>Ga0163217_1037785_pt1 | contig 14269 bp, 15 predicted proteins | sample SynspAceP_FD_185933 | JGI IMG/M metagenome (GOLD analysis project Ga0163217, IMG submission 185933) | Saline lake microbial communities from Ace Lake in Antarctica - Synechococcus sp. Ace-P (PacBio error correction) | ecosystem: Environmental > Aquatic > Non-marine Saline and Alkaline > Saline ... | reverse complement strand
TGAATCCAAAGCTTGTGGCGACAGAGTCGCACGGAACGGATCATGGGACCCGATCGCGAACTTTGCCGATTTATGCCAAAGACGCCGCAGTTCGTGCTGTGGTGGGCTCGTAAACGGTTCGGGCAAAACGACCACAATGGCAAGCTCGCGAGTCCAGTTCAAGGTGCAGGCACAGAACGTGGTCATCGCAGGCGGGCGGATACTTTTCGGGCGCCGCGGTCAGAACAGTTGCAGGTCTGGGGTGAACCGCGGCCGATGTGGCCTGTTGCTGACGGCTGGGGCGCAAGGGGCTCCGATCCGGCAAGTCTTGCGTTTTGATGCGATGGACACAGGCACGAAACGTTGACGGGGCGGACTGCTGTGAATCGAACGGAACGGGCGGGGTGCAAAAATCGTGGCGACTGATGGAGGGAACTGGACCAAGATTCGTGCGCGTGATCCGCAAGAAAGGGCCCAAGCGCGCGGCAAATAACACTGTTGGTGTTGCGGACGCGACGGACGGACAGGGGAATGCCTTGAACCAAGTTCAAGGTTTTCAAGAGATTTCAGATGTTTTCCGGTCTGGTCTTGACAAGCTTGACGGCACCGCGTAGGGCGGCGTCTTGGTGGCACTTGGCAGATAAGTTGGGTTGCCGATTTCACGCATATAGTGTTGGCGAGCAGATCGATGACCTGCGCACTGTTGATCACAGAATTTGCAGATGCCTTGGTTGGGTTAGGGACCGCCAAGTGACGCACCATAAGGTCGGCAATGACCCGATGGATCACCAGATCGAGGCACCCGAAGCGGGGACCCAAGCGGCGCTTTGGTTTGGCGTTGGCCGCGGCGCTTTTGCATGCGGTGCTTTGGCGCATTGCAAAAGGGCGGCATGACCCGTGCTGACCGCGGCCGGATCGACTTCTTCCTATTGCATTGATGCGGCGCTGTGCGCGCTTTTGTCGTGCCATGGCCGAGCCGCACATGTGGGCCATTTTTTGCCGGCGCTGGGCAATTCAACATTGTTTACAAGCTGTTTGCAGGCTTGGGCATATACCAAGGGGCTTTACTGTCGTCTTCGGTGGTGCGGCGGGACAGGGCCTTTGTTCACGGTTCATTGGTGCTATCTGGAGGTATTCGAGAGAGCTTTACCGGGCGTTTACAGTTTGGGGGGTTGGTTGCTCGTCGCGGGGATCTTTGGCGGTTGGCGCTTTACACGTTGTGTACCTAGTGTCGAACGCGATCGCTGATGCGGGCCTTGGGCTTGCTGTCTAACAGGGACTGTTTGTCGCGCTGTAAACACGACCTTTGACGCATTAACGGCATCCGCGCGACAGGGATCGTTTACCTTTCTTGGGCGTGGTTTTTCGAAATCGACGGTCTTGGTGATGCCGTGTCGCCTCGACGCTGGCTGCGCATGGAGACCGTTCCGGGACCTTGGCCGCTGATGACCCGCGGCGTCCGGGGGGCTTTGTCGCGTATTTCAGCTTTGGATCGTGTCATGCATGGCAAACGCGCCTGGACAAAGTGGGCGAGGCCGCAGTGCTTGCGCGAACGTCGACCGTGTTTGCGGCGCTGATCGGCTGGTTTGGTGCTGAAAGAAAACCGTAGGGCCCCGCGCGCATTGCCCTAATGGCGCTGAATCGCGGCTTGGGGCGGTGATTTTCGTGGGGAATGGGCGGGATAACTGGAGAGCAAAGTGACACGACACGCGAGATTAACCCTTTGTCAAATCGGCGCTTGAATACGAGACCGGTTTGCTGATATTCTTTGTGCCTATCTTGGCTTCAGGTCGGACTTTCCCCTTTTGCGTGGGACCGACTACGTTGCTTTATTGTTGTCACGGCGCCTTTGTACGCTGGTTGATTTCCTGGCGACGGGGGCGCTTTGGGCGTGCGGGCAAGAATCAGGCCGGATGAGGTCACCACGTCATTCTGTTGACACTGTTTGGCTGGGGCTCTCGGTCTGGCTGACGACGAACGGTTTTCAGATGAAACCTACTTGCCGATCTACTTTCTGTTCGCGGTGCTGCTGGCGTCGGCTTGAGCAGCGCGGCATTCGTATTGAAATTACTGTGATGGAGAGATGATGCCCCTGAACGGACGCGGCTTGGTGATTCTGACCAAACGGCTGATTGTCTGTTTTCTTGTCTGGCGCTCGCGAATGAGCTGATCTGGCGTTTCACAGCACCAGAACATGGGTTTATTTCAAAACCTTGGCTGACGGCAGCGGTTGTTTTGTGTTTTTTCATGACGCAAGGGGGCGGTTGGTTTTCAGACTACGGTCTGGAGAAGGCGAGTGGGGTGAAAAAGGGGGCCAGCCCCCGCTGCCCAAATGGGGCGCACCCGGGATTTTTTGCCCATTTGGAAGGCGGGGCAAGCATCATGGCTGTTGTAGTTGGACGAGAGCGGGCGAGGGGTAGCAGATTGATATGTGGGATTTGATTACCGGATTGGGCACGGGCAGAGGAAATCTGCAATAATCGCTAAAAAGGTCAGGATGAAGCCCTTTTCGCTGGACCGCGTCTGGGGTTTTTTTACGCCCTGCTGGCAGCAGAGTCAGAGGATAAAGCATGAGCGGGACAATTTGGAAAACCACGGAACCAAGGCTGTGCACAGTGGCACGCGCCAGCAGCCAGTATAACGGAAGTCTCTGAGGCGTGTTCCTGACCCAGAGGGTTCGTCTATGAGAGCGCCGAACAGGCGAGGCGGCGTTCAGTCGCCTGGGTGACGACGGAATTTCATCTATGCCGCTACGGCAACCGACCGTAGGCATGTTCGAAGACGTATTTCGCAACCACCTCGTTTTTGGTTTGGTTTGGGATAAATGAGGATTGTTTCGACTTGTACTCTGCATGCCGCAGTCAGCGGGCGCGCTAAACGTCGCTTTGAAGGCAGGCGATATGTTGGTGGGCTGCTGCGCGCGCTGTTAGGGTCGTGCCGTATGTGTTGAGGATATCTTGGCACGTTTCGTGGTCGAGTCACCTTGATTGACGGAACGGATTAATGCTGCATGGGATGCCGCTATTTCCGCCCTGGACACGACCATGGTTTTCTTCGAGAGCATTTCGAACCCACGGTTCGGAAGTCGTCGATATGCCCATGTGGTGAAGGCGGCGATGCCGTGGGGCGCGTGGTGCTGGTGGATGACGCGATGGCGACCGGGCCGGTGTTTTCTTTATGCCAAAGGAATTGTGGCGGATTATCGCGATATTCTCGACCACGAAACATGTGGAGGGCAGGGACGTATGCTGGCGGAGCAATCTGCGGGCCAAAAGAGCTTGATCCGCGGCCCACGTCGAAAGCCATATGAAGCATACCGGTGGCGCGTATGATCGTTCACGCCTGGGACAATCTTAAGGCGCTTGGAAACAATCGACCTGAGGGGCGGGGCCAAGCGACGCCGCCTTGAGATCGCTGAGCGTTGAGCGGGACCCCAGCTCAGCGCGGTTGCGCCTATCCAACCCACCGCCAGCATCGCAGCACGCGTGGCTATGGTCTCATGCGCCGTCGGCGGGGTACCGTTTTCGCAAGTAGAGGTCAAAGTGGCAAGGAGGCGTTGTTTTGCCTTTCTTAACGCGCTTCGAGAGGCATCACCATTTCGAATTAATTTTGCCAGATGCGAATCCTTGCAAAACCATCGGCGCGACAACGCAACCAGGTGCCGGAACGCCAGAAAGAACCTCTGGGGATCACACCGGGGTCTTCGTGCGTGTCAGCGGCTTGAGGGACGTTGGCATGATTAGATTCGGCCGACCCATTCACCAGGCATTTGGACAATTGAAGTGACTGCGGCAGGGGCTTTTATACCCGTTCCGCTGGACCGGAACATTGGATAAAAGCCCCGTTTTCGCTTATATAGGGATATCTTGCGAAGGGGCCCTTTGCATGAATATCGCGCGAACAGTGATACCGGGGACTTGATGAGCGGTTGGCAGCACTTGATACGTTGGGGGGCTGGGCGCGCAAGGGCCGAAGCGGATCGAGATAGGTAAGCGCTGGATTCGCGCTCGCCAAATTGTTCGCAGAACGTCGAAAGCTATTCGCAGTTCAACGGGACTATCCCAGTGATTTTTGGCGGTCGGGCGACTTAATTATTAAAGCGACGTTGACGGATTTTGCAGAACGCCCGTCCAGCCTGATCGCGGTGCGAAACAGCAATCAGCATGCTGGATTTCGAATTCGCTGCAATGCGTTCCATTTACACGTGAACGGCGGGCGATCTGACACTCGCAGGACCTCGGTCACCGGATCGGTTCAGTCTGGAGGCGGATAAAAGAGGCTCAAAATGTCCCGATTATGCGCAGTTTCTACAAGCACGCGGATTGAGTGTTCAGCTTCGAGGTGATGGAAGCGCGCGGACGCTATTAAATCCACTCGAGAGCTATGACGCGGCGTATCCAATCGGTTCTCCATTTTCCGGTAAAGATCGGAAGCTGCGGTCCGGTCTTTCGGGATATAGTATTACGACTCGCGCTGGAACTGGTTCGGCGCGGCGCGCGCAAAGAGATATTCACCTCGTTACGTCTATTCCTCGACCTGCCGTGTTAGCTGGAACTGTCCGAACATGCGCGTGGCCAGCGGGGGCAGGTGGGCCACGCCGCATGCGCAACGGTCGTCGCGCGTTATTTTCGTTGAGTGAATTGCGATGAAACCTGCCTGTGGTTCGGAAGGACCTGACTCGACCTCGGCACGCCGTGCTGTTCCGACAGAGACGCAAGTGATGGTGAACGTGGAGATGAACGGCTTTGCGAGCTGATGCAGCCAATCCGATTTTTGTCGAAGCGCGCGCGGCTGTTTTTGTGAACAGTAAGGCTGAACCTTCGGAGTGGGCGATTTTCGCGTCGTTGGGCAGCCATTCAAGAAGCTGCACAGTCATGACGCGATTTCGAGCTCACGAGGGGAAACCTTTGCGCACAGAGCATCGACCAAAACTGTTCAGAACGCTGTTCCACGTCGGCTGAGCACGTGGCCCCTTTGCGGGGGTGGCGTCCAGGATTTTCAACATTGCGCGGTTTATTACGCAGGCCTTCGGGGTGCTTGCTTTGAAACATGGGCGCAGCTATGCTGCGATGCGGCATGTTCAGGGATTTTGTGCTATGCAGAAACGTCGGTTCTCATCCCCCACTGCTTCGTCTATTAAGAGGTAAGAACGAGGTAACGGCAAGAATGCCAAGGTTAATCGAGAGTTTAGTATGGCTTATTAAAAACAACACATTTCGCCAGCAAAAGTCCCAACCATCAAAGCGCCTTTCGCGTATCGGGGATTTTTCGCAGCGATCTGGACGGGCTTGGTCAATATGGGCGCAAACTCGGGCGGATTGCGTAGGTGACGTTCTGCAGTCCAGAACGGGACGAAATGAGCTGTCGGATGGGCTCAAGGTGAACGAAATCGTGCACCATGTTCTTTCGCGGATACATTTTACGTCTGACAGTCTTTCAGTGTTTGGATTGGAACGGCCCGAGTTGTGTTCTTGCTCGGGTCGTTTTTGGTTTCGATAGGCGGTGTCTTTGAACGACGCGCAACGCGCCAACGCTGCGGCGGATGTTGGATTTGCGCCTGTTTGGTATACGTCATCGGCCTGTTTGGTGCGGGTTGCTTTGGCATTGCGATGATCGTGCCGATGTTGGTCGATATTGCGAAGGGCGCGGCATTGGCACCGTGTTCGTAGAGGGGGGTGTCACGATGCTGGCGGCCGTATGATCGCGCTGGCTGCGCCAATGGGTCAAGGAAGGTGTGCCATCAGCAAGACCTTTTTTGCTGACCACCACGTTCTGGGTTATTGCTGCCGCTGTTCGACGCACTGGCGTTTTGCTGGGCGCGACGAGCACGTTTCGTCGATGTGTGTTTCGAGGCCATGTCGGGCATGAACCACCACGAATCGGACGGTATTTACGGATTGGGATGATCTGCCAAAGGTGTTGCTGCTGTGGCGTTGCAATTCTGCAGTGGGCTTCGGTGTATTGGTATCTTGGTTGTTGCGATGGTTTTCTGCCCGAGCTGCGGGTTGGCGGTATTGCAGTTTTCAAATCCGAAGCTTTGGAACCTTTGGGAAAATTTGCACGTGCGGTCAGATCGGCCAGCCAGATTTCGGTCATTATGTATGGTTACTTTTGCCTGTGCCCTGACGTTATTTAACTTGGGGCATGAACGTTTTTGACGCCACGGTTTATGCGCTCACAACCGTGTCCACGGGCGGATTTTTCGAAGCTGATTGACGCGTCCTATTGGGGACATTCGCTGGCAATGCGGAATACCGCGGGTCGATCTTCATGGTGCTCGGGCGTTACGTTCGTGCGCTATGTGGCAATTGTTTGAACGGCAACCGGCTTGGGCTCACCGTTGATCCGCAGGTTTGCGGGGGTTCTTTGATGACGATTGCTGTTCTTGGTTCGGGGCTTGATCTTCATCTCGATCAGTCCGTGTTTTCCGCAGCCTGGGGCAAATCCTATTGCGCGAGCCTGTTCAACATCACTTCCATCAATTTCGGGTTACCAAGGGTTTGCGGTCGGTCGGTTATTTATTGACTGGGGCCCGTTTCCCGTTGCGCTGTTTCTTTTTCACCGGCCTGATCGCGGCTGCGCGGGGTCGACGGCTGTTCGATCAGATCTTCCGATATACAGTTGTTGTTCGCGTCAATCCGCGCCCAGTTGCGGCATCGCTCGCCCACGGCATCTTTACCGCGCTATTTGATGCGGCCTTATCAGTGGCGAGTCTATGATTTCGGGATGTTTTCTTTTTATGTTTCTTCCGGCTGACGTGGGGCTGGTTGCCTGGCGTGAGCATTGACGGACTGGATTTTGTGACTCAGTATCGGGGGCGGGGGCCGGCGTTTGCAACATCGGGCGGGTTCTTGGCAGTAATCGGCGCCTGCTGGCAATTTTAGCACGCTTTACACGATACGCCAAGTGATCCTGGACGGTTGCGATGCTTGGTCGCGGCTGGAACTTTATGGCGGTACGTTATTCTGACATTCAAATTTTGTGGAGAGCATTAATGAAGCGATACAAAACCGTCCCTTGGGGGGCCCAGATGTCTTCATATGCTAAGGCCGCGGGTAGAGGTGATCTTTGGGATCCCCGGCGTGCACAACAGGGAAATGTATCGCGGCATTGAAAGGAGGCGGGCTGACCCTGTGCTTGCGCGACCGAGCAGGGGGCCGGGCTTCATGGCGTACGGCTATGCCCGTGCGACGGGCAAGCCCGGGGTAGCCATTACGTTACTTTACGGTCCGGGTCTGTTTGCACGTGATGACGGCCATGGGGCAGCTAAGCGTTCCGTGCCGTCGGTGTTGGTGCTGTCCTCGTGTCTAGACGAAACGCGCGGCACGCAAGGGGCAGTTGCACAGATTGAAAGACCGCGCCGCCGCGGCCAGAAACCGTCTGCGATGGTTCCGAAAAGTGGCGTTGACGAGCCGCGCCTATTCAGTTGATCAGCCGGGCTTGGACCGGAAGTCGGCTCCGGTCGGGCGGCGATCCGAAAACATTCTCTGTGGGCGATCAATTGCTGGGAAGCCGAAGGCGCCGCCCGCGCCAGCCTTAGGTCGGTCAGCGCAAACACGGACCCGGCGGCGATTACCGCCCAGATTCAGCGCTGGCGCAAAAGGCTTGCAGGCCGCGCAAAAAGCGTTGTTCATCTTTTGGCGGCGGCGCTGTTGGTGTGCAAAACACCGACGCGTGCGTTGGCCGCTTGGCAGCCGGAGCATGACCACTTATGAGGTCGCGGCATCGTATCGCCCGACGCGCCCATTGCACTTTTGGGGCCTGCCTTTGGCGCGGGAAAGCAGCGTGGATGTGATCGCGCAGGCAGATCTGTGATCGCAGTCGGGCACGGGAACTGGCAGAGGTGGATATGTGGCGCCCTGAATTGGGACATTCGGGCGAACTGGTACGGTTTGATATTGATACTTTCGTGACTGGGCGACCGCAGGGCGGCGGGCTTTTGCAATCACTTGGGGTGCGGCGCAGGGATGGGAGCGCTGGATGGCGCCTTGCCCATCGACGGGACCGCGAAGGGGTGGACCGCGCCGAGGTCGGCGAAAAGTAGGTGCAAGCGTTTTGGCGTTTCGAGGTGGATATTGGAGCGTCCGGGCATCCTCGCCGTGTTGACGCCGTTAAGGCCGCCAGCCCGAGGCAAGCATGGTCTTATTCGACATGACGCAATCGCCTAATGGCGCAACCGAAGTATGGGAAGATGGCCGCCGGGCCATTGGCACCCACCCCTACGGCTTTTGGCACCTTGGGCTATTTGCCGCCTGCGGCGATTGGCGGGGCATCGGGACGACCCGGGCTGCCCACCTGGCGATATCGGCGACTTACGGCTTATCAAGTACAACGGTTTTGCAAGAACTTGGCGCACGCGTAGAACTGGCCTGCATTGGCCCCATCATCCTATTGGGACAACGGCAAATTGGGGCGAGATCGAAGACAGCATGACCGTGCGCATGATCGCACGATGCGGCATCGCCCACAATCCCGATTTTCTATGTAAATAGCAGAGGGGCCTACGGTCGCAATGCCAGTTTCGCCCCAAATCATTGGCATACCTACCCGAGGTTTCTGGCAAAGCGTTCAGGGACAGATTCCGGTCGAGTTGATCTAATCTGACGCCGCAAAACCGGGCTGATCTGTCTTAAAACTTTAGTTATGGCAGCGATTTGCAAGCTTTGCCCCGGTCCCGCATACGCGAGGGCCGGGCGTTTTCTTTATTCCCAGCAGATGACCAAACGGGTCATTTACCCTTGGCTTTTTTCGCGCAGGTCGTGCGGCTTGAACGCGGTGTTGGCAAACGTTGATCCCGCTGACAACCGGCCTTTGGCGAGGTTCCGCAATGACCTTGGCTTCCGGCCAAGGCGGACATTTCTTCGGGCAGTTGCGGCGCCATTCGCCGGGGCAGCAGCATCCCCAGGCACAGCGCCGTCGGCTATCAAGGATCGGGGCCGCCTTGCGTCGCCACTGCGGGCAGAAAGCGGAGGCGGGCGATGTTTTTTCCCTCGCCTGTAGCCCACGACCATCGGCCAGAGTGCAATAGGTCACGGTGGCAGAGCCAAGCCGCCCTCATGGGAAAGGGCCGCAACCGCGATTTCAGACTGCAACCGCGGGGGGGCACTGTGTGAACGCGGGCCAACCATCCAGCGGTGATGACAGAGCACGCCGGGGTTTCAGCAAGCTGATGCCGACTGGGCCGTAATCATCGGACAACACGTCGAGCTCTGTCTCGGTCGTCCAGCGTCAGGCGGCCACAGCTTTGCACGCCTCAGAGGTCGTCGCACACCGTACCACGCCCGTCGAATGAAAAGGCCGAGCGGCGAAGATTATTTGGCGACCGGATATTGCAGACCGGAAACCAGATGACACCTGACGATTCACCAGGACCTTGCAGCGGCATCCAGCGTGCCAGGTAGGCGGCTAAGGCGGATTTCGTCATCTCGGCCGATCACGCGGCGACGGCGGTCTTCGTCAAACCGAGCGGGCCAGATAGGGTAAGGCTTTTGATCTTCGCATTCTCGAGGGACACCTGCGTCTGGTGACGATCCGCCCGTCTTCGCCGATCGTTCACAAGTGTTGGATTTTACGGTCACGTTGGGCCTTCTTCGGGCACGATTTCAGGGTCTGCATGATGTCATTTAACAAACCAAAGAGCTGTCTTGATCGCCGCTGACTGATCAGCAGAAACGCGCACATCAATGTCGCCGGTCCATTTGTAATGGCAAAGGGGGGCTCGAACCGGTCAAAGGTGCCACTTGGTGGCATTCCACCATTTTCGATTGCAGCATCGGCGTTGGGCAACGGTCTGCAGGCCCAGCTTCTAGACACGGCATTACTGATTGGCATTCAAATTTTTGCCCGCTGCAAACGTGGTCCGCACGCGGTCGCTTCATAGCCGTTGGCCTCTTGCAATCGGCCATAGACCGCGCGTTGCTTCGCCGGAATTTGCACCGTCAATCGATGCATTAGTTAAAAGCGGCCCATTCAGCGCGATCTGTTAGCTGTTCAGTGCGGTGAGGTCCAGGATCACGCTCGCTGGCGCAGGCTCTGGACAGGGTCTTCGTTTTGGGCGGCTCTGGCGGACGGGCACTTGTGTCGGTCTCGGTTTTTTGCCAGTGGGGGGCTTTCTTCTTGAGTCCAGCGTGTGCCGGCTGGGGCAGAGGTGTCTGTGTAATCTCTTCGTCAGTCTGGCGCCTCGCTTCGGGGGCGGGGTTTCAATCGGAAGCGATATCAGCGAATGTTTCAAGACATTCGCACACGGGCCCGAACTTGCTGTTGGAATTTTATCGGGAGCTGGATGAAACTTGGGTTCGGCGTGGGAATCACCGTCTTCCTGTTCGGTAGCGCCGCAGGCAGCAGTTTCGGCGTGTCGGCGCAAATGCGACCACCGCGATTCCCGATTAACAGCTTGCCCCAAGGGCAAAACCCGATTTACATCCTCAAAGGCTGCGTGTAGGGCACGCCGCGATCGGTCGCCGCCGCCAGATTGGGGCTGGCTCTACCTGTATCCAACACATATCGGCAGGGACTGTGCAAAAGGCGAACGGGGCGATAAACAGGCGCGTCAGGGCCGGCAAACAGTCGACGTATAGGTAGGGTGTCTCAAGGATTTAAACTTGCAGTAGATAAGCAGAACGCCGGCGCCCAAAAAAAAAATACATGCTTTGAGACAGAGGCCAAAATCATCACAAGTGCCAATTGACCCGACCGCGAACAGGCCTTAGGAAAGCGGCGCAGCAGCAAAGGCAAAATCTTATATGTCCGACCGGTCGTGCCAGCGCCCCCCGTTCATTTCAGAAATTCATCCTCGCTCTACGTTCCTAATGGCGCGTCAGGGCCTGTGCGATTCTACAAACCCTACGGACATGGAATCGGCGCGGGTACGTTTCCACCCGGGACGCCATGCGCGCGCTTGGCAACCCAAACCATGGGCCGCGGGCCTAGGTGCAGCGTCGGCGTCTCGTCCGACCGATGGGCATAGTGGGTGGTGAAAAACCCGAACCGTTGCCAGCATACTACCAGTTCAGGCGCTGATCAAACCAGCCCGGCCCATCTGCAAGAGCTTAACTTTGGGTCGCTGCGAGGGGCAATCGGGATCGACATGGCGCTGCACATGACATCCGGCTTTGTCGAAAGATGAGGGAAGCCGACATTGGGCGATGGGGTCTGGGCTGGGAAAGGTCTGGTTGCAGATGGTATGGAAGTGTCGCAGTTCACTTTTCCAGCAGGTCGGCGGTCACGACTGCCCATCCTGTATCGGGAGAGTTGACCTTAACGGGTTGAGCGTCTGGCGATGTAATTGTTCTTTGGGGTCGATCACGGATGGACATTGCCTTCAACAGCCCGACGCGCGATCCGCTGACCTTTATGGGCGATGTGTTTAGCAGACCGAGAAGGGATTACGCCCGCATTGGAACTTTGATGTCCGCCATACCGACGTTTGCTACTGATCACATTTAGTCGAGGCGAAAACGAGTGCAAGGCGATCCTTGGCATGATCTTGACCCAAGACGGCAGCGCATCTCTGAGCGCACCCCGCCTATGCCCATTGATCAAGGCCAGACACATCTTTAACCTGCTGGCCGGCGCGCGGCGTTATTCTCGGTTCACCGAGCGTTCAGGCCTATATCGGACGCTTTGCGCACCCTTGCCAAAAGCCTTCGCTGAGCGTTTTGTCAGACACGGGCGGCGGTGGTTCGGAAGATGCCGGAATTTGAACGGTTAAATCGTAGGAGGCGTCATTTTGGTTGGCAGCAAGCCAATTGCAAGGTCTACGCGCTTTTATTATTTGGCAGGTCTACGGATATTATCACGAGTCGACGCGCCGGACGAGGGTGTTGCTGGTTGTTCGATTACAATTCGAAACACATCGAACCGATCTGACGATACTTTCGCGCCAATCGACGCGGACAGCTCGCCATCCGCTATCGCGGCGTTTTCTTGAAACCTCGCCGAGCTCGCGATGCTGACCGAGACCTTGTCGCAGCGACGGAAATTCGACGCGGCGCAACGCGCCGGGTGGTTCTTCATTGCTTTCGACGGCCAAAGCATCGCCGCAGAAATAGAGGAAGGCACCGCGAATTGCCCTTTCTTGGGCCAGAAAAGAACAGATTCATTTACGGCGTGTGGACCGGCATCGTTCGCGATTTCACCTCGACGGGCGCAGGCTATGTCTGGCACGAGTGAACGGACTGTTGGCGACAAATCCTATGACGGGCACGTGGTGGAGCGAAAGCCTTGACGGAAAACGCCCCTGCCGATTGACTCACGCGGGATCACCGGCCCTTTGAACTTGCGCTGTTTGCGCGACACATATTTTTAACGCACCGACCGACACGGCGGCCCCGAAAGGTACTTAACCCATGCCCACCTCCTGATAGAGCTTTTCTCGGAAGAATTTCCCGCCGTTGCGCGCGCGCGGCGGATGATCTTAAGAAAACTGGTGACGAACGGAATTGGTTTGAGATGCGGTCTGACCTATAGCCTCTGCTGCGGCCTTATTCTGACACCGCGCGCTTGACCCTCGATTGGAGGGGGATGCTGGACGCCAGCCCGTCTGCGAAGAGCGAAGGCCCAGGCGACGCGCACCGAAAAAAGCCTCGAAGGGTTTCTGCGCGGCGGGGCCTGACCCGTGACCAGTTGGAGAGCGCGACACCCCAAGGGCAAAGTTCCTGTTCGCCATGATCAACAAGCGCGGGGCCGCCCGCACGCGGATCGTGGCAGAGGTTGCTGGAAAACCACCTTCGCATCCATGGCCCAATCCATGCGGTGGGGCACCCGGACGTTGCGGTGGTGCGTCCGCTGCTTCGTCCTGTTGATCCTTTCTGCGAAGACGGCGGGCGGTTGTGCCCTGACCGTCGATGGGATCACGCTGCGACATACGCCGCGAGGCACCGCTTTTATGGAACTGATACGGTCACGGGTCAGCAGCTTTGAGGACTTTAGCGCAGCTGAAAGCGCATTTGTTCAGTTGCTTGGACGCGAGCGGCAGCGGATACCGATTGGGAACGACGGCGACTCATATGGCTTTTGCCACGGGGTTGAAGGTCGTCAGAGGATGCGGGGCTTTTGGCCGAGGGGTCGCAGGGCTGGTGGAATATCGGTCGTGCTGATGGGGCAGGATTGGCGAGATTTCTTGGTCTGCCCCGGAGGTGCTTGCAAACTCCATTGAAAGAGAGCACCAGAAGTTCTTTTCCGTGCGCACCCCAAGACGGGCCGACATCGAACGCTTTGTCAACCGTCGCCAATTCGCACCCAACCGCCGAGATGGCGCGACCATTCTGGCGGGGAACGAAAAAAAAGTTGCTGTCGGCACGTCTGTCGGACGCCAAAATTCTTCTGGGAAAACGACCTGCGCATTCGCGCAAATCGAGATGCGGGGATGCCAGGGGAATGGAGTGGGACCGCTGTCCCAATTGTGACCTTTCCACCAATAAGGCTGGGCAAAACACAGGCGAGTGATCTCGCGCATGGAGGGCACTGGCCGGAGAGAGCTCGCCCCGATGGGTCGGGGCCAGGATGCCGATGAATCCCGCGCCGCCGCACGGCTTTTGCCAGGCCGATCTGTGTCGACAATGGTCTTTATGAATTCCCTGAACTTCAGGGGCTTATGGGCAAGCTATTACGCGAAGCCGCCGGCAAATCGATGCATCGCGGCCGCCGCCCAGACCACTATGCGCGCTTGGCCCATCCGACGAACGTTGCCAACGCGCCAGGTGTCATCGCCCGTGGCGCTGGCGAAAAGATTGACAAAGCTGAACAGTGCTTCTGGGCGATTGCGAAGGAAAAGCCGACGGGCTCCGGAAAAAACCCTTTGGCTCTTGCGCCGCGCGGGCCTTGGGTTGTTATTTCGGACTTTTGGTTGAGAATGATTAAGCGTCGGCACGGTTTTAAAGCTGACTCAACGACTGGGTTTTAGCGTGAACGCAGTTAACGTTGCGAAAGTCCAAAAGATATAATGGAATTGCCTGATAAAACTGGGCAAAAAGATTCAGGTTATCAATCTTTCCATTTCTCCTTCCTCCACGGGACCGCCTAAAGGTTGTACTTTTCCAAAGGGACCAAAGGGCGTCCGTTTCATGGACATTCATCGGGTGGACGCCTTGCTTTAGCGATGGAACGGCAACGGGACGACCCTGACCTTGGCTTGTCAAAAAAAAAAAACGCAGCCAAAGGCGTTGAGCGGGAGGGGGAGGGGGACACTCCCAAAAAATGGGGACGAACGGGGGGAAACAAAAAAAAAAACCTGGAATCAAGGGGTTTTCCCCCCCCCACAAAAAATTTCTTCTTTTTTTTCTTTTTTTCC
>Ga0163217_1114155_pt1 | contig 14270 bp, 20 predicted proteins | sample SynspAceP_FD_185933 | JGI IMG/M metagenome (GOLD analysis project Ga0163217, IMG submission 185933) | Saline lake microbial communities from Ace Lake in Antarctica - Synechococcus sp. Ace-P (PacBio error correction) | ecosystem: Environmental > Aquatic > Non-marine Saline and Alkaline > Saline ... | reverse complement strand
GGTTTGGCCAGCAGGTGACGCTGCATTTCTGGCGTGGACAGGGGCTAGCCATTGCAGGCTGCGGAGCACTCCAAAGACACTGCTTGTGAGCCCCAGGGTTTTGAGAAAAAGCGCCGGCTGGCCACCATGCGCAGCGACTGCAACCGTTGTTGATGTTGAACAAACTTTTGGGGATCTCAGGGGTTGCAGCATCTCTTCAATGACCCACCGACGTTCTGACCAGGCTGAAAACCAAGCGCCACCAGGCAAACATGAAGCCCCCTGCCCAAGCTGATGGCTCGCGCGCCGCCCCTTCTTCGCCTGTCCCTCGGCGTCAAACGGGGCCCTTCCCGAGCGCACAAGCTCCAGGGCTGAGCACCCGCAAATGACCGGCCAAAATCTGGGCAACCGCAATTTGGGCAACCGCAATTCCGTGGCCTGTGCTGGCGGTTGCTGCTTCTGGTCTGGGCTTGCGGGGTGTTATTGTTTTCTATGGCAGAAGGGAACCCAGGGGGACCAGCGGGCGGGAGGTTGCGGAAGTTTTGAGGGATTGCCTGAGGTGGTGCACTGGGGAGTAGTCGTATCGATGATCTCACTTCGAATGGCCAGGTGGTGCGGGCAGATCCAACAGCCAGTCCACCGGTATTCCTCCAAAACGCCTAATCCAACGGAAACAGCAAAGCTCTCTAACCAACAGCCTTAGGCTTGGAGGCCCCACCCGGCCCCTTTCCCATTGGACGTTCTGCGCACCCTGTTCACCAGCCAACCGCCCGCGTTGGTCTCGCCCGCCACCGCAGCCCTTTGCCGCCCCGTGCCGCCTCCCTGCTTAAAAACCTAAAGCTGCCGGTCCCAAGCCGCCCCTGCCCAGCCTGCTCTCGCTTGCCAATGCGGCTCGGGACAGGTGAGCCTTCAACGGCCAGCTGGGCGGCACGCCGATCGACCGCTGCAGCTGCGCACTTCGTTGAGCAGCCAGGGCTACAAAGAGCGCACGATCAACACCGTTTCGGGTGCGTGAGGGCTTGAAGTCTGGTCTTCGACCAACCGGCTGGCACCAGCCGTGGATGCACCCCGAGCGGCAAAACAGCCGTGCTGGTGCTGCAGGCCACGGCCAGGGGCCAGGCAGGCTCAACCTCAACGCTGCGCTACGAAGCGCTTTGAGGGATGCGGTTGGCTTGAGGAGGCCCCAGTCCCAACCAAAAAATTGGGGGCCTTCCAGCCCCCGTGAGTCATTTGGGTGATAAGGCTGACTTACCCCATCTCCCTAAGGAGTCAGGCGGCCACAGGGCGGGGTGACGGGAGAAAGCAAACGATGTTGTTTCGCTGTTACGGATTTGCTCTTCCCCCTACGAGCACGGCTTCAGTCACCCTCCCTATTACCCGTCGAAACCATTTGCAGCCCCCTGAAAGATCCGCCCGAAGGTGCGAAGGGAGCTGAGCGAATCGAACCGCTGTCCGAAGCACCGGTGTGAGTCACCCTAGTCCGCCCGAGACGGACCCCTTTCATTGTGGCAGCTGACCGCGGCAGCTTGGTGTGCAACCTTCAAGGTGGCAACAACGAAACAGCGGCTGGCGTCGCCCCCGAGCCTCCATGCACGCCCCGCTTGCCTGCATCGCCGCCCTCCTGCCCGTCTTGAGCAGCTGGCAGCAGCCGAACTGGCCGGCCTGCGGCGCTGAGGAGGTGCGGCCGTTGCGCCCGCGCCGTCGCCTTCCGGCTGCGACAGCGCCGGGCTCTTACGCATCCACCTGCAGGCCCGATTGCCATTCCGGCTTGCTGAGGGGAGCTGGCCCGGCTTTTCCCCTGCCATGGCCCGAGCAGCTCTAAATGCCGGCGTGCCAGCGGCCAGTCGACTGGGACCAGTGGCTACCCCGCCGCAAACGCAGCTTCGGGTGGAGGTGGTGGCACGCCCCGGGCTCTAGCCACGCCACTTCCACGCGCCGCAGGTCCAAAAATGCGCTGGTCGACTGCAACGGGAGCGCTTGGGGTGAGCTTCCTCAATCGGACCTTGGCCCATCCCGATTCTCTGCCGTGCACCTGCCACCTCAAGCGCAGCCGGCACGACGGCGGGTGCTCAAGCCTCGATGGCTTCGCCGGCAGCCCTGCATCGCCGCGGCTGGGGCCGCCGTTTGGCCCTGGCGCCGCTGAAGAAACCTGGGCCGCCGGCCTGATCGGCTTCACCGGCTGGGATGGCCGGTTTGCCCCTGGCCGATCCGCTCTGCGGCTCCGGCACCTTGTTGATCGAGGCCGCCTTGGCGGCCCTGGCGTGCCCCGGGCCTGGGCCGGCTACTGCCCTGCGGGGCACTGGCTGGATTTCGATGGGGCAGCTGGCGGCAGGAAAACGGGACGGGCGGCCCAGGCTCTTGCCGCAGGCGCCTCCCCGGCGGAGAGCCCTTGGCGCGGTGCTGGGATGGAGCGCATCCTGCCGTGCTGGAAGCAGTGCCCGCAGCAACGCGAAGCGGCCGGGGTTGGCCCCCTGGTCTGGATCTGCAACCGGAGCGACGCCTCAATTTCAGGCGCCAGCCCCAACCGGGGTTGATCGTCTGGCAATCCCCCCTACGGCGAGCAGGCTCGGTGCGGTTAGGGATCTCGAAGCCCTCTATGCCCCGACCTCGGTTGCCATGGGTAAAGAACGCTGCTCGGCTGGACCCTGTGGCTTGCCTGAGCGCAAACCACCGAAAACTCACCGGCGCCCTGCGATGAAGGCGAGCCGGCCGGATTCCGGTGAGCAAACCGGTGGCATCGATTGCCGCTGGTGTGAAGTACGGACATCCGCGGTGAGCGCCTGCAGCTGGGCACCTGAAGCTGATCAGGCTCAGCGCCGAAGATCGCCCTGGTGGTGGCGAGCGAGGGCCCCGTGCGGTCTGGGGCAGTAAGGGCCTTCTGAGCAAGTTTGGCCGCCAATGCCAGCATCAGCCCGGCGATCACGAGATCAACGCGCCACCACGGCAGCACCGCCTGGATCCAGGGCCCAGCCACTCCCTGGTGCAAACCAGAGCACCAAAAGCAGCTGACCCAGCACCGTGGCGTGAGCACTAGAAACGTAGCCACGCCGAGCAGGATTTGCCGCCATCTTTCAGGCGGTCGCTTTTCGCTGTCGGCTTCCTGCAGGGCGATGCGCACGTGCAGATCCATCACCGAGGTCACCAGGGCGAGTGACCCGGCCTGCTCGCAACCCGGCCGGCACTTCCTACGGAGCTGAAGACCCCCCACCCCTGCCCCCGGTTCTGGCGCTCCGGCGTCCATGCCGAGCGCCGCCCGCAGGGTGAGCAGCATGCCGGATGATATTGCCGACGCCGGGCAGCGGGACGCCAAACGGCCAGCAGGGGGACGGCTCACGCACCGGCTTCTCGATGCGGGCCGCAGGCTGGTATTGAGATCGTCGAGGAGCTGCTCGAGGCTGATCCTCCAGGGGACCCGATCCGATCGGCCAGCTGGCGGGTCTGGGCCGTGGCCACCTCCAGGGAACTCGTGAGCTGATGTGCACACCGCTGGCGGTGCGGCCGGTCTGATCGGAAATCAACGAGACAACGTCGTCGAAGCTGCCGCGGGCGTGGCTCGAGGTTTCAGCGATGCACCTGGGGCCACTCGCTCTGGATCGTGGGAATCAGGGTTTCGGAACCGCTCCCGAAAGCTGTCGTGGTTGATTGGCTGTCGGTTTCCGGTTCCATGGCGTGGTTGATGAATGTCTCTCTGTTTTCCAGCGTTAAGGGAGGGGGTTGGGCAATGCTGCACAGTTCGGCTAAATTGAGGCCTTGCTACGGCGCACGAGCCTGTTGGTTCACATCAATTCAGGGTTTCGAGCTCACCCACTTCAAGTCGTTTCGTGTGGTCGCTGGCGATCCAGCTGGAAGCCGTCCTTCACTGTGGTTTACCGGGGCGAATGGGTCAGGGGAAAAAAGCAACATTCTTCGATGCCGTTCTGTTCTGCTTGGCCTGGCCAACAGCCGGTGGGCGATGCGGGCCGAGAGGCTGCCGGCGACCTGGATCAACAGCGCCATGGTGCGGCAGGCAAGGCGTCCGAAAACGCAGGTCCCGTGCGCTTCGATCTCGCCGGGGACTGGCATCCGACCCGGCCGAAGAAGGTCTTGATGTTCCAGCCGAAGGCCCTGGATCCAGGCCGGCCAGCAGGGAATGGTGAGAATGTCACCAGGCGCCTTTACGGCTCGCCCCCAGGTGGCACCTACAGCAGCAGCTACAGCGCACGGAGTGGCTTGCAACCTGGCAGCAGGTGCGAGGCCAGCTGCGCCGCCTGGCGGGATCCCGAGGGCAGCAACGTGGTTATGCAGGGGGATGTGACCCGCAATCGTCTCGATGGTGTCCCGTTGATCGTCGGCGGGCCTGATCGACGAACTCGCCGGTGTCGCCCTGTTCGATTCCCCGCTCGGGAGACCCGCTCCAAGCTCGATGGAAGTTCAAGATCGCCAGGAGCGCTGCCACATCGTTGAGCAGGAACTGCTTCGCCAGCCGCCAAGTAAAACTGGAAGCGCGACTGCGCCAAGGCACGCATCCTACCAGGAGCTGCGTCAAGCGCCACCAGGACGGGCGCCTCCAGCTCCAGGTGCTCGGTACGAGCAGGCCGGCCAGCAAGCTTGCCGCCTGACCAGCCGCCAACAAGCCCCTCGGACTTTCAGCCAAGAGGGGATTGCTCGGCCGTCGCCGCGCCCAACTGGCCTTGAGCTGGCGGCCAAAGCCGTCGAAGCGCTTGCAGGCCAAGTTGAAGGCCCTGGGGAGACAGCCTTGCTGGCAGTCCAGCGGAACTGGCGGGCTCAGAGGCCAAGCGGCCGCGCAGTTAACGCGCCAGGCGAGCGCCATCAGCACCGACGGCGAGCAAACTGCAGCTGCAGCGGCCGGGCCCTTGTGTCCAACAGGGCGAGCTGCCGCCGGGCCAGCCAGCAAGAACGACGCCAGCGATGACGGAGCCAAGCTGGAGGCAAGCCGAGCAGGCCTGCTCCAGCGCCAAGCGGCCGTGGAGCTCTCCCGCCGCCGCCTTCCGGGGGGGGGGCGGGGGGGAGATGCCGAACCCGCTCCGGCAGCTGGCTCGAAGCGGTAACAACAGCGCGAGCCAGCAAAGCGTTCAGCCTGCAGGCCCGCATCGCCCGCTGCTCGCTAGAGCAGCAAGCAACTCGGACGAACGCCCTGCGCCAAGGCAGCAGCAAAGAACTCCAGGAAAACTGGGCGCGAACTGCGGGCGCAGGGGCCACAAAAGCGGAATCAGCAGGACAACAACAGCTGCTTGGCGTTGGAGTCGGAGGCGGCAGGCCTCAAGGCAGGAGCATTGAGGGCAGAGGCAGCGGGCAAAGCCCAGGACCTCGCCGAAGCCCTGGCCTGCAGCAACGCCCCGCACCCGGTTGGAGCAGGAAACAGGTGGGCCTGAGAGCGGAGATCGCCCGGATCGAAAGCGCCCGCGAAACCTGCAGAAAAAGCGCGCACCGGCGCCTTGCGGGTTCTGCTGGAAGTCGGCCGGTGGCCTGCACGGACCGGTGCCCAGACTTGGGGGGGAAGTGGCAGGAGCGGCTGCCGGCTGGCCCATTGAGGTGGCCGCCGGCGGCCGGCCGGCCAGGTGGTGGTCGGATGACGACCCGGAACGCCCGCCCAGGCGATTGAACTGCTCAAGGCCCGCCGGGCCGGCCGAGCTCACCTTCCTGCCCGCTCCAACAAGATCCGCGGCCAGCGGCAGCTCCAGCGCGGCAAAAGCGGCACGGGCTGGAGCGGCCCTTGGAGCGGGCCGGGGCGGCACAGGGCGCTGGTGGAGTGGCGGACTGGTGGGCCGCGCGCTGGAGCTGATCCGCTTTGAAGCCATCTACGCCGACGGTGTTCCGCTACGCTTCGCGGGACACCCTGGTCTTGAAGACCTGGCCAGCGCCCGACGCGAACTGCGGCCGCTGCCGCGCCGTCACCCTCGATGGCGAACTGCTGGAGCGCAGCGGCGCGATTGACCGCGCAGCCTCAGCAGCGCCAAGCGGCCAGCTCCAGCTTTCGGCGGCAGCTCCGACCACGACGAGGCCGAACCGCTGCGGGCGACGGCTGGCTCGGAACTTGGCGAGAAGCCTGTGGGCCTCGCCGCGGCGTGGAACGAGCTGGGGCGGCAACTCGAGCAGCTGCGGCCCGTTTTGCAGGAGCACCTAGCAGCGCCAGGCCGCCCTCAGCGCCGAACTTGGGGGCGGGCCCAGCGGGCCCTTGGCCCCCAGCTGCAGCGCCAGCTCCAGCTCCAGAACGGCTCAACCAGACCCAAACGGCCCTGGGGCCGACCAGACCACGCCGCAGGCCACCGCCGAGCTGCTGAACCCCGTTGAACAGCGGAGCTCGCAGCGCTCGCGAGGCCGAGGCGGCCGGGGGGCCCAGCTGTCGGCAGACAGCGACCGCTGGAAGGGACTTGCAGCACGACCTTTGAAGCAGCCGAAACCGGCTGCTCAGCGAAACCCGCCTGCAGCGCGACCACCTTGCTGGCAGGCCGGCGCGAGGCTCCCTGGCCAGGGAGCGTTGGCCCAAACAACTGGAAGGCCCTCGCCACGAGGAGCAGGCGGCTGCTGCCAGCCGTGGCGGCGCTGGGCGAAGCGACGGCCAGTGGCGCCAGCAACACCAACAGGAACAGGAGCGACGCCGCGCCCTGGAGGCCCAGCAAGCAGAGCTGCAGAAAAAAAAAAAACGAACGCTTCGGCGAACGGCGCCGCGCCCGGCGATGCGCCGAGCCCAGCTCGCCGCCCAGCGCCTGCCCTGCAGCAGCAGCAATGGGCATCTGGAGCGGCTGGGGAGAGCTGTCGCCCTGGCCGAACAAGACCGAGGCCTGCGCTCCGGCTCTGTGAAGCCCTGGGCCGGGAAGCTGCCCGAGTCCGTTGCCGGTTGTTCCCGAGCCCGGTTACGCCAGGCGGGCTTGGAGCCCTGGAGCAAGACCTCCGTCGCCGCAGGGAACGCATGGAAGCGCCTTGAACGTCAACATGCTCTGCCCTTGAAGGAACCTCGAGCAGCTGGAGATCCGCCTCGACGAACTTCGCGGGCCGCCTTCGACGATCCTCGCAAGGAGCGCGAAGAGCTGCTGCTGCGGATCGAAACCGTGGGCCACCTTGCGCCAGGGAAGGCCTTCCTGGAAAGGCCTTCCAGGCCGGGATGGCCATTTCCGCGAGATCTTCCCGGCCTTTCTGAAGCGAGGGCCACCTGCAACTGGAAAAAACCCGAGGCAGCCCCTCGAAGCGGCCTCACCCCTGGTGGCCCATCCCAAGGGGAAGGAGGCGGCGGCTTGGCCTCGATGTCGGCGGGGAAAAAGCGTTGACGGCCCTCAGCTTCCTGTTACGCCCTGCAGCGCTCCGCCCGTCTCCCTTTTATGCCCTCGACGAAGTGGACAGCTTTCTCGACGGCGTGAACGTGGAGGCCTGGCCGCCCTGATTCGCCAGCCAGGCCGGGCCGAGGCCCAGTTCCTGGTGGTCAGCCACCGAAGGCCTAATGGATTCGGCGCCGCGACCCGCACCGATCGCGTCAACCAGGCCCGCGGCGCCCACACCCAGTGGTTTGGCCTGCCCGTCGCCCGCTGAAGCCGTGGGTCACAATGACTCGGACTGCCCTCTCTTCGCCTTTCACCCCACAGGGATCCAGGCCATTGACCTCCTCACCCCCCTTCCGCTGATCCTCCCAGGGCCTGTTCTGGTGGACAGGCTCTTGGCTGCGGATTCCGAAGTTGATGGGGCACCCAGGTGTCACCCGTGACACCGGCCGCCGGCTGGGGTTGTCGGCGAAGTGATCGTCGACATCGACCGGCGCGAAGTGATGGGCCTTGGCCTGCGCGACAACCCGCTTACCCGTTTCTGCCCGACTGCCGCGCTGGATGCCCCCTGGACCGGATTCCGCCAGGTGGGCGACGGTGATCCTGGTGGATTCGGCGATTCACTCACCCAGGAGCTTCAATCCCGAGCGCTTACAGCAAGGTCATCAAACAGCCAGGGGGTCTCGGAATTCAGGAAGCAGCTCGGCCGGTGCTGGGCTTTCAAGCTTGACATCGAAACCGGCGATTTCTCACCACCCTTGTGCTCGGCGCCCTCGGGTTGCCGCTGCTGGGTGACAGGGGTGTTGAGCACTGGAGCTGACGGTGGAGAAATCGTCAGGCAGCGGCCCCGACCGGATCATTGTTTACGAGGTGCCGAAGACAAAACTCAAGCAAAACTGCGGCAGCGGACGCTTGAGAAATCGGCATCGGTGGCTCCAGCTGGGAGCCAGGAGGAGCGCGACCGCTACCGCAGTCGGCGGTGCCAGTCGAGAAACCAGTTGGCCTCCGCCAGCCCACAGCCCCAAGAACAGCGGGGGCCCCCGCAATCCCAAGGGGGGGGGGCCCCCGCCACAAGGCCGTGGCCGTGGCGGCCACCCGCGAGGGAGGAGCTCGAGTACGTTTCGAGCTGGAGCGCACGACAGGAACCACTGCGCCAAACGCCGTTACCCGACGAGGACGGACGACCCCTACGCCCCGGCCCGGTGGCGAGCGGAGCCTCACGCGGCTGGGACGGGGACGAGACCGCTAGCCAACGAGCGAGGGCTACGTGAGCAACGTCCCAAGCGAAGCGCGCTATCCGGAGCGGGCTTACCCCAGAGCGGACTTTTTCCGATCGGGAAACCTTGGATCAGGCCCCTTGGATCAGGCCCCTTTGGATAGGGGGCCTTTGGGATCGGGGCCTTTGGCGATCAGAGTCTTGGCGATCGCCGTCCCCTCGATCGGGCTCCAATCGAAGAGCTTCCGATGAAAGGCGCTTTGAGGCCGGCCCGCTTCAACGACGAACATCATACCGCAAGGCCTTGTACGATCTCCGGCCGGCCGGGCTCATCCCGATCGCTTTCCGATTCACCGGCTGGCCGGTCCCGGGCCAACGCCGCCAGCGCTCACTCCCAGGGGCGTCCCAGCGGCGCTTTCCGCGCCGTCCGTCCTGGATCGTCAGGGAACCCCTGGATGTCGAACGGAGCCCTACGCCGAACCGGGCTCCATTTCCGTTGAGCCCGACTCAGACGGCGAAAGCCCGCAGGGGCAAGGGCCGGCGCCCGAGCCCTCGGGCTACGACGATCCCTGTCGTGAGCGAGGACAGCCACCACCAGAGCGGCTCCATCAGGCCAGAGGTGCTTCTGAACCCTGGTTCCGGCTTGAAGTTCACGATGCGGAATTGGACGCAGTAACGCAGGCCGCTCGGGGCAGGCCCGCTCGTGGAAAGAGGTGGCCCAGGTGGCAGCCTTCGCAGCGCGCACGCGGATTTCGGTCGCGAACCATGCCCGGGCTGTGGTCTTCGATCGTTGGTGATCGCCGCTGCATCGACACCCGGCAAAAAAGCTGGGCCAGCCCGTGCCCGGACTTCGGAACTTCGCCCCAGAACTGAACAGCTCCAGCGCCGCAGCAGACGCAACTGGTACTGACCGGCCTGCTTGTTTGTTCCAGTAGGAGGCCGGTGAAGGCCGCTCGTGCCGCCGCGGCGGGCCACCTCGAATTGCTCGGGGGTCAGCCGGCGTGCGCCAGTCCTGGTCGCTGGGAGACTTCAGGGCTGGCCATCGAAAGACGTCAGACGGTGAGAATCACAAACTAAGCCGAAGGGCAGTAGCTCCTTGCACCATCGCCGCCAGGGCCGGCCACGGCGGCCGGGTTGACCCCGTCAGGCTGCGCAGATCCTCACGCTGGCCGCTCAGCCGCTCGGGATGGCCCAGCCAGGTCGGCGGCTTCGCTGGGCAATCTGCTCTGGGGTGATTGCCCCGACCCGCTCGGGCACCACGGCCACGACCCGCCGCAATGTTCGGCCAGGGCCAGGAAACCACTGGTTCGCCTCGCCAGGCCGTTCAGTTGCCACCCCGATCAGCCAGCGGCAAGCAACGGCAAGCGCGCGATCAGGACCGAAGCCAGCCATCCCAGGCCTGCATCAACCTGAGATGGCTTGGCGTGGGCACCAAAACACGATTCATCGGCACGGCCCAGGGCACCGAGTTCGGCCGTGTTTCGCTCCCACCGTTGGTCAGGCCAGGGCGCACTGGCTTGAGGCGGCGTTGGCCCGGTTGCTGCTCCGATAGCCAGGCGATTGCGGGTGCCGGCGGGGTTTCGATCCAGCGCGCCGTTTCGGTTCCTGGGACGCCAACCGGGGCTTCGCCGCTGCCGTAATGGGCCTGGATCGGATTGCGTCGGCCGCCGTAGCGGAAGCAGGGCCTCGACCACCAGTGGTGGGTGCACCGGAAGCAGTAACTGGCAGCCGGGGCGCAAAAGGCCGCCAGCCGGTCGGCCGTTATCGAGGCAGAAAACGGACGCCCACCAGGCAGCTTGGCCCCGCTTCGAGCCCGGCATCAGGGGCCACCCAATCGCCAGGCTCCAGGCGAGGCTCAGCCTGGCTGCGGCGAAAGATCGGCCATCAGTCACCACCACCTGGCAGACGCGGCCGCCAAACGCGGAGCCAGGCGCGAAGCGGCCTCCGCCCCCATCGCGGCGATCCGATCGTTCCAGCGCGGCCAGCGGGCCACCCACTCGGCGTAGGTTAGTTGGCGATAGCCCAGCCGGGCGAGAGCAGCACGTCCAGAACTGATCGCCGCCCAAAAAACAACCACCCACCCCGCGGGCCGGCCAGGCGGCCGTAGGCGTGGACTTTCCAGAGCAGGCGCCAGAACCGGCCGCGCGGCCAAAGGTGCCGCTCAAACAAAACCAAAGCCTTCAGCCACCTGCTCTCCGCCCCCGTTGGCATTTCGGCAGGGCACCAGCACAGGTTGCCAAGCCCAACAGAGGCCCCAGGGCCACCAGCGGCCGCAACGGCTGCAGTTGGTGGAGCTTTCGGCCAGGGCCGACCCACGCTGCTCAATTCACCAGGGCCGTTGCAGAACCAAAAGCACGATCGCGGCGTTCGGCTGGCTGCCTCCAATCAGATGCGCCCAAACAACGGACGACTGACAACAACACGATGGCTGACTGCAACAGGGGCAGCGCCTGCGTCAAACGGTGCAGTGAGCAGGTGCTTAAAGAAAATGCGGATGGCGAGACTTGAACTCGCAAGCCGAAGCACACGCCCCTCAAACGTTGCGTGGTCTACCCAATTCCACCACATGCGGGCCATTCAGAAGCAAAAGCTCCCTCCGGCTGGTCCAATATACCGATCGGCGGGCACCGCCCCCGGAAGGTCCAGCTGAGTCTTCACTGATACAGTCCGCAGCGGCAAACGATTTCCCCCCGGAGCCCATCGGCAAGCTGCTGATCGCCAACGCGGACGAAATTCGCCCTTTGCGCTACTCCTGCGCACTTGTCGTGAGCTCGAAATCGCCACGGTGGCCGTGTACAGCACGGCGATCGCAACGGCGTTGCCATGTCCAGCTGGCCGATGAAACGTCTGCATCGGCGGAAAAGCCCCAAAGCAGCAGAGCTACCTCAAACATCCCAACATCATCGCGGCGGGACGATTTCCCGCGGCGCGGATGCCATCCATCCCGGCTACGGCTTCCTGGCTGAAAAACGATCGCTTCGCCGAGATCTGCATCGCCCACGGCCTCACCTTTCGTGGGCCCGTCTGCCGAAGCGATCCGCGCCATGGGCGACCAGGCGACCGCAAGACCACCATTGCAACGGGTTTCGGGGTGCGACGATCACCGGGTAGTGACGGCCTGCTCCAAGATCCAGCCCATGCCGCCGCACTGGCTGAGGCCATGGGGGCCGTACCCCAGTGATTTGGATCAAGGCCACGGCCGGCGGTGGCGGCGTGGCATGCGGCCTGGTGCCAGGCCCAGACCAGCTTCGACTCTTTGTTCAGGGCAGCCCAGGGGCGAGGCGGAAGCAGCCTTTGGCAATCGGGCTCTACATCGAGAAATTCATCGACAGGGCCCCGCCACATCCGAGATCAGGTGGCTTGGCGACCGTCAGGCCATTGATTTCAACCTCGGCGAACGCGACTGCTCGATTCAAGCGCCGCAGCCAGAAGTTGCTGGAAGGAATTCCCCAGCCCGGCCCTGGATCCTGACCGCGCCGCCGCATGGGTTGCAGGCCGCCATTGCCGCAGGCCGCAGCATCTCCTTAACGAGGGGCGGGCACGGTGGAATCCTGCTGCGGACCGCAGCGGGCAACTTCTTCTTATGGAGATGAACACCCGGCATCCAGGTGGAGCATCCGGTCACCGAAATGGTGACGGGTGAGGACCTGATCGCCGAGCAACCTACGCAGGCTGTTTTTTTGCCGGCGGCGAACCGCTCAGCCTGCTGCCAGGAGGACATGCCGGCTCGGGGGCCACGCGAATCGAATGCCGGCATCAACGCCGAGGATCCCAGCAACAATTTTCCGGCCGGTGGCCCGGGCAGATACCGGTTGGCTCCCTCCCGGCGCGACCGGGGTCCGCGGTCGACAGCCACGTCTACAACGCGCTACGGAAATCCCGCCCTTCATACGCGACTCCCTGATCGGCAAGTGATCGTCTGGGGGCTAAGACCGTGACGCGGCCCTGAAAACCGGATGGCCGGCGGGCCCTGACCGAATGCCGCCATTCACCGGCATCCCCCAACCACGGTCGAAATTCCATCTTTCGCGCTGCTGGAGCGGACGGAGTTGCCAGAGGGGCGATGTGCACACCAAATTTGTCGAGCAGGACGATGCTCAACGCGTAGGGCAGGGTTCACCAAACCAGGCCTCAGGCGAATGCGCCTGGGCCCGCAGGGCCAGTTGGGTTGAGCACCCCCTTTGCTGACCCACCAGCACGCTCCCCTGAACAGGCTGATCAGGGCCCACCCAGATCACCGGCGGTCACGTCGACGCCACCCGAATCGGTTGCACAATGCGACGGGGTGACCGCCGAATACAGCGGGCGTCGGTGCGGAACCACCAATAAGGCGGCATGGGGCCCGGTCTCCAGGTTGATCTGGGGGATACCAGGTGAGGCACGACCGAATACAGGAAACAGCAGGGTCCAGACCGCCACCCCCAACGCCCAGCCACCAGGTTTTCAGGACTGGTAAAACGTGCAAAAGAACGGGGGCGGCCGTCACGAAGCCCTAAGCATGGGAGAAAGCATCGTAAGGAAACGGATTCACCCATGCCTAGGATCTTTCCGAGGTGTTCCAGAACCATGACTCCCGTCTCTCGCCAATTTCCTCAGCAGCCTTGGTGGGGAGCCGGTGATCGTGGTGGTCCCGTCACCCTGCCCTGGTGCTGATCAGCCAGACCGACCAAGGTCGACCGCAAAAGCTCTGAACCGGTTGGCCAGGTTGCCGGCGGTTGGGCTTGCCAGGTCACTAAAGCTATGACACGGGTTCCTTGACTGAGAACGTTGATCAGGGTTCTGACTGCAGGATTTCAGGGACGCTGAGTTAATGCCAGCCTGAATTCGGGACCACATCGTCGGTATCGTGTTGGCCGTCGCGTGGGGCTTTTCCTCTATTTCATGAGGAGCTTCAGCCAGCCCTCGCCCGCGACTACGACGTCTTCTTTCGCCGCCGTTGGTCTGCTCTGCGGCGGCATCCTGTTTCTTTCAAGGGGTGGACGCCTCGATCCCAATCCTGCAGTTTCGGGCCAGTTTCTCGCTGGCCGGGCACCACGTTTTCTTTGCCGTACGAGAGCGTGCGTCTTCCGGTGTCCACCACCGAGCAAGTCGCGCACGCTCCCCTATTTCTGGACGACGACGAGCCGCTGCCGGAGCGCGACCGGATGGGTGGCAGCGAGTGGGCGGCGGTCCCGATCGCCTCGATGAGCCCCAACCCCTGCGGAGGGCGCATTCCGCTCCGCGAAACCGTTCCTCCCGACGGACGACGAGTTTTATTAGGCCCAGCCGTTCTCCCGAGCGCCACGGCTATTCCCGGAGCTGGCCGCCATGCCGCCGCTCCCGCAACGACTGAAAGATTGGAAACCGCCGAGCCTGCCCCTGCTTGCGAGGTTGGCAGGACCCGATCCTACCCCCCATTCGCCAGAGCGTCCCGCTTTCAGGACTTCCGCCCTGCTGCGGCCAACTCAAGCCCAGCTTGGCGAAGAGGCCGCCGCGGACCGTGAGGCGCCCAGCGAGATTCGGCGCGGGTAGCCGTCCGGTGCCAGCAAGGCGAATCCATGCCCCCGCTTTCCAGCCCGCAGACGGCCCCGCGTGCTGCTCTTCGGGCTTCTGCATGCCGCCTTCGCCAGGTGTTCCCCAGGGCACTCGGATCCGTGGTGGAGCCAGCAGAAGCGCGAGCCGTCACGGACGCTGGACTACAAAAAACCGATGCAGCCCGTCGGGTCCGCAAGGGACGATCCTCAGGCTCCTTGGCCGTTCAGCACCGCCGGTCCCAGACCAAGCAGCAGCGCGGTTCTCCCGCGACAACAGCTCCCGCTTTTTGACGACTGAAAGCCGGGATC
>Ga0163217_1089379_pt1 | contig 14270 bp, 8 predicted proteins | sample SynspAceP_FD_185933 | JGI IMG/M metagenome (GOLD analysis project Ga0163217, IMG submission 185933) | Saline lake microbial communities from Ace Lake in Antarctica - Synechococcus sp. Ace-P (PacBio error correction) | ecosystem: Environmental > Aquatic > Non-marine Saline and Alkaline > Saline ... | reverse complement strand
AACCTCGTTCCAATTCCGGTATTTATTTCTATACACTGCTAACCAAGAGGCCAGTTGGCCAGTATATGGTTATGAATTACAGCTGTAAACAATTCCCAAGGATTGGAAACGACGGTAGTTTAGATATTTAGTCAATGTTATGAACCTATGTTTGGCGATATGAATGGTATACGGCATATATCAAATAGAAGGCAAAAGTAATCTATTATTAAAATAAATGATAATGTGCGTAGTAGATTTATACCGAACCAGAAACATCCTTTAAACGCGACGAAAGGGGAACGCCAGGCATAGGGTTCTTAAAGGAGGAACGTTTGCGCTACAAGTCAAATGATTCCTTAAAAGTTTATTATTATGAAGGATATTATGGTGAAACCGTTTGCCTTAAGTAGTAACAATTAAAATTTAAATTGTAACTACCATAGTCTATAACCAAAATTATTTCAGTGGTTATAATTCTTGGGGTTCTTACCGTTGGTTGTCAATCAGAACCTGAAAACCTCAAACCAAACCTTAATTTGTTTTTTATATTGGTTTGATGTCTCTGGTTAGTGGGATCTTAAGATGTTAACAGCAGTAAATCTATGAAACACCTAAACATAGATAATTGGCCTAGAGATGAAGGCATGGTGTTTTACTCAAGTGTATGCCTGTAGTATTAGTCCGCCAGGGCAAGTATCATGACTGGGAAAATTTACGGCAAGACATGGAATCACGATTTGATAGGGGCAGCATCTGTGAAGCTTGAATCTCAAATTCGTCACGATTAAAAATTACTACCGCGATACGTGGCATGCCTTGCCGCGAGAGAATATTACTTTGCAAAGCCATTGAAAGAGAAAGGTTATAAAACCTCTTTGCAGGAAATGCATTTAGGACCCGGAGTTTCCTATCCTGAGTGATCATGGTTTTCAAATCAATAAGGGATGGTTTGGATAATGAAGTATCCTAGTGGCGGGATATTTTTCACCTGGGATAATCCAAAATTACCAAAACCAAAGTCAAGGTGAAGAATCTTACTATGCGCTGGGTAACCGAAACAGCTTATTTTATAAAACAGCACAGATTTCAACCTTATTATTGCCTTCTTTCTTCTATGGCCGTTCACGGCCCATTCAAAACTACCAATCAAAAATGCAAAAGTATAAGAGATAAAAGCTCTGAAAGTGCCTGGATGAGCGGGGCACACAACATCTGGAAAATTATTTACCTATTCTATTGTGCAGACAATTCCTATTTATGGCCGGACTTGTAGGAAAGTATGACGATGCGTTGGAGTTGTTGGATGCCAGTAAAAAGCTGTGTTAGAGAAAATACCATTGTATCTTTACTTCAATAATGGAAGTTGCGTTCCGGATTCTTTTTTCCACTAGAACCGTTCCTTTAGGGGAGGAAGGGTTATCAATGAGTGGTATTCTGAGCCTATTTTATAAAGTTCCTTGTTGAAAAATGGTGGAAGTACACGGTTTCTGTAATAGAATGATTTTTATCCGACTATTTTGGATTGGTAAATATAGACCTAAAACCGGAACAACATGTAGATGAATAAGTTTGCGCCCGCTGTTGAAGAAGAAGCATTGGACTTGATACCTTTGTTATTGGCATTATCCACATACTGTAAATCCTAATGTGGTTGAACCCTCTCCATTATCGTAGAAGTATATGAAGCTAATACATTAATTGGAGGATGATAGGGAAGAGCTTTATCATTTACCTTTCAGATATAGCAAACAAAACAATGTAATTCTGATCATCCAAGTTGCAACAGCCTTTAGCGAGAACTTTAAAACATGGCTTTTGAGTGGGGCTTAGATTTGTTCCGAGAGGATTCCGAATACGATGAAGTTACAAAAGAAGCGAAAAATAACCATCTGAATATAAATGTTGCCAAGGTTGGAAAGGAAAAGGTGAAATGTCCTGTCCAATATTTGTACCCAATGCCAATTGGTGGGCAGTAGGTGGACTACGGTATTAAACATTCGACATGAAATGAAAAAAAATATCTTTTTACCGCTATATTAATCTGGCAACAGTTTTATAATTGCCCAAAACTCTAAATCCAGATGCTGTGTATGATATAGGCCCATCAATATGTACTGATGGCGCACTGCCTCTCGGAATGGACGATTGGGTGCATGGTTTTTGGGGACATAGAAAAGGAACCATCTTCAATTAAACGATTGAAAGTTTCGTGGGCAGGTAAACCAGAGAATCCATATCCTCCTAATGTCGTGAGCACTTACAAAAACCTTCCAGCAATTAAATTTTTAATAGTATTTGATGAGCCCGTACTACGGTATGAAAATTTTGGTGGTTAAGCCAACTTCTTAAGCCATATGAGCCGCCTAGGCGATTTATTATATTGCTTTTAATCATAAAGAGTAAAAAACTCGACTACTTCGCGACCTTTCTATGAATGAAGGCAGACTACGTTAGTTATTCATGATGTAAGCGCTTTATTCGAGAATCTTTTATTTCCGGCGGAGTATGACGCCCATTCTTCTATCATTTTAAATCTTGATAACGTAAAAACAAGGCCACCTATTTATTTTGATCGTATTTAAAGGAACATTAACAGGATATCGATGAGATAATATTCTTAACAATTATGGTCAATTTTTGACGAGAAAAATGATTTTGATGATAATGTAGATGGTTCTGGGAGTGGGTGCATATAAATTTTTACTACGCAAATTGCCCATAGTTCCCGTTGATGTAAAGAAGGTCGGTTGGAAACAAACGTTCATTAGTAAACGTATTTTAGTGATTTACGCTAGTTGGTAAACTCTTAAATAGCTACAGATTGATTAGAGTTGGTAAGACCATTACTGAATTTTTTACCGCGTATTGACCCAGCCAACTGAAACTCATACAGATTCTAACACGAGGCAATGCGAACCTTATTGAAAATATGCAGTTAATGGTTCTTTGGGGTTGTCTAAGCATTATTGGTATCATCATTAGCATATACACATTGTATTCACGCTAGTACCGTTAAAGTTATAAAGTGATTATAGGAATAGTATGATAAATTTATCCTGACGTTATGAAACGTATTTAAAGCCTCGGCTAGGTGGATCATTATTATGACAGTGATCTGGAGCAGCACTAGTTTTTCCAATTATCGGGCTGTGATCTTTGTTGGCAAGTTGAGGCACAACGCTTAAAGAGGTTAGTCCTTGCTAAATCCTTACAAGGGCATTTGGAATAAGATTTGAATTTGGGTGCTTATCCATCGAAATCTTGCATTCTCTCAGTTTTGTGAACATTAACTCTACAAATGAATTATTTGTGTCGCTTGGTCCAGTATTATCTCGCAATTTTTATCAGATGACGTTGTTTCCTTCTCTCTAATTTTTTATGGGCGTTGTAGTTGCTAAGGCGTTGTAAGATTAACTGCTCAAAATATTTGTTTGTCATTATGTTGTGGGAGTTGGGCACATCATGCTTTTAAACCATTTGCAAACACTCCTTCAGGTTCCAAAATTTGGACTCTCAGTCAACAACGTTATTTGTTTTCCCTGCAGCATGATGGATATGTCATATAGTATTATTGCGACCATTTTGTAATAGCTTTTTCTTGATAAATGAATTACTGAAGGAAGTACTATGCATATCCCAGTACTGAAGGGGCTGCAAAATTTCATTGGATTTTTTAATAGAAAATAGCATTGGAGAATTAATTACGTCACCATCTTACTCTCCAGAAAAATTGTCTTATGTTTAACCAGAACGGGAAGGGTAATGCTTAATGCATAATGTACATATTTTGCTGTCTACTCATGTTGGATTGAATCATAAATTTTAAGTAGAATTTTCATTGTATTTTGATATTAAAATCTAAGAATTGAAACTTATGAATAATTATTGAAATGAAGTTATCTTAATACATAAGCGTGTTTAGATTGAATTATCAGAAAATAAGGTTGGTGTCAGATGTTTATCCATTTTCATAGTGAATGGTTTATAATGAATTTTGAGGATATATTTGTTAGGGATGTGCCAGATTAGCTATACTGGCATATTCCAATCATATTTTTTTTTCGACCTTTATCTCTCTTGCGATAACCAAATATACAGAAAGGAAAGAGTTTTTGGCTATTTATTTGTAGGTTCTAGCAAAGAATCCGTTATTACAAAAGTTGCTGCAGTTGTGCGTGTTGTAATGGAGGCAAGCAAGGCCATAATTTCTATGCACGTTTATTCAACTTCGGAAGAAATAGTCTACTGAATCTTTGTAAATAGTTTATTTAGCAATGTTTTCAAGTAATCACCTACTAGTATTATGTGTCGATTTTTTAATTTATCCACAATATCTATAAGTGCTGAAAAGAATGTTACTGTTTCCAACACGTAATAAAAAGGAAAGTTATTTCAGATCGAAGGATAATTTTGGATAAACTTACTGTCGTTTGGCATTTTGCAAAAGTGCTATTGCTTAATTCTCACGAAGAAGGGGAATTAGTTGGTATTGATTGCTTCTGCTATTTACCAATAGGATGAATGGACTAAGCGGAAGTATAGAGGATTTAATGCAAGAGAAATTGGAATGGAAATGGTATATGAAAATATAGCATAATTTGACTCGGCTACCGAATGTTGCTCATTAGTTAGTTAAAATAAGCTATGTATATAAATTGAATTATCATATAAAAGTATGAATCTAAAAACTAGGAGAATCATAGGAAACTTCGCTTTTAATTTTGTTGTTTCGGGTGTATGGTGTTTTGTTGTGGGGTGCAATTAAAAATGATAAATTAGTACAACTTCCAAGTGTGTTTGTATCCTAACAAAACAAATTGATATAATCGGTGTTGACCATAGAAAAGAAGCTACAAATTATGTTTCGGTGGGCTGCCCTCAGTTCTAGAGATAAGGCTAATGCTCTGTTCGATCGTGTTTTTATCCGTATTGATGAGGGATTCCTCGTTTCTTTGCTATTCAGCTAAACTCTGTCCTATGTAATAATGGCAGGAAATAAATGTGTTTTACCGGCTTCATTGAAGTATTTATTGTAGTTTTTCAATTCTTCCATGTGAATTGAAGGTTCCAGAATTTTGGTGTTGTTTGTGTGTGGGCGGGGGTGTTGTGGGTGGGGGTTGTTGGTAATTCCATAGTTCCAGGGGTCGTTTGTAATTTCTTCAAGAGGTTTCTTCTTTTTGCTTTTTCCTCCATATGAATATGCATGAGTCTCAACGTTTAATTGGGTCTTCCCTAATCGCTATTATTCGCTTATTTAACGAGTTTTTGATTATGATTCGATGCCCTTCATTGTTTCCTGAGTATATGTAGTATAATAGATAAATCTTGCACATTTATTCTTTTGCGCATTTCTTGATCCTTATATCTATGTTCTGAAGGGTAATAGATACACAACGTAGTTGATATATCTCTTAAAATGTTTAGTTTCCTCAATTCCCGCTTTGTTTATTTTATTTGTAAAGGCATTATCTTTTCATATCTTTCCGTCCTTGTAAAACAGGAACCGTGTTAATTTGCATTGTTTGTATTTGTAAGCTTCAATTATTAGTAATTTTAGATTCCAATTAATATCAATATTATCAATATACTTTATAAAAGAATTTATATATTATTATTGTCACCGCTATTTCGCTTATTTTTTTAATATCAACTAAATTATCAAGTGCTTCATTGAATAGTCAAAGTTATAGAGTATAATTCTAAAATTTGTTTTATATTAATTATATTTTATTCCGTGATTCTGGACATTTTGACAGTGAATTTTTGTTATCTTTGAACGGTACCAAAGTGAATGTAGTATATAATGTAGTTTTTCATATTCTGTATGATATAATTTGTTTTCTAGATATCATTAATATTTTTGGTTGTAGTTTCTTGGAGACGTTTTGTTATGTAAGAATGGGTTTTGGGTAAAACTTCTTGGTCAAAATTGGCATTACTTCTAAAAACATTTCTCTTTGTGATACATCAATTTTTTAAAGGTATGCTCTAAGTTTGCCGTTTATGGCAAATTTATGTACCTAGTCTTCAATGTTCTATGATATTCTGAAATTTTGTATTATATTACCGTATTTCCGAAACCTCTTATTTTAAATTAATAAATCGCTTTTGTTTGTGGTATAAGTTTTTTAGTTATCCTTGAGAGGGTAGAAAGTCGAATGAAATTATTTTCCTGCGTAAATAGTTGGTGTGCAAATAAGGAAACAAAATAAGCTATAATGGGGTGTTGAATATTAGGATATAATTTGACAGATGAGATGGGTCCTTTTGGGAAAATAGGTGTTGATGTTGAATTTATCTCGATGCACCTTGGTGCATTCTGTAATTAAGTGAAAATCCAAGATGTCAGAGGGGTAATTCCGTGTTAAGATTCTTTGATTCTGAATAGAGGAGTTTTTTATTTAATGGAGGGCGATTGTTTTTGCATATGTAGCAAGGATTAAATCTATTCTCTGTTTTTGTGGTACTATGGCAGGATGATTTGGTGTGGGTTATGCAGTAAGTCTTGGTGGTAGCCATTGTTTAAGTTATAAGCTCCGGTTATTGATACGGAGGATGCATGAAATTAATACAGTGGTTGGGTTGTAGAATGGTTCGTGAATGGAGTTGTTGGGTGTTGTGTATATACATATTTAACTCCTAATGTGACAATCGGTTATTGTTTATATAACTCTGGATTCGAAAAATGGTTTCATGGCATTAAAGGCCATGTATAGCAATTTCTGTGAAATGTTGATTTTGAGAACTATTAATCAGGTTGGATTAATGGAAATTCTTGTTATGTTTCGTGAATTCTTCTTCTTTTTCCTAATAATGTCCATAAAAGCTAGAGCGAAAGCTTTTAGCAATTGTTGTTCTATCCAAAATAATAAACCTTCATTGAAAGAGTATTAGATATTGAAGTGCTATGGTTTAGGCTACTTGAATTGAAGTATTATATATCGTAATTGATTAATTTCAATTGAGTGAAATTTATTCCATTTTAATTTATTAAAATTATTATGGTTAGACCTGTGTATTTGGTGGGGTTATTGAATAATCTTGACCTTAATACCAAATTTTTAATTTATAAGTACCAACCGCGAATATGAAAAAGCCTTGCAGAATAAATTTATAAAAAAAATCGGGATAATGTCTTGGAGACTAGTTCCCGATCTAAGAATTGGGAATTAGGAATAATGTTATCAAAATCATTTAATCATTATTCAAAATTATGAAAAAATACTTCATTTAGTTGTTTCGCTGCTATGCAAATTCCTAATAATGGACTTGAAAATGAAATTAACAAACACTTTGAATTATAGTTTCGTTGTTTGAAATCCAAGCAAAGACTCGCTACTCTCAGACAAGCTTAAATCTTAGTTGCAGTGTAAAAGCTAGTTGTGAACCTTACTTATTGCCCATTTAGTCTTTGATGAGATTGAAAATGGGTGTCCGATTTTTTTAGATTCTTTATACGAGAGCAAATCCAAGAGTGGAACCATTAACAGGAAAATAAACTGTTTCACCCTTAAAATAGAAATATAAAATATCGGAGGTGCTGTTTATTTGCTCTTTGTGGGTTGGCACGATAGACGATTATAGAGTGGATTTAATTAACAGACGATTGGTGATTCCTTACCCAAAAAGAGGGTGATGGAGAACTGAGATGAATGAGCACTGAGGCAATGGTAAAACGCCGAGACCCATTGAAGGTTGCAAAGAGAAAACTTCTGTCATATCGTGGGATGAGTAAGGAGAACCTCTTATCCTGGGAGCGCTGAGTATCGTTGGAATAAGGGGTTGGACTTACTGAATGGGGACACAATCTGATTTTGATGTAAGTTTTCTCTTTAAAAATCTAGATTATATGACCTTAAATGCCGTCTTTTAATGTTTTCTTTATTGTTTGCTACTTAAAAATGGTTTTCAGTTAATCAATCAAAATAATCTAACGATTTACCCCTAGACGAAGGATCTGCGGTTGATCGAGTCGTCTATCTTTATACTTTAGCACTATGTGTTATAATTCAAGAGAAATAGAAATAATCCTGATAGGATATTCCATCTGAATGGAGTGGGGATCTTAATTCTTACACACAATTTTTAGATGTTTAATCAATAGTCTTGTGAATGTTTACTATGGTCAGTATTCTCTTTTCTTCATAGATAGATTGTCTTTTGCGTAATTCTTCTCTTGTTTAACATTGATGCATCAAGGGGGGTTTACCTCACTTAGTAGTGATATATATACCTAACCCTTTTATTTTGTATATGTATATGGTTCCAATATAAATATGCTTATATATTTTCATGAGGGTGTCTTATTATGTGTGATAATCCGTATATCTATTTTTGATTTTCCTTTTTTCATAATAGTGTAAAATTTTTCTAGTTCTAATATTATTGCTCAAGTCTTGGTCTGCTTCTGTATTGTGTCTAGTTTCTCTTGTAATGGATGTGAGTATATTTTTGATTATCTTACATCGTACCGTTGAGCTGTGTAAAAAAATGGTGTGCTACGTATCCATTGAAATCAGTTCCCGAAACCTTTTTGAGTTCATCCTTATAGTTTTATAGTAGATTTTATCGAAACATAATATTTGCGGACCTGTGCAAGCTGTTTCCATATGAATTTCGAGGTTTAGGAGGAAAAGGTATAACTTGGTGGTCCTAGATTTGGATTCGTGCTATTTTTTTTTTTTGGTTGAATAACATATTGTCGTGCAATTGGGCTTAATACCAATATTGTGTGCCAAATTCCTAGCCCTTTTGGTTTCTCTTTGATACAATAGCTCACGGATCTTCTTTTTCAAACTTGATTTTTACGTTCTTATTATACTCAATAATGCATTTCCGTGTTGGCGTAATTTCGACCATTAGTGGTTATCTTTAGGATTTCGGTAGGAAATATGGAACAATACAGTATTTTTCCGCATATTGACGGTATTTGGAGTCGCCACTATTTTACATTTAATTCTTAAATGGCAGTTAGTAAATTGTCGCCCTATTTATAACTTATTAGTTTTCAGGGCAATTTTTGATATGGGGTTGGCGCCAAAACTAGTTTCTGATACTCGTCCTTGTTGTTGATGGTGTTGCCGTATAATCACTGTTGTTAAGAGGGTGTTTATTAAATTGGTTCTTGCACATGCTAATATTAATTATCTTAAAGTTATTATTGGCGTACTTTGTGAAGGATATGTAACGAATTGAAATACCAAAGAAAAGTCAGAAACATACCTCTGGTTTTTGGTCCATGGTAATGTTTACCCTATTGGTTTCTTAATGCGTTACGAGACCGTTGTCCAAATTCTCTTTTTTTTATTGGGACGGTTGCCAAAGACGCTTTTCTCTTAAGTGCCGGACGTTATTTCGTATTGTAGATATGTTTGTATAGCAGAGTGCAGAAATGCCAAAATACTGCCTTTAGCAACTAGACAAAGGGATATGGAGGATATTTAATATATGATAGTCTTAGGTTGTTATACTCATAAGAGAGAAACCAGAACTTTGATTTTTATATGTTGGGCTTATAATTAATTAAAAAGAATCCCATATTGATTCATGGGTGTGAATTCCCTTGTAGCGTCAGTAATTTAAATATTTACGGATAATTCCTTGTCCTATGTAGCCAGTTTCTTTGGGTAGTTCCGGGGGCTTGTTGTACTGAGTTTCGCATTGCTTTTCTGGAACGTGAATTTATGCAGAGTGGTGTTGTAGTGAGTAAGGTAAATTTAATTGGATGATTGAGCGGAATGATCGGTAGGGTATGAAGAACATGTTGTTTTGAGATTCTGAGTTACTGAAGAATTTGAGTGGGTCTTTATTAATCGCTTTCCGCTGTTTTAAAGAACGAATTTCCTTTGCTTATCCTTCGTCTTTCTGCAGTGTTTGTTATTCCTAATTATGTGTTGTACTTATGCCTTCTGGTTTGGTGTTTGTTGTGTTGGGTATTTTCTTTTGCTAATTATGATATGTTGTTGTGGGCTGTTCGTGTGTGTGGGGTTGGGGTGGGGCTGCCGTTGGGCACAATTGTGGTGGTGGTTTTGTGGGGGGTAATAGCGTCCCCACTACCAATTGTTGCTGGTAGCTTAATTTTTTGCTGCCACTGCAAGGAGTTGGGATGGATCCAATGCGTATGTATCCAAGATGGTGTCTTGGTAATAGCAAAGTTAAAACAGAAAGACTTCACCTCAAAAGATTGGAGAAAATCTGTTATCGATTTAAAGTTGTTAACTATCTAGGCTTGGCAGGCGACCCTATATGAAGTAAATCGAAAAACCAGTTTTAAATATTTCTCTAGTACCAGTTGATCCGGAGCGACTAATAAATTGATCAACGCAGCCCTTATTGCCCATTAATGGTGGGAAATTGGTGACCTCTACTCGCGATCTATGATCAGGGCTTTGTGTAAAAGGGGAATGACTTGAATGTTAACGTGTGCCAGAACAGAGGAGCCTATACGAAGAACTTGCGGGTGTAGAGTTTCTTCTAATTTTGGACAAAGAGGAGATGCTTATCGTTAGACTTACTTGCTCAGTAGAGAAACTTATAGTGGATTATTCTTTATGTTCTAGTACCTTGTTGACGAAAGGTATTTGAATTCCCCATTTATTTTGGTACCCGGATATTTCCAATGGCATAGGTGTTTTTGCCATAAGATATGATCCGTTTGGAGATTGAAGAAGAGTTTGGGTAAACTTTCAAATAACGACGTTTCTACCATGGGTTTCCAGCTCCTTAAATTCAGCCTATAAGGCTCTTTCGCTTATCGCGAATTATTGTATTTGCGGTCAGGTGGGAATTCTTCTATGATCTTTATTGAGATTCTTAGAATCATATTCAGCTATGGTAATAATCTATTCTTCTTGTACTACTCTTTATATCAAAATAGTTGATATTGTAGACAAATTAAATGCGAATCCGGTTATGTATCTATTTTTTTATTATATTTTTTGTGTAGGAGAAAGAATCTTCTTGGAATCTATTTTTGGTTTTTGTTATTGTGCGATCCATCCGCGTATGTCAGGGAAATATTTGATTCCAGTTTGCCTATCCTGGATTTGGGATGGTGATTTGTTTTGTAATGGCTGAGAAAGTTTTTTGTTTTGAAAAACCTTGAGGAAAACGGCGAACTATTTTGAAAATATGATTAACCCCTTTGTTTTTTCGCGTCGATTTTTTTTTTTGGGGGGGACAAAAAAATGTACAAAGAATGCGTCCAGGATGATTTGCTAGAGTCATAAGTTATGTACGAGTGCTTACTCTATGTATTATAAGTCTAGGATTGGTGGCTTTGATTCCTATTGACTATTCTAGATGACTTGCGTTGATCAAGCAAGGCTTGGACTTGCAATAAAGTTATCGTTCTTTTTAATTAGCAAAGAATCTATGTTTGAATGTATCCTATGCATGGCCATTAATTTGACTCGGATAGGCCTTAAGGGATTTTTTTTTTTTTTAGCATATTTGGTTTCAAGGAATTGTTTTTTTTTTGAATACTTACAATTACTTTTTTCCTATGTGTATTCTTTCTGTATGTTTTTTAAATCAATATTCGTATCCGTAAATATATTTAAATATCCCTATATGTAAGGAAATTTATAGTATTTATTGGATACCATTTTCTTATTTTTATTATGTGCTTGCTGATTAATATAAGAGGATTCATTAATTGTTAAATTCTTTTCATACAATTCGTGAAATTTGTTTATCTTTTCTTATATTTATTTTACTTATGTGCTACCGAAAACGGCCAAGTAGTGTTTTTTTATAATATCCTTCTTGATGGCTTTGAAACAATATCTTGGTCGTATTTTTGCAGAATTATTCCCAAATATTTACGTATTTCAAGTCTGTAAGTTGTAATTTATCTATTTTTGTTCCTCCTTGTAGCTTGATTTGTTAAATTATATGGAATTTATACTCGATTTAGGAAACAATGATGAGTATCTTGTATTAAACAAAGTTGATTGCAAAGTTTAGTACCAGTGAAATATTAATTTTTTCAGGTGTGTTCGGCTTTATTTATTTCTATTTCTTTTTAGGTGTTTTTGGTTTTGTCGCACTTGACTTGTTTATGGTAGATTGCCGTATTCTGAGAGCTGTCCGCACGTTAGATGAAAGTGGGAATTTTATTTGTTCAGCTAAAGTGTGTGGACTGAGTCCTATACAGGACGATTTATGAGGAATACTGTGGAAGAGGGGTGTTTGAAGGACGGCCAATAGTTGTTACCAATGTTGACTTAGAGTCTTCGCCAATTGCGCGAGTCATCTGCGGATGTGTTTGTATGGTGTGGTAGACCCGGAAAGATATGTTGAGAGTGTTGTCCAGATTCACTTCGATTAGATTAGTGGCTATGGATTGGAGTGGTATAGACAAGCTTCGGAGTTGTTGAGATGATTGGGCATAAACACGTTGCAGAGTTTACGCGGCTTAGTGCTTTGTTTTCAGGACGGCTTCAGATTCTGCTTGTCATTGTAATTTTTATGTACTTTAGCAGTTATACATGCAGCTTCCGTGTGATCTGTTGAGTTCTTCAAATCCTTGGATTTATGAATACAGCCGTTGCGCTACTATCGTAGATTAAGATGAAGTAGTGTCAGGATGCGCAAGGCTAGAATCTGTTGGTGTTCGCGTGGGGTTTGATGTGCATTTTGGGGACGGAGTACTGTTACGTAGCCTACACCTGGTTATGTTAAATATCTATGGGTATTTAGCCTCCAAGATGTAAGCACGTGTTTCCTCCTGATTGCAGGGCCAATTTACTATTCCAATTATTATTCGCTTTTATTGTTGGGCATTTACTTCCAGGTGGGCTTGTCTGTGGGATGGTATTGTGCTTTGATACAATTAGAAGGATTGGTGATGTTACGATTGTTCTTCAGTAAGGAAAGCCCATATATTTTCCTTTTTGCACGCAGTTGTTAGCCGTTGAAATGTGTTAGTGATTACGTAAATTTTTGCGTTGGTGATGTTTAGAGCGATAGCTGAGTTGATTTCTATATTTGGCGATTAGCGGCATTAAAAGTGATTGTTGGGTATTGCAGGTGGGTGCAGACGTACATTATCTTAAAGTGCAGATTAAGAGTCTGTGGATTGTTATGGTGTAGAGATTTTAGCGAAGCGATTCAGAATGATTGTTTTATCGCCGTGATTATGAGCATCCAGATGTTAGAGTGCCCTAAATGTTTGCAACTGACAAATTGTAACGTCGATTTATTTCTCAAAATGGATTTCTGTTGGATGTGGTATCCTGAGTCTTCTGTGTTCGATTGGAGAAAGAAGCGGCTATCCCGACCTTCTAAACTGCCGGTTACCTTTTGTATGTGATTAAAACTTCCATTAGGGTACTTATTATGTATCCTCAAGCCTAATTTTATTATTTCCTAAATATCTTGGCGCGAGTATTTATAATGAAGTCCTTGTGGATATGTTGGAATATTACCCTAAGTGTAGCCACCTGGCCAGGATCCGCAGATCATGTTCATATTTCAGAGAAATGTGTTACTTCAGGATACTGGTTTGGGGGTGAAACCCTAGTGGTTAAATTAACAATGGCGTATTAAAAATTTTCCCTTTAATTGGTTTGAGGAAGCTGTTGCCCAATGATTACATTATGTCATAATAAGGCTACACTAGTGAAAGGTAAGAAAGTCAAAAAATCCTTTGTAGTATGTTTATCTCACAGGTTTTGTATTTTGTAGTGTCTTTTTCCCCTCAGATTCGAAAGAATTCTTAGAGCTCAATTTTCCATTCTGGGTCTATTTCCTCTTGGACTTCGAGTTAGTACCTGGTAATAGTTGGGAGTGCTCCCAAATTTATTCTTTATAATCCCCTTCTTCCAATTTCATTAAGCAATTTCGGAGATGTTGTACAATATTTATAAACTTGGCATAGCTGAGCAGTAGTTCCCAATATGCCTCCAAATAAAGTATATTTGGTTAATTTTTTTGGGCTGAGTACCTTGTGGTTAATGAAGCGCGTAATCCCGGGTATGGTGTCGCATTTGGTGATCGCTTCATACAGGACGGTTTAAAACTGTTTCGGTTCCTTCATGGTCGTCTGACTGAGTAAAGAATATATGTTTGGTCTTCTTTTGGATGACATAGTATTGAATGTTGAACTTTTTGAATAGTCGGCTGACTAGTCCTAATGTTTTCATGAGTTCCCTACGATCCTTTAAAGTTGTTATCGGTAAGTTTCTTTGGGGGGTTAAAGTGCGTCCTCATATCTTTCGAATTTCGTAAGAACTCACTTGTGGTTGTACGAAAAATATTTGTCACTTAGATATCTTTGGATCCAA
>Ga0163217_1022034_pt1 | contig 14270 bp, 15 predicted proteins | sample SynspAceP_FD_185933 | JGI IMG/M metagenome (GOLD analysis project Ga0163217, IMG submission 185933) | Saline lake microbial communities from Ace Lake in Antarctica - Synechococcus sp. Ace-P (PacBio error correction) | ecosystem: Environmental > Aquatic > Non-marine Saline and Alkaline > Saline ... | reverse complement strand
CATCAGAAAGTTATCGAAGAAAGCTCAAATCGGCTGTTAGTCTCGGAAGAAATGAAGAAAAGCAATGGGGGGGTGATGCAAGCTGCCAGTAGGTGTGCAAAAGCGATGTAATTATTACGGTGCGGGCACTGTGGAGTTTATTCTGTGCGACGGGTCAGTTGAATTTCTATTTCTTAGAAATGAATACCCGGTGCAGTGGAGCATCCAAGTGAGCCGAATGCATCACTGGAAAGATTTAGTCCGAGAGCAATTGAAAATCGCTTCAGGTCAAGACTGGAGTTTGCCCAAGAGATCTGAAAATCCACGGTTCATTGCTGTGGAATCAGAGTTTACGCGAAGACCCAACCACAAAATAATTTCCTTCCCCGACATTGGAACATTGGATTACCTATTCAAGCGACCACAAGGACCTGGCATCAGAATAGAGATGGATTTGAAAGAAGGGATGACGATTCCTATTTATTATGATCTTTGATTGCCAAGTTGATCACGCACGCAGCCAGATCGTAATTCAAGCAATTGATCGAATGATCCGTTGCGATCGATGATTATAAGTTTTCAGAATCCAAACTACACTCATTTTTGCCGCGTTTGCATTAAATCATGGAAGCTTTTTCGGGTGGTAATTTTGATACGAAATTTGTGGAAAAAGTTCTTCAGTCCTGCAGTTTTGAACCCCACTTTGAAGAAAAGAATTGGAACTTCTTTCAGCTTTTGGCCGTTGAGTTTTTTACAAATTCAGAAACTAAGAAAACTTAACGGAAAAAAAAACGATTCAGGATCCGCTGGGAGAAAAGAGATTGAAATTAAAATGGCAGAAATTCACCTATCAAAGGTGCGATACTCAGATTCTTTAGCCTCCCAATCGGAAAATCTAACCGCACCGTTTATTTATGTGGTTTTTCGGCAAAGCAGCAGGAAAAAATCTTTATGAAAATCGTTTTGAATAGCATTCATTGTCAGTACCAGAGGGAGAATCCAGCTGAAGAAAGCGGCAATTATACTGCTAATGGAAGCTGAAGGGGTGCTAACTCAAAGATGCTTGCCTGGGATTTAGTCTATTATCAATTATTTCAGGTTGCCCGGACGAGAATAAAGAGCGCCTGTCGCAAAGGCTTTATCATCAGATTAAAGCCTATGACTGAAAAGAAAAAGTGATTCTCCGTCATGAAACACAATAGTTTCTGCTAGTGAATGATGAATTGATTCTTTTGAAAAATTTGAAAATTCCAAGCCAGTCCAACCCATGCTTATATAGTAGATCCAGACGAACAATTGGAAATCCTTATGTGATGCAGCTATTGAGTCACCAACTTTAGGGAGTTGGAGGATTATCAAGGCGTTCGAGAAGTAGCGCAGGTGATTCATGATGCAGTAGTGATCAGTACGTTTTTAAGTTTGCTAAAGGATAAAGCAGATCATCTTAGCAGATGGACCACATAGACTTGAAGGTGCCCATCGATATCGGAAAAGTCATGCAGGGATCAATTGCGGATTCATCAGTGGAAAGCCCATGACTAGGCATGATGGATGTATCTGACTAATAGTCGGGAATCATTTGAAAATCTTCCCAACCCACCGCATTTTTACGGTTTAGATATTTCTGAGCAAGAATTCCTGAAAAAATAGAAGAGTGGTTTGTGGTAAAGCCTTTTGGGATCCGGAGAAAACTTGGGCATTTATGCCTTTTCAAAGCATGGTCTTTTTGGGATTAATGATGGGCGAAAATTCCTTACTTGTACAAGCTTCAAAGGCGAATTTCGAAAAAGTTTTCAATCAAGATCTTCCATTTTCCAACCGGAATCTTGACCTAGTCTGTATACAGAAATTAGTGGTCACTCGAATACTGGGAAATGGATTCAGATAATCAGCGCAATTCTTTCCCAATTGGTATACGAGCGAAATTTGTCCTTCGATGCATTCAGAGGTAGTATCGGGAAAGCTAGCTTTGCGATAATCACCCAGGAGATCGAACTAATCAAGTCATGGAAGTATGTAACTCAGGGCATTTCTGCCTCAAAAGTCTACCTACTTTTATCCCAAAAGCGTTGGGTGGTTAGTATTCGCAAGTATTAACCAAGAAGAATTAATTTAATTATCAAGCCTATGTTCGCTACCTAGAAGGTAAAAAGCTTATTCTTGCTCTAATTCACCTCGAGACAAGAGTTTATTAAAAGGCTTAGAAGGAGAGTTGAGTTCGTGTAGTTGCTTATAGAAGAAAATATTCCAGTTGATCTGAAGGCAGAATATGTAGCGGCCTATCTATCCAAATTAAAATCAGATGCCTTTGGGGAAACTTGAGGTCGGGGAAAATTGCTGATCACTTCTGACACGGTAGTCATCGAAAAATATCATGTCTAGGAAGGCCATGGCAAATGAGGCAAAGAAGCTTTTGATATGCTGAAAATTTATCTGGTGATACTCATACTGTCATTGACTGCTGTGACGATAAGAGATTCTTTAAGCAAATCACTGTGGAAGAATGAAACGCTTGTCACTTTCCGGCTTTTAACTGAGGATGAGATTTGGCATTACATTCGAAATACAAACCTTTTGACAAAGGCTGGCGCCTATGGAATCCAGGAGTGATCGGATTTATGGGCGTCACTCGAATCGGAAAGATCTTATTACAATGTAATGGGATTTCCACTTCACCTGTTATGAGCAACTAAAAAAATGGTAAAAAAAGCCTTTTCGATATCGAAAAGGCTTTTTGTATGAGAGATTGAGGACTTCAATCTTCCTTCTCCACCTTTATTTTGCCAGTTAGCAATTTTGATTTTATTCTCTTCTCTTTTATTCTACTTGCTTACAATAAAAAAAGGCCTGAAGATAATCTTCATCACCCTCTTTCAGGCCTTCCAGAAACTTCAATATTCAAGAAGTCAGAGATCCCAGTTTTGATTGTTCTTAGTTTGGCGATTCCTCATCATTAATAAAAAACAAGTTCTTCTGGATTTTGGGTTCGTTCCGCCAGCAGTGTATCTTAATTGATCTTCCCGGGGTACTGACTGCTAAAGTGGAACGGCCAATGCATTGTCTTATGAAGTTAGTAAGTATTCTCTACAGAGTGTTCATTTCCTGGTCTGATATGGGGTATTTTACCAGAAATTTACTAATTCTTGATACGAACTATTCAGATTTTGATTTTGACCTGAAAAATTCAGTCACTGCATCAGAAGATACTTTAGTGTTTGCAGTATTCGCAAAATGGAAGTCATATGCCTTTTGAACTTCTTGCCTGTTGAAAGCATAGGCATCAAACATCGATGATAGTAGTACTCCAAGGCTCGTCTTACGATATCATTTTCATTGACATCTACCCGTACCTCCATATTAGAAAGGTTCGCGATGGTTAAAGGGGGCATTTTCAAGGTTTTTTTTTTAACCTGCATCTGCCTGCGTTCCTCTACACGTTTTCTTGCTCTACCAAAAGATTAGAAACGATCCACTCACCGGTGAATAGACATAGTCAACTAAGTTTTCAGCAGCATTCGTTTACAGTAGCTTGAGAACTTTTTACGATAAATTCGGAGGCAATCACATTTTGCTTCGCTGCTTCCAAAATTTCTTTTCTGAGCAGAAATGGAAGGTCCGCCTGAGTTGCGGACTCAAAATCCTAATCAGAAATCACCTTTCTGTTCGTAGAGTTTCTGTTGGGACGATCAAAGTTCAAATTGCCTGCGTATACTGCGCTTCTGATCGCTTGCAAATGTTGCTCTAGATTGAGGCCAAGATTGGCTTGCTGCTGATTTAAAATTTGCCTTGGTTCTTGTCTTTAGCGCAGAGGATAAAGTGTCGGGACGGATCTTCACGAGGAAGTTTTCCCATTTCGGACTGAATTCACCTTCAGCGACACTTAGTTCGATGATTCACCGCTACATCTGCGAGAGAGCTTCACTTCAACTTCTGGCTGAATTTTCACCGGGATGCCACTTACCTTTTCTATTAATTGAGTTTTTTGCTGCTTTTGATACTTCTACCTTCAACTTCTTTAACACAACCGACCCAGCCGGCTTTTCGTGCTATAACTGCCAAAAATGATTAAGGACTTACTATTGCCCCTCCTACCAAGTAGTACAATAGCTTATTTTGGATTTTTTTGGTTTGGCCAGGTTTAGTTAAGATTAATTGGGTTACCAAGATAGAAGTCAAGAACTTTTACTCGGAAAAGATTAGGTGTATTTAGCGTTTAATAAATTCTTGCTTGCGTATTGAAAAGTTGTTTTGGGGCACTTGGAAATCTACCGAGTTGATTTGCGCCAGCTCGTTAAGTCGTTGTTGCGGCTATCCTAAATGATTCTTCTGTGCTTTCATCTAATAAGCGTTTGCCTTGATAGCGACTGCTCAGCAGCAAGGGCACTAGATAAGCTGTTTCCATATCTTGTCTCAACGTGATTTTGCTTCTATTTTTCTACTCACTGATTTGCTGCTGAAACCCTTGCACGTTGTACAGCGGCCTTTGTTATTAAACTGAGAGAAAAATAGGGTGCTAAGATTGACATTCATTGATTGGAGATAAATTGTTTTCAATCTGCGTACCAAACCTGGTCTGTCTGCTCCAAAGGACCTATTCTACATAATTACTGAAGAGGTTTAGCTCCTAATCCTAATGTACGGAGATAAGCACCTTTAGCGAGTTTTACACCATATTCAGCACTTTCAACATTGCCTGTGCTAGGTTTGATCTCAGGCATAATTCCACAGCGGTATCAAAAAATAGCCACAGGAGTTTCAGATGCCATTCAAGTTTTCATTGATGACAAATTCGGGCTCGACACTTTCAAATTATCGTGAAAGGAATTTGCATTGCCTGCGAAAGGTTAAGCTTTGATATTCGAAGATTATTCCGGAGAGATTAATGACCTCCAGCTCGTTGGTTGGCATTTTGAGACTGCAGATCCATATTGATCCGCCAGAGGAAGCGAAACCAGCTGCCACAAGTTTGCTATGTTCGATTCCAATTGCTCCTAGAGGTAGCTAATTGATTTTCCGCCCGAATATTAACTTGCTCTCTATTAATACTACATGACAAAAAGGTTGATTTTGAAATTTCCAAATGTGATATCCATTTCGAGTCGCCTGAATATTTATAAAGCCCTGCTTCCAAATTTGGCCCTTACTTTGGCTTTACATATTGTAACTCTACTTCCAGCGACAGCGTTACATTCGAATTAGCGAAGGTTGGACGTTTCGATCCTCGCTGTTTCAAACAAGTTAGTTACTGCGGTTAATTGATCTACCCAGCGAAAAAACCGGAGCTGGCCCTGTCGATAAAGTAGGTAGTCTAGCTCCTCTATTTTGCATTAAAGTTGGCTTCGTTGCTGAAGTTGGTTAAGTTCACTGTCGCTTTAGGGTCAGATTGTTTTCAAGGCTTATTGTTCACGCAGTCTGCAAATCGTAAGGACGTCATGGGATATCTTGAAGCAAGGCGAAGGAAAAGCCAAACGTGCTAAAATTAGTCGCTCCAAAAGTGTTTTTCAATTGTGTGGCTATTAAAGGTCTATATCGGTATGTAAATTATTCTTTGATCCAGGGTATTGAATTCATGTATTTCTAGGTGTAATTTTTTTGATTCCTGAATCCATTTCTATCACATGACAAAGCCTGATCATTTTTTCCTTTTCGAGATACAGGACTGGTCGCAATATTTGCATTTTTGTGCTATAATGCTGGCAATAAAAGCAATGCCTCCAGAAACATCATTCGCTTTATAATAAGCTGATTTTGGGCAGAAAAATTGGCTGTAAAAACATCACTTCCGCAAATTTAATTACTCCGCCTCCTAAACTCTCTCGATTACTTCAATGATTTATCACCTTCTTCGATTAAGTTTGATCGTATTGGATGATGGAATTAAGAGTTACCAATGATTTGAATTTGTAAATAAACCCTTTCTCTTTGGCCAATTTCTAGGCAGTTTTGATTAATGGATCATTTCTGTTTTAAATCCATCAAACCACCTATAATTGCCGATCACTTCCGTGTCCTTCATACGTTCTGGAATGAATCTATAGAAAAGTAACGATTTGCTTTCATCCGGTTTACCGGCCTAATATTCGGGACTGCTGCTCGAGCAATCCTGACAACACGGCCGTGTGTGATGAGGATGACCAATCATGATTGGACCGACATATCAAAAAACACTGGCTTATTGTTTGCCCATTAATAAGGGGTTGATTCCAATTTTGATAGCTAGGTTAAAGTGATGACTAGGAAATTCTAGTTTAAAAATCTCATTAAATACTTCTTTCCATATTTAAATGGTCATCCTAAAACCTCTTTTATTGCATTTCTTCTGATCAATCAATTATCGTTCAGTATTGAAACACTTTATGTGAACGATTGGTGAGACAATTTTGAATAGTGATAGGTAGCTGTGCCACAATTAAATTTTGCTCAACCAAACACGAATATCTCAATGATTGATTCAGCAGGTTCTTGGACATCATGTATTTTGAAATCAGCTTTTTTTGGATTTTTAAAGATCTTTCCCTCCCCCTCCTCCCCTCCTCTTCTCCTTATCAGTCCTATTTACATTCATTATTATGGTTCCCTTTTCAATAACATTGATTAACTACCTGAATTCATGAAGCTTTTCAATTTCTCCTGTCTAAATTTTAAAATGAATGGTATTAAACCTAACGCATTTATAGAATTTACTATCAATTATTAAATATGTCTCCAAAGGGCTTTCAAACCTTTGTGGAACTACTCGTAATCAATCAGTTTGGTCATTTTCAGTACTCGATCGAAAAAGTCGAAATTTATTATGCAGACGTTTGCAATATTATCTTATATTTAAACGGTTTGCACATTGAATTTTAGTCTCTTACCCTAAGAAAACCCATAAACCCAACACCTCATGCTTTTAGAAACCTTTAGAATTTAGCGGTCTTCGTGGCTATTGGTTTATTATTATTGGAATGGGACTTTTGTCTCCCGAGAAAAAACAAGGGCACGTCAAAACTCTTCCAGATTTATTTCCTAGCATCCAAAGCATTCCATGGTGGGCTGTAGGTGCTTCGTTGATCCGTCTAAATTTACTTGCTGAGCAGTTTATTGAATGTCTGGTTCTGGCTTTGCGCACTTGGATTTGGCGATATCAACCTACGAAGGGTATGCTGCCGCGCAACACTTTTAGTAGTAAGCCTATTTTTTCCTACCTATTATATATGAAGAAAAGGTATTTATTTAAACAATCCGGGCTTTTGCCTTGATAGATTACGATTCTAGAGTTCGGACTACAATGGCATTTCGGTTGCTTTTTATATGTGATTTGTAAACTTGACTTCTGTTCTTTATCTTAGGGACTAAGTTTGAACACGATCCTCAATGTTGGCCTTTGTATATGGAATCATAGCGGTTTAGCACTTTTCGCTATGCTATATTCTATAATAATGGTAGGCCTAGAAGGCTGTTTGCTTGGACAGGAATGTTAGTTCAAAGTGGGGTGTTTTTGATAGCTGGAGGTATTGGCAACTACTTATATTCTCCCTTAGATGGTTTGGTGGGAAATGCTGGAAGGTTTAGGCCTGCTTCGAGAAGAAAGTCCCAGGTTCATTTTTCCCATGATTCTTTCACAAGGAGAAATGAAGATCCCAGATGGTAAAGGCGGAGAGCGCGGATGACAGATACTTGGATCTTCCTGAGCTTGAGTGTCTTGGTCGGTGGAATTGGTGGAGGTACCAATTTGCGTTATGGGGCTGTTAACCATACACTTACCCAGCGAGCTCTTGCCGCTAAAAGTTTAGATGAGGCCCAAAGGATGATTTTGCAGGGATTTTTGAAATTTATTGATATGCCTCTTATCGTAGTGATGTCAGGAATCGCTGCTGGTGATTGGAAGAATGGAATTGATTGTAACCTTCATTGATTCGAATGAAAGATCCAATTACCGGATTGGTGAAATCGGATCGAGCTTATCCAACTTTACTCAATTATTACCTGTGGGATTGAAAGTTTGGCCTTATGCAAGCTTTAACAGCCAGCGATTGGTGTTCCTCACTAGCTTCCATGGCAAAATTTTTAGGGGGCCCCCCCAACCCTTCAACCCATTTTTTTTTCTTCACGATGGATTATTTACAAGAAATATTTCGGGTCAGGATGCTTCTGAGACTAAAGCAGGTGAACAGTTGGTTAGAATTACTGCCCGCCAGCGGCTTTTGTAATCGCTGCTATCGTGCACCAGCTTTGGGCCATTAGGACCAAGCATTCCAATTTATCAAGAATATACTGGCTTTATTAGCCCAGGAGTATTTGCGAATCTTCTTCTGTTGGTGTCTTTTGGAAAAAAAAACCACTTCAAATGGCAGCGTTAGTAGGTTGCAGCACTTTAGTATTCCGCTTTCTGTGGTGTGGAAAATGCATTTTCCGATTTGCATTCCTAGATCGAATGGGTGTCGTATGTCTAGTTTTGGCAGCTTTGATGGATCGCAATTAGTTTGATTTGAAGGGAAAGGGAAAAGACCATCCAAATAGTATCGAAATCAATAAGGTCTATTTCAAGACCAGTACTGATTTAAAATTGCGCCTTCATTATTACTGGAATTATTGCTGCCCTAAACACCGTATCGGTAAAAATTAGAACAAATGGAGAAAACTACTATAGAATAGATATCGAAGTTCATCCATCAAAGTATCCTTGTTGGATGCGGATTCTGCCAAATCAATCGCGGGGGGCCAAAGTCTTTTCTAGGAAGAAATGCAAAATCCAATCCCTGAAAAGGGTTGGGCAGACCAAGATCCAGAAGACTTGGTGAAATATGTGCAACAAGCGACAAGCATGTTTTGTTTGAAGCAAAAAGCTATAAATCAAAAGAACTTCAAAGGGATTGGAAATCGCCTACCAAATGCATGGGATTGTCGTGGTGGATAAAAAACCAAAAGGTACTCGATTCATCCATTAATTGGTTGTGGACAGTAGAGCTGTTGAGATTCGGCGAAGCGGCCTTCAGTGAAATGGGGAGGAGTATGCCTATCATGTGAATTCACCGGGAATTTTACAGCATCCAAACTTCGATGGGTAATCGAGAATTCAACCGGAATTTGGCTACCTTAAAAATCCACAAAATTGCTTCCAGGGATTTCATCGGCATGAACTTAGTGGTGAGATTTCACTCTGAGACAGGATTGTCTGAAGGAATATTTTGGGATTTCAAGCAAATGGAATTAGCCAAAAGTCCTTGATCAGTATTCAGATTAATCCTAATTGGATTCCTTAGAGCACTTCCTTTTTTTCTCAGCAAGGGAAAATGTAACTGAGCTTGCAAGCGAACTTACGCGGATCGAAGCGGGTGTTCCAATACGTATCGTGTGAGATCAAGCCCAAACAATTGCGTTTCACTTTCAAGTAATTGAAAGCCAGGAGAATTAGGCAACTACCGCTGGTACTTCCGGAACAGTTTATGGAGTTTGTGAACACCGCGTTATGATCCAAAATCAAGAGTTAAATAACTTTCGTTCGGAATCATACCCAAAGAAAACCCATCCTATGGAGTTTTTACTTTTGTGTAAATGTCAGGGAATTTTGAATAGGTGTGGATCAAAAAAATTGGAGGTGAGACAAAAAATTAGATTATCCGGAAATGAATATGATGGCATCTTCAGGCTCCGATTGGTTGCTGATGCTTGGTGTTTATCCTTTGGAATGGAGCAGATCGAATCATTGCAGAATAAAGCTGTTGGAGCACATTTGCTAGGAATAGACTTACTTGAGCATTCGAAGAATCATGTGCATAAGAGCGGGGTCAAGAAGGAATCGTTTCTGCTTGATTACGGCTTCCGAATTCATTGCAAGACATGGGAATGAATCCTTAAAACAGTGAAGCAGGTCACGCAAATATGTTTTTGAGTTTCCACGTATTTCGGAAAAACCTTCGTGAATTGAATAAAGTTGTTTTAGAGCTTTATGATACCGACGGCGCGCAAGGTGCTTTGCGTCGCGGAGGCTGGAATTGGGGCTGGTGTATTTGCTTCTTACTTCTGAAGCATTGAAGGCTTATCTTTGCTGGAATCTGTTGAGCCAAATTCTAATTTCTTTAACCAATACGAGGATGTTTTATCAAAATTGGCTCCATGCCTTAGATTTAAGTAAAAATTAACCAGTTTATAACCTAAAAATTATAATTCATGTCTAAAACCTATTTTCTAACATCCGGTAAAATTCCTTTTTGAAGGGAAGATTCCGATAATCCACTTGCTTTTCGCTTTTATGATGAGCATAGAATGACGCTGGCAAGACCATGGAAGGAGCATTTTTAAAATTTGCTATTGCCTATTTGGCATTCCTTTCTGCCGTACGGTGGAGATCCCCTTTGGACCAGGGACAATCAAACAATCCATGGGATGTGGCTTCTGACCCTGTTGCAGCGAGCAAAAAGATAAGATGGACGCAGCTTTGAATTCATTACTAAAATTGGAGCCCCCTTATTATTGCTTTCAGACATTGACTTGATCGATGAAAGGATCTAGCCTTTTCGCAGTATGAAAAAGCCATATTGCAACTCATTCACTGGCACTACGCCACAACAAGAAAAAAGCAAGATGCTACTGGTGTTAAATTACTTTGGCGGAACTCCAATGTGTTTTCTAATGCCAGATACATGAATGGTGCATCCACTAATCCGCGACTATTAGTGTTTGTGGCTGGGCTGGAACTCAAGTGAAAAATGACTATTGACGCCTACTATTAAGTTGGGTGGTGAGAATTATGTGTTTCTGCGGGAGGAAGAGAAGGGTATATGTCCTTATTGAATAACAGATATGAAAGCGTGAGACGGAGGCATTTTTTGGCTAAAATTCCTTTACCATGGCTCGGGATTATGCACGGCAAGAATGGGATTCAAAGGAAACCTTCTTTATTGAACCAAAGCTATGGAGCCCCACCAAGCATCAATTATGATTACGATGCGGCAACAGTGATAGGGTTTTAGACAGCACGGCTTGGATAAGGATTTCAATTGAATATCGAAGTCAACCATGAACACTTGCCAGGTCATTACTTTCCAACAGAGCCTTCAGGTCGCAAGCTTGATGCTGAATGCTAGGTAGTATTGATGCAAATCGTGGGACTATCAAAGATGGATGGATACTGATCAATTTCCATGAACTTCAGAAATGATGAGGCAATGTTAACTATCTAACATCAACTGGTTATTCAAGGCGGTTTGGAGTGGAATTTTCGATGCTAAAAGCAGGACGAAACTCTACCGATATGGGACGATCTTTTCTTAGCACATATTGGAAGTATGGGATTGCATTTGCCACGTGGAATGTTGATCGCCAGGATATTTGGACAAATCTGAATTACCTAGCGCGCAGAAAAAATCGCCCTATTCAAGTTTCGATTCCGGGAAAAGGTAAATTTTTCGAGGCAGGTGACCTTACTTGAGGAGTTGTTAAAGAACTTATGCAATTGGAAGTCGGAGGCCTCAACAGATCAGTTGGAAAAACAAAGGAATACTTCGAAAATCTATTAAATCGTTAATTTAAATATTAGAGAACCTCGGGTCTCTTTTTTAGCTCCCTAACCTATGAAAAAGCTCCTAATCCTTGGTTTTCTTTCGATCTTATTTCTTTGTAGTTCTGACAAGTTGATCGAAGTGGTCTTACCCACCTTATTCACTGAGGTTGGTGGATTACAGCGGGATGTAGCTATTTCTGTATGGGGAAAGGAATTCCGGGTGAGAATGTTCTGCCTAGTCTAGCGGGGAATCGGTTGGGAGTGCAAGTGTAGAATTAGATAGCACTTGGATCATAAAATTACCTAAATCTGAAGCAGGCGGACCTTTCGTGCTTCAGTAAATGAGGCAGTTGATTGAAGATGTCATATCGGTTTGGACGATATGGCTTGCTGGGGGCCAGATCTAATATGGAAGTGGGCCGCCTCAAATCTGAAGTAATCGGAGCGGAGCAGGAGTTTGTAGAAAGGAGGGAAATCAATGATCGGTTTTTTCAAAGGCCCCAAAAAGTACAGTGCAATTCCTAGACTACACTAGATGGCGGTCTTTGGAAAGTAGCTAATAAGGAGGAATTTACCCGAAATTCTCTGCTTAGCTTGGTCTCGCGAAGCGGATTAATTCGGAGAAAGTTGCTGTTGGTTATCGGAATCCAAACTGGGAGGTTCTCCTGCCGAGGGGTGGACGGATGTGGAGATTTTGGGCAGGCAAAAGAGCAGTCCTATCAGGTCTGAAGCAAAAAGATATTAGGAGAAACAGGCAAAAATGGGAAAAAGAGAAACCTCACCCATGAAAAGAATCGAGAGCTGCAGATTTATGGTTGCCAAAACCGCGATAGCATCACTGCGCCAGCAAGTTTTTCATCTTTAGGTTATAATGATAGCAATGGGAGCTCGATAAATTACCTCTAGAAATTCCAATGCAGCATATCGCTTGTTGCGTAAAAAATTTTAGACTCAATACTACTGATTGATGTGACCCTTCATATTCCAGACATCAATCAAATGGCCTTTGTTTATTTAAATTGGAGAGCAAAAATTTATTATAAGGATTGGGGTACTAGCATGAGTGATCTTTTGCTTCCTAAGGAACTTTTACTATTCAGGTCTAATGTACTGACCTTTAGAATAGTAAAACACGTTTGAATAACCAGGCCTCCTTGGGATCAAAAGGCGGAAATGTATTTGCTTCAAATGAAAAAAGATATCGCTTGCGAAGGAAAAATGGAAATTACTCTAATTCGATTCGTCGAGCCCTCAACTGTCCAAAAGTTAGGATTTTTATGCTTTCAGGCCCAGAATGATGTATTAATTCAATGATCCCTGCGCTAGCAAATTACCCAATCCAAAGGAAGTTAATTTGGTACAGGGAGAAAGCAATGAGGTCGTCACGAGGAATATAAGGACCTTGATTTTCTACGATGATTACCAATTTGGGAAACATATGGAAAATTGGAAGATTTCCCGTTCCTTTTCGTGCAAGCTCGTGCAAATTTTCATGGAACGCAAAGAAGTACAGCCAGAGAGCAAATGGGCATTTTTGAGGGAGGCTCAGGCTAAGACGCTCGAAACTTCCAAATGACTGGAATGGCGGTAATCATCGATATAGGTGAGGCTGCAAGATATCCATCCAAAAAAATAAAAAGATGTCGGCGAAAGACTTTGGCTTCAGGCTCGTAAGTGCTTACGGAGGAAAAAATTGAGTCGCTTCAGGACCTAAATTGAAAGTTTTAGCCGTGAAGGAAATAAACTGAAAAATCAAATTTATGCCACGGGGATACGCTCAAGATTAAAGAAGGTTAAATCGTTCTCGGATTTATCTTAGGCAGATTCGGAAGTAACTTCTTCGGTTGTTATGCAGCTTTTTAGGAGGAGGAATCCACAGTTGAAATTTACTGTTGCCTGGAAAACATGACTGGCGGAGAAAATCGATTACGCTTGGCCAGATTTAATTCCAGCCAGTGAACCTGGTTCAATTAAAATTGATCTTCCGGCTGAACCTTTTCGATTTACCTTCGAATAAAAAGGAGCTATTTGGAAATATAAGGGTCAAGTTTTTCTACTTGACCCTGTAATTTAGTTTTTTAGGCATCAATCAAATTGTTTTCTGCTTGAATGATTGAATTTCACTCTGATCCGATATTCAGCTTTGGGAAGTACCCAACTGTGGTTTTCCAAAAAAGTTCAAATTGTCGAAACATCAACTCCTTCCAGTCTTTGGAAAGTCACTGAATTGCGATTTACGTGATCGCCAGTTTTTGAAAGGTTTTTTAAATTTCATATTTGCTGGTGTTCCCACCTGATTCAAAAACAATCTCAAGATTTTAGGTACTGAAACAACCGGGTCTTGTTCTTCCTCACTTTTTTGAAAAAAAAATAACCGAGAAATAATGGGTTTGGGTTAACCTTTTTGGAAAAGTAAGGTCTTATTCATTTTCCGCTTATTAACATCAGCACTGCCAGGGCTTTCATAAGGGCCGTTAACATTGGAAATCTGATCGACCAATAGGCAAGCCTTTTCACCAGTTTTTCGCTTCTGATTTGAGAACTTTATGTTTTCCATCCAAAGGTTACTTCCATTAGGTTTTTACTCATGGTTGAGGGAAAAATTGCTTTCCCCAAAAACCGGCTGGTCCTTATTCTCGAATGGGGCAGGTTGAAATTGTAAAAAAGCCCACTAAAGGCCTTGATGTTGTCAGGCTGCTGACTGCAAGCAAAAAAAAATACTCAAGGCTTCCTTTTCCCATTTGGAAAAAAGTCCCAAAACAAAAATTTTAAATTCCCACCTCCCCATATTCTTCTCTTCGTGTTA
>Ga0163217_1102678_pt1 | contig 14272 bp, 8 predicted proteins | sample SynspAceP_FD_185933 | JGI IMG/M metagenome (GOLD analysis project Ga0163217, IMG submission 185933) | Saline lake microbial communities from Ace Lake in Antarctica - Synechococcus sp. Ace-P (PacBio error correction) | ecosystem: Environmental > Aquatic > Non-marine Saline and Alkaline > Saline ... | reverse complement strand
TGATCTCTGGCCGGGTGTTCAAAAATTGCCCATTCGGCATTGACTTACCTTTAACCACTTATGTTCCCTCAGGTATACGTTACTTCGTTCTAAGCTTCTGGAATAATTCTTGGGGATATAGTTCGATGAAAAAAATGAAGAAATTAGCTTCCCATAGTGAATTACTGCAAGTAAAAAGTCCGTTTTAGGGGTTTTTCTTGCCGCAATCTTTTTGATAGGTTAGCTGGCTTGGACCACTATACCTAAAATCGTTTTTGCTGGCGACATGGATGAGCTCGCCAAGCCAAACAAAAGTTAAATGTGCTAATGACGCTCAAGCTGAAAATCATTCCAAATAACCCAAGTAAGTCAAGCAGGCGCTGGTGTGATATCAGAATTTCAAGATTCAACGTTTTGTCTTTGGAGCTAAGCTGGATCGATTAAATTGAACTGGCTTGCAATTCTTCTTGAAAAAATAAAACATCGAAAGTATACCGAAATCAATCTTACCACATGGTTAAGTGTTATCTTCGACTTGTACGAGGTGAAAAAAAATCTTGCAAATCGTAATTTTACCCAGGAAGCCACTCGGAAAGGTTGACCTTGGAATCAAGCGGCGAGCATCAAATCAAGAACTAGAAATCTTTACAGAAATTTAAGGCAAAAGATTATTTGTTCGGAGAGGCTCAGAAGAAAGTTGTAGGCCAGCAGGAACTTAAATTCGGAAATTCGACAAGAAGGGATAAATTTGATTTCCTACCTCCGGACTTTACAGAATCAAAACTTACCAAATCCTCAGGGAATTAGTCAGCCTCAGACATTAGATAATATACTTTTAAATATTAGGGAGTTATCAAGAGAATCTATCTGGAAGAGTCTTCTCAGCGTCAAACATTGCTACAATGAAGCTGATCTTTCGTTAAAAGCAGCAGAAATAATCAGCAACATTCAGAACCTTGTTGGATTCTTCCAGCTAAGCGGCTTTACTGTGAATCCAATTCTCAACACCCAATCTGCCTACGGGTTGAGCTATGATGTCACTTTATTTCTGACGTAATTGTCATTTTTTGAGGTTTTTGGAATTTCCTTTGATGATTTCCTCTATTCTCAAGAAAAATTAAACTGAACAAAAAGTTACAAGACAAGGCCTCTAGGCTTCACAGCGTAATCTGAAGAGCTGGCTCGGCAAACAGGAGTTCTTGGCCAAATATGAGTCATTGAGATTCGGAATCCGCTGCATGTCATCCAAGGTTACCGCGCGGGTCATGCGAGAAATCTTAAGCTCAATGAAACAGCAAGCAAAGCCATACCGAATATAGGTTTTGCATCAGATACCCTTGATGGAAGATTGTCGATGAGGTTCTTGATTTTTCAAAAACTCCACGTGATGCAGCGTAATTGAAAATTGGAAGAAAGTCCTTTAATCCAGATTTATTATTCGGCTCATTCAAAATTTCTTTGAATTGAAAGCAATGGAAAACACCTTGACTTTGAGTGGGAAAGGATTTTGCCGCCAGGACAAGTTTTTACTGGGCACCAGTCGGAACTTAGGCAAATTCTCAATAATCTGATTAAGATAACTCATTCAAATTTACCCCTGAAGGAGAAAATATAGTTCTGGTGAAGTGGGAGAAAACGCCTAACTTGTGCGAAATTATTGGACACCGGGATAGGGATGAGTGGCAGAAAGTGCTGAAGCGTGTCTTCGAAGAATTTGATCAGGGCAGACACCTCTATTTCCAGAAGGTATGGGGGGATTCCGGTTTTAGGTTTGGCATAGTTCAGCGCCTGGTGAATGTAATGGGGGGATCAATAGAGCCGAAAGGTACGGAGAATCTCGGAACTACCATGAACGTAAAACTCCAATGAAAATTTTCGGAAGAAAATTTTGGAAACTGAATTGAAGCCGCAGCAAAGCTTAAATCTTGCTGGTAAACATATCCCTTTTGGTGGACCGATGATTCGGTTGGATTACGTTATTTGGAAACTGTGTTATCCTATTTTGGAGCGATTGCACCTTTTACCAATGGAGGGATTCAATTCAGAGGACGAATTTATAGCTGAGAATTTTGATTTGGCAGTTATTGGACATCCAGATGCCTGAGTTCTCTGGGTTTGATGTGGTCAAGCCAACTCCGTGCTACCACAACTATCGAAGAAACTCCAATATGGCGATGACGGCTAATGGTTTTTGGAGGAGCGAAGACAATCTAAAGATTCGCGGATTTGATGAAATATTGTTTAAGCCTTTTCAGGGAAAGTGCTGTGATTCGAAACCCTAGCTAAGTTTTCCCAAAAACTTTGTTGCAGAAGTAAAGACTGATTCAATCAAGCTCTCAAGGTTGGAAACGAAGCATATGAATTGACAGATCTAAGAAAGTTTTGTATGGGATGAGCAGATTTACAGGATATTTGGAAACTGATCCTTCAGACTCGCTCGATCTAGTAGAATTAAAGATTCATTCAAGCTGGAGATCCTTCTAGTATTTGGAGGTTTTGCCATCAACTTGCAAGCCGGACTTGGGCAGATTAAGAAGCCCAACTGGTACAATTGCCAAGGAAATAGAAACGAAACCTGAAATGAAAAATCAGAATGGCTAGCCGACCTTTTGGGCAAACTTGACTTTTGAGGTAAAATTCCCCTGCTGGTCAACTTACCATTCATTTTTCTGTGATAGACGTTCTCAGAAATTAGTCAAGCCATATTTTTTCCAACTTAACTATAAAGAGTTTTGCGGTCCATCTTAAGATTCTGGAGTTTTGATTTATTAAATTTGTATCATTCAAAACCTTCTGAATCAGTTCTTTTCTTGTTCGACCCACTGACGTTTGTAATTGGTGGCAGTAGGAATACTGCTATTATGTGGGAGGAATTTGATTCCATTTGGCTTTCGATCAGATTTCAGGGTTTTGAAAGTTCTTTGTGGTAAAAGACTCTTTGGATATCAAAGCTCGTTGCAAAGAAGAACGGATCGTTTGATTGATATTCTTCCAATTCACGGAGGTTTCCGGCCAGTCATATCCTAGAAAATCTCCCACCACTTCACTAAGTACAAGCCTTGATCTGTTTGTTGAGGCATGGTTACTTTCTTTCAAGAAAATTGCATGGAGAAATTTTAAAACCAAGTCACCCCCCCCCCCCCCCCCCCCCCCCCCCCCCCCCCCCCCCCCTTCCTGTTCGCGAAGTGGGATGGCCTGAAGGGTTAAAATTTCGTTTAGTCGATGTACAAATCTTCTCTAAATTGTCCATTTCCTGATTGTTGGATTAGATTTTCATTGGTTTGCCAGCGATGATCTCCACATCAATTATCCTGCTCCTTGTTTCCTCCTATCTTCGAATCGTTCGCTCTTGAATGGCTCGGAGTAGCTGGATCTGTACTTCATAGCTGAGATTCCATCCGTCCAGAAAGATCGTCCCTCCATATTGCTCGTTCCGAAATGTCCTGTTTTATTAATCCAATTGCTCCGGTAAATGCACTTTGACGTGCCCGAAAAAGCTCACTTCCAGCGAGTTCTTTAGGCAGCGCACCGCAATCAATTGCAATGAAAGCCTGAAACTTCTGGACGAAAATTCGTGAATCCTTTTGTAAATAAATTTCTTTCTGTACGTCCACCAAATACTAAAATACTGAAGTTTCGTGGGCGCGACGAGTTTGATTGGTTTTCTAGTTTTTCTGCAATCGCTGAATTTTCCAAACCACATAGGAAAAAGACGGTGGTTTTGGAATTGAGCCCTAGACTTTAATTCCCTTTAATTTGGAGGCAGAGATCATCACTAAAATTTTAGGTTTGTCTATGATTCTCGACAGTCGCTAAGAAGTTCAATCAGGATTGATTCGGTTTAAGCTGATATATTCGAAAGCCCCCATTTCATGGCCTTGATAGCGATTCGTATAATCGGAATTAATTGAGTAATAGAATCAGCATGCAGTATTCGGGAATTTACTTTTTGACCATTGTTACAAAAAGCCTCCATTCCAGTTCCATCAGGCAACTTAAAATCGGCAAATGATTAGATCAAAAGTTTGATTAATAAAAAGTTGCTGAAGCGTCTTTTACCTTAATGCAGGTTCTTAACCAAAAAAATCATTTTTTCTAAAAAGTTTAACAATCTTGGAATAAGTAAGATCATCTTTACTAATAAATTTGTTTCTGGAAATCTCAATTTCCTGTAATCTTACAAAAAAGCACCAGATAAGAATCGGTGGCTTTTCAGAGTGATTTATCCAAACTTATTCGATAGATCTCGTTCCCACTTCGTCGTAGGTTTTTGGTAAGCTTTCTTTCAGTTCATTATCAAAGATAACTTTGAAGTGAAACTGCCTTCTAGCACTGCATTTTGCCAAGCTTCAGCGATTGAGAGTGTTGCAATTTGAATTATCTGAAGGAAATTGAATATTTTTTACTGCCTTTCAGAGTTTCTCAGCATCCAATCTTTAACCATTTTCCTGTTGGCTCTGCTCCAGTGTTAGGAAGCGTAGTGCGGAAATCTTTGGACTTGCAGGCTGCCAATCCTCCTATTAGTATGCGGACATTAAAATTTGACTTTCTCATGATTTAATTGTTTAGTTTAGTTTTTTAATAGTAGTTGAGTCGGACTCGATGTCTAGGGTTGTTCACCGTCGACAAATTTCCTAGTTTGCGATCTGTATGCCATTTCGATTTGGGTGAGATAGGCCTCTTTTTTATATTTTCAGGTGGAACTGATGGAAAGTTTAGACATTTTCGACCTTTAATTTCCTTAAAATCTGCAAATTTCAGTATTGATACAAATTTCAAGACTTAAGCCGCCATCAGAAAAAACTTAGCCGATGGGATAAGAACTTTTTTAGACCAGATTTTCTTTATAAATCAATTAACTTTGATTACATTTAATCTAACTTTCTCTGACTCCATGAGTGACGCGATCAAACACGAGTGTGCATAGCAATGATAAGGCTGCGAAAACCGTTCAATACTACATTGACAAGTACGGACAAGCGGCTTTTGCCTCATTCGAGGCGTACTGCTAATGCAGAAAGCAAATCAATCGAGGTCAGGACGGTGCCGGAGTTGCCAACATCAAAATCGACACAAAACCAGGTACGCGCTACATCGTAGATTACCGATCCATTGACCTTCGGCGGTCAATTTTATTTTTGGACAAAATCAATAAAAAGTATAAAAAAAGCTAAAAAGGCTGGGAGGGCATGACGCGCTTTCAGATGGGAGAATGGCTGAAAGAAAACATTGCATTTACGGTAAGTTTGGCTGGGACATTACGATATGGGGACACATGGAGAGAAATTCCATTTGAAACTTGCATCCTTTTTAAAGCAAAATAACTGGAGAAGTTCGAAATCTTTCCATGGCTGGGAATTTCAACATGGGACCAACGGAGGATTTGTCGAGGTTGGTGGAACTTTGACAAGCATCCAAAAAGAAAAAAAAAACTGATTTACGGTTACCCGTAATGGAAAAAATTGGCACTTTTTTGACGAGAGAAATCAACGGATTTTCGTAAATTACAAGCACAAATTTTCTAACAACCAAATCACTCAAGTCTCGAAGATGAACTGGATTGGCTCGGATTTTAAGAAGATCTTGTCGTTGATTTTTGATGGTGGGATGCGATGGCGGTGTAATCGGGCAACGGTCGGCTTTTGTGGTACGGAGATCAATCTGGAATCCCGACCAGCTTATTATTATGCAGATGACGAAGTAATAGTGGTAGTCTGAAGCAAGCTGCCATCAAATCTGCATTCAATATTAATTTCAAAGAAATCAAGAAATCAAACCAGGGCCATGCCTTTGGTGGTAAATCAAGGACGGTCTTATCTCAGAAGAAGAATCATGCCTGCTCGGGAGAAAAAGTCCTGCAAGCTTTGAGCGAATTTATTTTTCAGAGGAACAGATCCAGTATTCTATCAGGGAGGCGAAAAAATCTTTGTGAAAGGCACTGATCCCTCAAATTCTGAAAGCGATCGATTTTGATTTGAAAAATACCGTTTTCTTCCACATTCCCGAAATACTGCTGAAACAGCTTTTCTAGGATGATTGGAAGGTTTGGAAGATTATCTTTCTGGCCAAAACGACGTGAGATTTTTATTTGAAGGAAACCTCATTTGGGTAAAAATTTGGAAGAGTTGGCTGAATTTCCGACCAAGAGTAGAGAAGCTGTTAGTAAGATGTTGAAAGACTTCGAACTTTCATCACAACGACGGACGACCGTGACACGATGGGTCGCTAATATTTATGACACTACGTATGAAGTTTGATTAAATTCTGGCGTCGATACAGTAGTAGGTGAGTCGTGACAGTATTGTCCGAGGGACTACCTGGAAAAAAGTTCTGGACCACTTTTAGATAAAAATTAAATCCGAAGCGATCATTCATTGTCTTCCCTTCTGCTCCACAAATCCGATATCCTGATTGTTATGGGATAATATGATTATTGTCTAAAATGAAGGAATTCATTGCATTTCGTGCTGCATTAGCTTTGCTCCAAAGAGCGAAAAATGGATTAATGTCCTAGATCAGTGTATGCAGGCAGCTCTATTCGTCTTTATCGTGGAACTAGGTGTATACAAGTAGTTTCGCTCAATGGTGTGTCAGAACAGAAAGTCTCTTATGCAGCCACGAATGCATATATGAGTGAATTCCCCTGAATTGAAATTTGACACAAATACCAAATTGCTCATCAGTCCGACTTCGGAAGACACACAAAGCGAAAGGAAGTGATTTCCAAAACCGTCGAAAAATTCTTGCAAAAAGGCATCCCCCGATCATACAGGGACTGGTAATTTTACTGGGGATTACCGACAGAAGGGGTACTTGTGGTGGTGAATAAATCCTTGTCAAACTTTATGGAAGGAAAGACCATCCGAGCCTATTAATTATTTCCTTCAAAAACGGTGAAATTTTCTATTCAAAGCATTCCTTTTTAAAAGGTTGAATAAATTTCAATTACTTGGGATTAATTCATGTTCCTAGAAATCACCTTTCCATTACCTTCCTATCTTTTTAAATCACACATTCCAATATGTCCATTAAAAACGTCCCTTTCTCTGAAGGCAAACTGTTTGAAATCGCCGGAGCTCCTGGTTTTTGAAAAGGCGAGCCGAGATTCGTCATCGCATCAGGTGACACCTCTGTGACGAAGTGGAAAAGTGATAATCTTGGAAATGTAATTGCATGTAAAAAGGGTTGTCGAAATCCAAGACGGCAAACGCGTCCATGGATCGCTGCCCATATGGATGAGATCGGATTTATAGTGACACATATCGATCGAAAAACGGGCTTTTCTGAGATTTATACGTGGGAGGATTTTGATCCAAAAACTCTGACTGCCTCAGCGGGTGATCGTTCATGGAAGAAAAGGATTTGGTAGGCGTAATGGAAGTAAAACGATCCACGTAATGTCTGCCGAAGAGCGAACCGTCCTGCCTAGAACCACTGATTTTTTCATAAAGACTGGGGATGTCCAAGAATAGTGGTCAAATGGATTACCATTTGGAGATCCAGTTGACTCGTGATCGAGAATTGAATCGAAAATAGAGAGAGATTGTGTAATTGTAAATCAATTTGATAATCGCAAGTAGCGGTTTCATTTGATAGAAACGCCTGAAAGCAATTGAAAAACCCTGCATTACGGATGTTTTATGCCACTTCACGGATTCCAGGAAGAAGTAGGATTCGGCGGAGCAAACGTTGCGGCACATGGAATTTATCCGGATTTTGGAATTGCTTGGATACCACGATTCGCTTTTTGATGTGCCGGGAGACGAGCGGGCAGGCGCATGAGAAGTAACTGGAACTGGGAAAGGCCTGCCATCAAGATCATGGATGCCGATGACGATCTGCGATTACCGGATGGTGGAATTCATGACAGGACTGCTACCAAGGAGAAACAATCACTTGGCAACCTAAAATTCTACAGCGGAGGTCCGATACAGCCGGTGTGCAGCGGATGGGCAGCAAGGAGCTATTGCCGGAGCGATTTCAATTCCGACACGTATTCTTCATCCAAGTGAATCGAAATGGCACATAAGCCAGGATATTTGAAGACTCCATAGCATTGCTTAAAAGCTTGCCTAGAGCAAATTTGATGGCTACGATTGTAAAGGATTGAGGAACTTTCAATTTTCGACAGTCAGCATAATAATTTCTGGAAATGCTTGAGGAATTCTTCGTTCTAAAGCATGGATTTGAATGTTTGTGTTTCTGAAATTTTTGATAAGTTTCAAGGCGGTAATTTTTCCTTAAATCTTTTTCATATGAGGAAACCAATTTATTCACTATTGAAAAAGTTGAAATATTTAATTTTATAGAACTTGCCAAGTGCTCGTATTTTGCATCCTTTATCGATAAGAAAAGTGTATAACTTTCAACTGTAATCGGAGGAGTCTAAATGTGCAAAACTTTTCAATGGCAAGACCTTTCGTTGGATTCCAAAAAAATCACCATCATCCTTCCGGTTTGAAAATTATGCAAAAATACCTTCCGGGTAAATGATGGGATTTTGGAGGTTAATATTCTGATTATGGGACTTTTGATAATCGCTATTGGGCATCTCTTTCTATGAGAAACCATTTTTCCTCCTTTTCATTGAGTTGCGGAATACCGATTTACGGAAGAATGGCTAGCTGATGCAGCACCTACACTATCGGAATAGTGGAGTGATGGTTTCACCTCGCAATCGCAGAAAGCATATTGTGGAGCAGGATTGGCCGATTTTCTGTAGAATATCACAAATGCTTGCAGAGGGATGAAGGCCGTTGTCAAGGCCTACAGGTTAATATGTGTTCTCCGGGCACTGATGTGGTGTTGAAGGTAAAATTTGATCCAAGACATTGCATCGAATCTAGTTCGCCTACCTTTCCAAATGGGACGATGGTACATGCAGAAATGATTGTTTATGCGAGGATTCTATCGTCCATCATCTTGGTGAATGGCGGACACTGTTGACTTTACTCCTTCCCCAAATCGGTGGGGAGTAGCTAATCGGTTGATCCTGCTTTTAAGGTGATGGTAAAACCATTGACTTTTCCGGTTACATCGGGCCTACAAAGTGAAGGGCAGGAGTACTTTTAGGAAATTAAAAATCGGGATCTGAGTAAGTAAGAAAAATAGGGGCTTGGATTGCCTTAAATTCAATACTTAATACTTCGTGCTTTCAAAAAACTAAGTTTGGAATAAGGATAAATTTATATCTATTCCACAGTCAATGATAAATCATTTCTGATTATATTAGATCAGTACCTTTTGATATCTGTTTTTAAAATTTAAACCTCAATTTCTTATGAAAGTAAATATGGCTTTGTGAAATGGACCATGCTGAATTCGGTGCTTGGATCCGTCTCACGTATCGCTTTCGTGATACATTCTCACAGCTACAGCAGCATCATACTTGGAGTCCAAACTACACACATTTCAATGGGGAGTAATCATTTGAAAGACAGCTGGCTCGATGAAAAATCACCACGTCAGGAAATAATGGTGGTGATATTGGGCAGCATTTACCAGTTTTCCAGATGGTACGATTGTGGACTGGAAGATCATGGAATCGACCCCTTGCCTTATTATGGAGCAAATCGAGATTTCCATTTGTATTAGGAACATCTGGGTAATTATTGACATCGATTGGAGACACCATGACCAAAAACGCCCATCGCCTTTGCTAATCCAAATTGACTGCAAGCACTTTGTGATAAAATTCAGACTACCGGTGCGAATACCTTCAGTATCATTTATCATCACTGGTTGAGTTGAGCACAGGAAAAAGGAAACATAATGGTTACCGGCGGGGAATAATCTTGTCTAAGGAACGGAATTTTCTTTGGTGGAAAAGAGTAGATGATGCAGAACATTTTCTCCCAATGCGTTGGGAGCCAGCAAATGCAGGGAACTCCAACTCCCAATTGTCTGTGGATATTGAAAAAGTATGTCGCTGTCACTGCCAGTTCACTTAATATCCGGATTTTTGCGAGTGGGTCATCTGCCAGAGCTTCAGAAGGGAAGCTGCACAATGGGGGGCGGATTACTGAGAGATTATGAGGAATCTAGCGTTGGCTCAAAATTTCTCAAAACAGTCAATCTCACTGGCGTTTATGGAAAATTCACCACTGATGTTCAAAAAGAAGCTACCGTCAACGCTAATGTATTCGTGTAAGAAGTGGTCCAGGTGCTGAATTCGCAGTCGTCGACAACTGATGAAATCGGAGGAAGTTTCTATTCGACTATAAAAGGCGGACTGGGCAAAAATCAGTTTGGAAGAAAAATGGCTGAGTTAAAAGTTTTTTGGACTTTCAACTAGCCTATGCTAGGATAACAACTTTATCTGGTTTCCCAAAAATTAGCTTAGAATTCTCAGCTACTGTAATTAGTCCAGAGAGCATAAAGAAACTCCTCACTGTATAGTAAAGGAGGGAGGTTTCTTCTCTGTTTGGGCGGTATATCAGGGCAATTCAGCCATTTACAGCCACGTGGAAAATGTGGTTTTAGGCTTAAACCTGCAGTGGTTGAGTTGCGAAAAAATTTCACCTTAAGATTCACTATAAGCTGTTTATTACCCTCTTTAAAGCTTCGCCAAGCTATCTTCCAAAGTCTTGCATTTTGGCCTTTCAGGCATCAGGGTTTGCTTTTCCGTTCCATTTCGATGACCCTTGTGGAGGGGCACCAGCTACGGAATCGCTCATTGCTAAGCTTCTTCATTACAGAGTCAAGAATCCTTCTCGTGTATTCCCAATTCCTGCTAAGATTTTCTTTTTCCTCTTCCAGATTCACCAAATCACCGGCGGGAATAAAAGCATTCGTCAGCCTTCACCACGAAGCTTCATCGCATTTTCTACGGGCAGTTCCAAAGCTGAAGATGACAAGTTGCCAACTTGGTCAACACGGATTCGAATCGCATATAAAGCGTTCATCTTTAGCATTAATAGCTCAAGTCAAGCGATTCTGGGAAGACATTCCTTTCGAAGCTCGGAAATTCCGGACTTTGGGAACCACCTCAAAAACCTGACTTGCTTCTTCGATGATTTTAGTATCAAACCCCTTTTCTTGGCCAAGAAGCCAAAATCAAAGACTCTTTCTACTGATCGCTCCTTGATTTCAAATGCCAGATTCCTCTGACTAAATGGCATAAAGGATGGAGAATTCGAGGAATCTTCAAAATAATTTGATTGTTGCGATCATAAGTTGCTTGATCGATTGCGGTGCTGGATATTCCGGCTGATTCATCTCAAGATTACCAAGAGCCAGAAATTCCTCCCCAAAATCAATTTGTAAGGTAGTCAATCAAAGCATCAGAAATTCGAAATTTCTCGAAGTCAGCATTGATTTCGGCTAAGGCCTGGGTTGAATCGACTTTCAAACCATGCTATGCTGGACTCATTTGCCGAACCCCTGTTCCAGATTTTGGATCGATTTCCAACCTTGAACAGCCGGAGCATCCAGATTTTATTGCAAAGTTTCTTCCTTGCTCGACCAGCTTGTGTCATTAAGGCAAATCATTTTCCCGCAGGGGAGGAGAAAAGCATTCCCGTAGGACTCCATCTGCACCATATTTGAGTAATTCAGGTCAAGTGGATCTGGAGAGTGCCTAAAGGATTTGGACATCTTTTCGCCAGTTTATCTCGTACGATTCCTGTCAGATAGACATTCTTAAAAAGGCTTTTCGCCCGGTGTATTCATAGCCCGCAAGTGATCATTCGAGCCACAGAAGAAAACAAGATCTCCGGAGGCAGTCACCAAGTCATTGGTAGGATAGTATAGTTCAGCTCTTTCATTTTTGCTTTCCGGTTGGAAAAAATACCTCCGTATCAAAATACCGATATGGGCCAGAAGCAAGAGCTAAAACCAAGTATCCAAGACATCCTTCATCTTGGATCAAATCTGGCCGCTGAGGTAGTTCATCCCAATTTCTGATTGGCTAGGACTAAGCTTCTTCCTTTGGATTTAGCCACTACATATTCTCCATTTGGCAGGTAGTAGGCAGGAATCTGATGATCCCCACCAAGAGTTGGCGGGAAATACACCAGTCACGACATTTTCCATCCAAGACCGATACATGTTTTTGAACTTCGGGGGATAAAGTTGAATCACATCGTCCATCACAGCAAGTCAATGCTGGTTTGCGTGATGTCCTCCATTTTGAGGGAACCTTGCAAGGAAAGTTTTGGTTCGATGACGCGTCTGTCCGCTTCAGAATGTCCAAACATTGGATTTATAGTCTTCGGACTTTTTCTAACTGCTCAACTTCTTCAGTCGCTTTGCAATCATCCTTTCGCGGCAATTGAATCGAATCTTCGCCAAACAAGGGATTTGCAGCCTTTTCGTTGAGCGTTCCGTCATCGTTTAGGATTGTCGATTACTTCGAGTTTTGTTGCTTGATCCAAGTTCATAATCATTGATGCATGCGCAGGAGTCACTTTCAAGCAACTGTTACCAAACTCCATATCCACATACTCATCTTCGATGATTGGGAACGGATCGATTGATCAAAGGAATAATGGCTTCTTTTCCTTTTAGGTTGTGTGAATCGAGGATCATTTGGATTAATGCAGATCGCCGGAATCGGCCCATGATTCGTCTCTGGACGCGTAGTGGCGGATGGTCAGGAATTTGGTCTTCCGCACCTTTCGATTTTATAATTGAATGTAGTAGAGTTTGGACTGAATTTCTTTGGTGATTACCTTCATCGTCAGAAAGCGCAGTTTTCCCTGCCGGATCCCAAATTGACCATCCGGATTGCCACGGTAGAATTTTCCCTTTTTTGGTGAAGATCTACGGAAAACATCGCATCCCACGGCTTTGCTTAGGCCCGGATCCCCATGGTTGAAAAGCTGTCCGAATCCCAATCCGCAGGAAGCACCGAGTTTCTTTTAATTGCTCGAGGTATGATTTCCGCCGTATTTTTCCTTCCATTCCCAAGCAATTGCGCAAGGAATTCTTCACGAGTCAGAGATTCTTATCGAATTTCCCTGATCCGAGCATATTGACCACTTTTTGGTCTCTGTGGCAATAGGAAGCATTGATCTGTTTCCCGGAACCCAGCAGGCATTTTTCCCTTGCAATCTTGCCCGACGGATCAAATACGTCTTGGATGGTATTTTGTTCAGCATATGCCCATGTGCAAGGCACTCCGGTGACATTGGGGAGGGATTTACAATGGCTATAAGGTATTCTTTGCCTGTGGTCTTACTTTGGAAGAAAAAAGCTTGTGCTCCTCCAGTAGTCATTACCATTTCGTTTCGGTTGCCAATTCGGATCGTATTTGCTGGCAATTAGACATTTCGTCGGGAAAGTTTTATTGAAGAGGCAATAGAGGAAAAAAAGCCTGTTTGAAGGTATGAATTGCAGGAATCCTTTTTTTAACCGCAAGCCACGAAGGTTTTCGCAGAGGGCGCAATGGGGTTTTTAAAATTAACAAAGAAGTTGTCTGGGCCTCTGCAGGGCTGGATTTGAATTTTTGGGTAGTTGAGGTCTGAGTTTTGATTTCAGCTCTTATCCTCTGAGTAAAGGCGAGTGGGGCTTTTTTCTTACAAACTCGCGATACGTTTACTGCAATTGAAATTTCCCTCGCGGCTCTTGGTTTATCGATCCTGCATTAGATTAGCTTGAGATTTCAGTTTCAGGGGCGATTTTCTGCGAAATATTTCAAACCTTTGAGGAAAAATCTGAATGATAGGGTTTTCCGAAGATTTTGATCTCTATGCGAGGTTCAAATGCCCATCCTTCTCTTGTAGGAGATCTATTTTCATTTTTGATTTGATTATTCACGCCAATTAATATGGGATGGTTTATTTTCCAATATGAAGTTCTTTTTTCATGAGTTCAAAGTATGATCTATTCTCAATTCAAGGGGCTTGCGTGCAAAATGCAACATTTCATGGTTTCTTCCGTTTTTTTATACCCCCAACAAAACTTGCACGCCCCACGCCAGTATCGTAGAAATTTAAAAAACTTTAGGAAGGATTTTAGAATTTCGGCTTGTTTAAAGGTTGCGGTAGTATGAAGGTAGGCCTGAAAGCAATAAAAGAAAGTTCTAAGAACCGAAAAGCCCAAAACATTTCAACCGTTTTCTTGATCGATTCCCAACTCATTTGGAAAAAAAGTTTACTTTGATTTTGAAGATTTTGCCCCAAAAACTTCCTACCTTGCTGTTAATTTAAATTGAAGGGGGGGAATTTTTGAAAAAATTTTTTCCATTTTAAAGTTTTTCATTGACATTTTCAAAAAGAATTTCTTTTTGGGTCCTCCCCCCCACGTTTCCACGTTTTCGGGATTAAAATTCCCCCTCCCCTTCCCCTTCCCT
>Ga0163217_1047445_pt1 | contig 14272 bp, 16 predicted proteins | sample SynspAceP_FD_185933 | JGI IMG/M metagenome (GOLD analysis project Ga0163217, IMG submission 185933) | Saline lake microbial communities from Ace Lake in Antarctica - Synechococcus sp. Ace-P (PacBio error correction) | ecosystem: Environmental > Aquatic > Non-marine Saline and Alkaline > Saline ... | reverse complement strand
CGCGAGCTGAATCTTCATTCCTTCGCCGAGCGAGATGTTCGCGGACGCGTTGGTCGGAGCAAATCCGGGTGACCGTCGAGGCAAATCATGTTGAGTTGTCGAGCCCGGGCGGCGATTCGGGTCGGGCCGTCGAGCCATAGATGTGTTGGTGCATCGGTAGGATTCGCGGGCGGGGCAGGTCCACCACCAATTTGGTTTTTCTGGCCCATGCGAGGGCGAACCGGCGGGCGGTACCGTTCTGTCGTTGCCAGGGGACACTAACCCATCCACGTTCCGCGGTGCCCGGAAGTGGGCTGAATGACGCCGTGAGAGCAGTTTTCAACGTCGTGTTGTTCCCCGCTCCGTTGGGGGCCGAGGTAAGGCGACGAATTCGCCTATGCTCGACCGGCTCATGTGATGCCTTTGGACGGCGTGCACGTCACGGGGAATTCACGTTTTGAAACAGGTCCACGTTATGCTTGCCGCCGATTCCTTCCGTTTTTGAATAAACGCGTGGTAGTGCTTGGCTTCAGATCGTTGACTTCAATAAATAGCATCAGGACGGGCTCTGATCGAACTGGCTCGGCGAGTGAAACCGCGGCATGTAGCGCGCGACCGCCGGATTCGCCAGTGGGGGTGATTCCAGAGGTCTCCTGCCACCCTCAACGCCCCACGCTGGTGGGTCGAGGAACCGACCTGGCGTCCATTCTTCAGGACCGGCGTGATCTTCCCTCGGCCTGCTCTAAAAACTCGGAAAGATTTGCCCCAAATCGAAAACTAACTTTCGCGCTCATGGACAAAACTGTCGGTTGGACCGCGGAATAGGAATGAATTCCAGCCGAACAAACCAATTTGACGACCGTGAAGGAAGTTGCCTGTATTTTCCAGTGGTCTCGCCAAATAGCATCGGGATAACACGGACGGCCCCGAAACAACCAGGTCAAGGACGTTCGTTCCGAAATCAGCAGACGGCGATGCCCGCAAAAAAACGGCAAAGAAATCATTTCTTGCCAGATTAGAAACGCGGATACCGTCGACAATGATCTTTTCACCATTTAAAAATTCGAGTGTTCGGAAAAAAGAACTTTGGAATCCTGGAGTTCGTCGCCCACAACCGGGGACCACCGAGAAACATCGTCTTCGATTGGCCGCCGGCGGGTGGTAGGATCGGAATTTCAGTCAACAGATCGCACATCGTTTTATAAAAGAGTTATCTTCCAGACGGTTCTTGCCCTCCATTCACCATGCGTCGCGAGAGACCTGCCAACCGTCCGAAGCAACCGTGCAGCACCGATGCGTTTGACTCTATTTCCCTCGACTCCTGCAATGCCCTCCCGGCATCCTCCCTCCGTCGGTTACGCCCTTTTTTCGCGCGGGCTCACCCGAAGTCCATCGATGTCGCAAAACCCGCCCTCCGCCCCCGACGAATCGATCCGCCGGCTTGACGATCAAATGGTTGGCCGCCGCGTTGCTTCTCGCCTCGAAAGATCATCGGCATACGATTGGAATCGACCAAAAGCTCCACGGCCGAGCATGGTTGCAAGATTTACCGCGCGCACGGAGCCCGATCCGCGATTATGCGGGCGAACTCAACGACAAACTGCCACGACTCGTTTGATCGCCCGATGTGCAAACCGCCGGGACGCGGACGACTTGGCGATCCTGGGACGGCCCAAAACGATGGTGCTCGCGTTTCGCTGTAATCAATGGATGCACGAATTGCTCTCGATCGCTGTCGGGTTGTCGCATGCGAGGCGATCGGAGCATTCGCAGGCACCAACGAACTGTGGACTTTGAAATGGCCAACGACGTCTGGATGGGTGGCATCAAGATCGACGGGACGTTTGACCGAACGAGTCGGACGTTCCTCCATGAACGACACGCACAACCGAACGACACGCACAACCCGAACAACCGAACGGACTTGTGCCGCATCCCCGTTGCCGATCATGCGGAAATCGGATCAAACGTCGGCTTCCAGTCGACGCTCGAAGCGGCCCAAGCCACATCGGTCAAATCAGGCCACCGGGAGAGGCCTTCTCTCGTTGGGAATTGCTCTGCGAACTTGGATCCGCTATTGATCCACACGCTCGCACGCAGCACTGCCAGACCGAGTCGAGCGACCTGTTGAACTCGTTTCGAAACCGGTGTGTCCTCACCGGCCAGTGATCCGCTGCCACCACCGATGCGTGAACCGATTTCACAGGCCGCTGCGAGGGGAATCGGACGATCGAGGCGAAATGCGGAGTGGCAAACCGATATCAGCGCTGCGGATTTGTCGCAGCGGGTGAAGTCAGCCGGGTCCGCAAAGTTTGAGCGTTTTCAAAAAAAATGACAAAATGATCTTGGGGCGATATGATTCGCACCAGCACGTGGATCCCTCAAAATCATCTTGCCCTCGAATCATCCTACCGTTTTTTCGAGAATGGGCGCTGAAAGTGGGACTTGAACCCCGGCGAGTTTCGGCCGGTTTGGCAAGGTTGCGGTTAAAAGTTGCGCGACGACTCAAGGCAAACGATTTTCCCAAGGCCTGCTTTTTCACTCCCCCTCTCCACTCCTTTCCAAGGCCGATCGCATTGTCCGATCTCAACGCATTGTTTTCAAACCGCTCGCCGAAAACTACTTTGCAAAGCGTTGATGCCGTTTCGTCACGGCGGGAGGATCCTGCATCGCCACCACCGCCGCCGTCATCGGCCGCCGCCCAAGAGCCGCAGGGGCAGACCTCTGCGAAATCGGCGTCCCCGTACGCGACCCGATCGCCGATGGACGGTCATCCAAGACCTTCCTACCCAATAGGGCGTTGGACTCCGGGATTCCGCCTGCATGGACGTGTTCCACTCGGGCAATCGATCGCTGCCATTAATCCGGTGACCATGCCCCGAGTTCACGATGGTCAGCTAACTCCATCCAATCTATCGGATTGGATGCAAAAGTACGTCGACCAAGCCATGGCGGGCAGGCTATGCGGTCGCGAATCGTTCCCGATTGCTCGTCGAAGAAGCCGCCCGTTGGGAGCCAAGTCTGCCGCACCGCCGGATTTCGATTCTCATCCAATTGGTTCACCCCCCACACGGACGAAGGATCGACAAAAAACGCCATCGCGAACTGACGACGGATTCCTGTACTACGTTTCCGTCACCGGGATCACCGGCGGAACGTTCAGCCGTGCCTCGGACGTTCTTCGTCGACAGTGTTTCCTGGTTGCGAGAACAAACCGCACTGCCGGTGTGCATCGGTTTCGGTATCAGCAGCCCGAGACCGCCGCCCATCGCTCCGATCGCCGACGGACTGATCGTTCGGTTCGGCCACGTCAGGCGGATCGCCGGAGCAAACCCGTTCGGTCCGCCGAGGACCAACAGCGATTCCCGCCCAAGCGGCCGCCCAAGTCTGTTGGCGATTTTTCTGCGGCGAAACTCCGTCGAAGCCATCGACGAGAGCACTGATCAAACTCTTGGGTTTGACTTTTTCGCCGTTTCAAGCGTGGCCAACAATTTTCAACCGCCCGGACGTCTGCCCCGCCCAATTCGAGTCCGTCCAGCAATTCGGCAGCGGCCTTCCGATTTATTGAGCATCGTAATAATGGATGCCCGGCATCACGTTTCGATTCAGTGTCGATCGTCTGCATCGAGCGTGCTCCACGGGCCGACACGGAACTGATTGCTTCCGGTTTGAATCGTTCTCCGTCATCGCCTCCGCCAACCCGCCGGAATCCGGACGCCTTGCACATCCCAGCAATGCGTTAAGGCCTCGTGAATTCGTCACCGGCAACACACTCCGGGCCGATCAGGCACGTCGATTCCCCGCCCGCTCACAATCGCATCGCGAAAACGATAGAAATCCGTGTTATGTCATAACAAAAAATCTGCGTCATTGATGATATCCGCACCCGCGTCCACCTTGCGGTTTCAGATTATCCAAATCCGTTTTCGCATCCAACGCTCCTGATGGACCTCCGGATACCCCGCCCCGCGATCCCCAAATCGCGAGGAAATTCACGCCGGATCAACTCACAACTCGTTCGCATACTGCAGCCCACCCCTCGGTCACCTGAAACTCGCTTCGTACCCTTCGGCGGATCACCTCCGCAAGCGACAATATATCCACCGCCAATCTCTCTTCGCGAGCCGCAGGTAATCGTTTGAGCTGTCCTGGTTCGAACCCCCAAGTCAAATGCGACGGCCACGGGGAGATTTGGTCAGTTTTTCACCGGTTCGAGAACTTCCCGCGTCGTCCCTTGGCTCGACCACCCCGCACATAGGTACACGTGAAAAACTGAGGCCGGAACTGACAAACAACCGCTCCACGCTGCGGCACAGTTGCTCGATCCCCTCGGCGCTCTTGGGCGGAAACATTCCAAAGGAATTGGCACAGCCTTTCGGATCGGTATTTGGTCGGCCAGAGTCATGCGTTTTTCGTCGATTAAAGGAGGGGGGAGTTTGGCAAGCAATCGAAACGCCAAAGCGAATCAACATCGTTTCCGGCACTTCGCGCTTCGTCCTCAGTATTGGGATATTTCAAGCCCTTGCCAACATCGAAAAACATTTCCAAGCACGAGCCCCCCTTCCTCTCAAAATCCGCCCCCGTCTTTCCTGGCGATTCGGTCCCCGAAAGCACGAAGAGACAGCAACGAGACAACATTCCGTCGCTCCAAAGATCAAATTCCCCCAGGAAAAAAAAATTTACCCCGAACTCCATCAAATGAAGAGTCCTCTTTAGCAACATCGAATCGCCTGCTAAACTGCCCGAACGTGGTCGAATTCAACACGACTCACCACTACCCCGTGGTGTAATTGGCAACACAGCTGGTTTTTGGGTCCAGCCTTTCTAAGGTTCAAGTCTAGCGGGTGGCTAACTTGTTTTCATTCGCTTTTTCACTGCAAAAAAGCGTACTCTTTTGCCAATCCGATTCTCGTGGCACCTCCGGCACCCCCCAGTGTTTCAATGACGTTGACGCACGGCAGGTTCCACACGTACGCTTCGAAGGGACGATCGTTGTTTTCTCCGCGTCCTCTTTCGCGAGGAACCCCCGAACTAGCCTCATACGCCTGGCGCATTCGGTCCGAGTGGACGTGTGAATGGCCACGTGCTAGAGCGATTTCGGCGGCAATTAATTGAACTTCCCAGCGGGGTGTGGGGACGCTGCGGAGCCAAAGAACCGTTTCCTCGGTATCCGCTCGATTTTCAGTGGGGCTTTGGCAAAACGATCTTGCCGCCGAGGCAACCAATAGGGGCGGACTGTTTTTGTCCCGTCCCGAAGGCCAATGCGGGGAACGAGAACGCAGATAACCGAGGAAGCTCTTCACAGCTGCCAAGATTTGGTCGCATTTGCTGGAGTCACGACCACAGATGCGGGCGATGATCTTGGCTCGGCATCAAATGCGCCTTACGGAAACCGACGATTTGCTCGGAACTTCGCGAGCACTGGATTGGATTGGGGACCAACGTGGCTTCGCGGGCAATGGCAAGACGGGAAAAAGGATCGAGCCCGCGTTTGCTTTGGGCCGGAACGACCGGCAGCATTCCGGGAGGTTACTCGACGTGACATCGCCCAGCCCCGCACGCCCAGCCGCACGCCAGCCCGCACGCCCCAGCCCTTTGCAACCCATATCTTTCTCACCAGAACCGGGAAGCTGTGGGTCGACCGCGATGCGACAACCGGGACTTCGATTCGGGTCGAGCAGGTTCGAGGAACTTGACGAAGCGGGTTGGCTGCTACCAAAAACTTCGTCGGCTTTCTACTTCGCTTCGCCACACGTCGCGACGATTCGCATTCGGGCTGCGGCGACCAGATCGCCTGTTGACCACGTGATGGACACATTCGATTAGGTGGAATGTTCAGCTCATTATTCGCGAGTGTTATTTCTATCCGCTGGACGCATTCCGCTCGCTGCAACCTATGTCCGACCGTGGCTGCTGAACGAACGAACCCGAACCCCGACATACGTATCGTGGAGATCGCCATGATGTGGATGGACACCGACCGACTGAGGCGTTTGACCTACTCATCGATCGCCTCTGAAGACGCTCACCACCTCGCCAATCTGGCCAACGGCATCACGTTGGACAGGCTTTCCTGATTGATTCCCGACGAGAAAAACCGTTCCACACCCAAATATTTGCCCGAAACGATCCCGACGGTTATCGCCAGGCCTGGCTGCGGCAAATGCGAGGTTGAAATCTCATCCGATGATCGAGTTTTTAGCTCAGGGGTATCTGCATATCCAATTCTGCGGCCGGGCGGCTACCGCCAGCAAGACGCTCAGGCATTGGCTTGCGATGGCGAGCAACGTTTGAGCACTTTGAGGAGGTCAAACGGGAGTTGTCTGTGAACCAAAGCCGAACCCCACCCAAGTTTATCAGACGTGTGAGCGTCTCGCCGACGTCGCGCAGCAGCTCCGTTCTCACGTTGGGTGCTGTTGCGGGTTCAGCCTTTGAACGTTGGTAAAAACGTGAGCAAGGGGCGAAAGCGAAGGCTATTGCGTTTCACCGTGGATTCAGGGTCGCGCTTACCTGGAAGGCGGCGGCCGACAGAAAACACAAAAGGCCCAAGCCTTCTCAGGCAACAGGAAAACGAGGGGCGACGACCTGGTTTCCCGAGTTCTGAAACTCGGTTAGGTGGAAGCTCAGTAGCTCGGTATATTTTTCTCAGCCCGCGATTGTTCATCGTCGGGTTGACTTCGGATATAACTGAAAACCAAACGTTTAACGGTGGGAGAAAAACGATGAAGACGACAGAAGCGGCAAGGGGAAGGCCCGGGTATTGAGCGTCATTCAGTTAGGCGGCACGCAACGCGTACGGGCTGGCTCCGGCTCGCCCGAAAAAACTGGGCCAGAGGAAACCGTGGCGGCGGCCAGCCGAATGATAACCCAGTCCACACTCAAGGCACGAGGTTGGACGCAAATAAATGATCGGGTTGTCGCTGGCAACCCCGACGCGACGGTACGCAAACCCCAAACGTACGTGTCTGCTTAGCGGCGGATGAATCTCTACCACTGGTCCGAATCGAATATATGGAGACCCCAGCCAGCATTCGCGGAAGCACGCAAAAGGCGAAAAACGCTCTGAGTCAGCGAAGAAAGTCGCGGACCGAAAAATACGAAGGACCCTCAAAATGGGCCAACGATAGTCGGAGATCGCGATCGGGCAGGTTGATGTCTGACATCGCGAGCTTGCCACATTACAACGGCCGCAGCGATTGATTTCTATGCCAACTCCCGAAGCATCCCGGGGACTTCGCGACGCATCACGGAAACTCCTGCCGCCACGCCTGCTCCAAGCTACCGGAAACGGCAACTTGGACGAGAAATTTGGCAAAAACGCTACGTGCTCGCGAAGCGTATCAAAATTATCGAGGGTCGAAGGCTTGACCTGATCGCAGGACGAGTATTCTGAACTGTCGAGAGGAGTGCGGGGCGACAAAGCACACGGATGTGGGGAAATGGAGAACAGTATTTTCTTGAAAAACTGTATTGAACGCACTCAGGTGAGTTAGGGACCGAACGAGCGGCTTTTTTTACAGTTAGGAATTCTGGGAATCCGGATTCGGGCACACCGGATCTCCCACCAATGATCCACTCCGCAACAACCTCTCGCAAAAGTCATCGTCGTTTCTCCGCGAAACGCGGGCGTCACAGGCACTCGATAACACAGTTACGAGAGGCCCCCCACAGCATCAAGCGGCTGTAAGTCACACCTGACCGCGGATTTCCGAGAACTTTGTCACACGATATCAAATTCGCGCGTAGGAATTGGTTTGTATCCACCATTTTTTCTTTGAGTGCTAACCCAGCTTTCTTAGCGAGACCAGGTTCATCGAGTCGTAGACCGATTCGATGTTTCTTTGCTGGACCAGCCTCGCGTAAAGTTTGCGGATTTGAAACGAAAACGTGCTGGTGGGTCGGACGGACGATTACATTTCGCGTGCAATGAAGTCGAATCGGAACTTCGTCGGCGGACGCTGCGTGGGTCGTAGTAGGACCGTTGGGAGCCTTGCACCACTTGGCCATTGCTTGGCATTTGAAACGCCGCGAAGCGCGGAGAACAAGGATTTTCGGACCTCGTCGTGTTCTCGGTCCGGACGTGAGATATTTTAGAACAAACTGCACATCCCATTCGGGACGATCCTCCATCCGGTTTTTCGTGCCAATGCCTCAAATACCCTTCTGTTCCTTTGGGTAGACGGCTCTACAACGAACAGGTTGGACTGTCTTGTTGTGCGTGGTGCGAACATCTCTCGTACAAAACCACGGACGTGTCCCCGATTCGTGACCCCTGGGAGCTTCCGGCCCGGACGTCACCAGCGTTCATCGAATTGCTGTTGCGTGCGTTTCGATTGCGATTGACGGGTCGGCCAGGTATCGAATCAAGTAGCGTTGCGACTTGTTCGGGATTGAATTGCCAGAGGATGAAAGCTCAGCAATCCTTCGCGACGGCCGCCCCAAGCTCGCGGCGATGAATTCGGCCAATCTGAGAGTGGTCCTGGCATGTAATTCGTCCCGATCGCAGACAACCGGCGAATCGCCTTTTAAAGCATTGTCGCTGAGTTGGGAAAACGAATTGTCACGTGCAAAAACTTCGATGCCCAATTGTCGACCGGGTCGGAAACCACAAGTGCTCGATCGAGAAAACTCGTTGTGTTGTCACACGATGTTTCGAAATCAAGAGACATTCCGTGACATGCGGCACGTTGCAGGAAACCGACGTTTCGTGTTGTTTGGGCCGGTTCGGGCTTGAAGCACCAACGGATTCGTTTCGAGCAGAAGCTCGCCATCTCAAGAGCACCTTCGGAATGTGTTCATGGATTCGCCGGCCAACTTGAATCAGTTCCACGAGTGTTTCCTTCGGCATCGGAAGTCCAGGTATAGAGGCAGCACGCCATAAACCGACATCGGGGTTCGTGTAGATACGTTCTCGAATGGAGCTCGCCGGATTAGCCGCACTCCGCGATAACCGACGTAATCAGCATGTGTGCCGAAGGAATGAAACAGGACGTAGGCCAAAGAGCCCACCTTCTTCGACGAACTTTTTCGTCGCGCGCCACTGTGTTCTTCCTTCCAAGCCTCGTAACCGGCCAGCAGGACGAGTTACCGCCCGGACTGCACTTCGGGTTCGAGTGGCCCAATTTTTCGACAACGTCTTCTTGATTGATGAGATCCCCTCACCACGATTCCAACCGCCGGAAGCCAGGTGATCTCGCGAGCAAGACGCTCGGCGCGACCGCCCACCTCCACGTTCGGCCGTGATGTCCAGGCGGACAGCCTCAAAAACAGTGAAGCCGACCTGTGCCATCACTTCACGAAGTCGGTGGACCCAGGACGATTCGCTCCGACGGAATTTATCCGGGGCTTGTCCCAAACGCTGGCTTCGGCAGCGTTCTCGCAAAGAAGTTTCCTTCGGGTTATGTCGTCGCCCAAGTTCGTCCTTTGCTGGGCGGATCAGTGTTTCCATTTCGGCTTTGGCTTTGATTCGTCTTGTGGTTGGCCCCACAGATTGCCCACGTCGCATTTTGACTTTCCGCGAACCACCTCTTCATTGGTCCGTAGCCATCCAGGACCCGCGTTGACCTTCGCCTTCTCGTTTCGTACTTCAGATCGCCGACTGTACCTCGACTTCGGCGATGAAATCCCAAAACCAATTCGTGACTGCTTTCTCGGAAGCTCTGACGTTCCGATCCGGCAACGAAATCACGCTCATTAGCCTGTGTGAAATAAAGCGTTGCTAGCCGTTCGGATCAGCAGACGATTGGGTTCGCACACTTTTCGTTCGCGTACGCTCCCCAACCACGGGACGCTTTCCGCAAACGCAGCCATTGTCTCGGGCTGCTCAATCGCCAAAAAGCCATGCTGCGTTCGGCCTTACCGCAGTCGCAGCGGATGTAGACCTCCGCCAAATCACCGCTTCGTCCCACGCTCTTCAATCCACAGTTTGGCGTCGAATTCCGGTAATGCCGCCATGAACGAAGTCTGTACCAGGCGATGTCACCGATGTGCCGCTCCGCAGCTCGCACAAACGAACAGGGACGACGCTACGTTTTCTTTCGACTGTCATCGAAAAACTTTGCCTTGGTTCAGCATCTTGCGATGCACAACATCGCGCACGCACCACACCGAAGCTTGTTGTCCGATTCGACGTCCTGCGTGTTAAACCATTCAGGGAATTGCCATGCGGTAATCCCCGGTTTGGGGAGCAAGTCTTGATCATCATTGGTTCGGCGGCGGGACTTGTATAGTTTTCAACACCTGCAACGGCGGAGCGAGAGCTAGCCTTCCAACTTCTCGACAAGTTCGAGGTTCGATGACTCGTCGGCCGCCATTGACACGAGTCGAGGACCACAATCAAGACCGAAGGATTAGGCAGGTCCATCATCGAGGCCTGGCGAACGATGTGATCAGTTTGACTTTGTTCGAATTGGCCCGTGAGGGCGGGAACCGGGGCTTTCTACTCATTGCAATGACCCTCCCAATGACAAGGGCCCGAAGCGCAAGCGAAGTGACTGCGTAGTAAAGCACCGGATTGACGCACTCGCTTGCGCGTCGGTGCTTGTTAAAAAACAATCATTGTTCGTTCCTCTGCGTCGATTTCAAACACCGTCAATCGTCTTTCAGCCACAAATTTACACTCGGTCCACGTCACGCATGGATTCGGTTGGCACGAAACTTCTTTTTTGACCGAGGCCGGCCAATGTTTTTTTAGCTCGGGCGTTGAGAATTCGATAGAGCAGGGCGTTGGGCACTGCCGACTTCGGTTTTGATACTGAAGTGCTCCGCCGGTTGTCATGAAGCTCTTTCGCAATCGTTGCTTCCATGGTATCCAGCAGATCCTTGCAGCGGATCCCCAAGAACCTTCTGGCGTAATTCGCGGCATCAGACGAGAAGAATCGTGGGTGGGTTTCCAGAGCACGATCCGCAAGCTTGCTCGATTTCGCAAACTGCAAACCTTCGGCATCTCCTTTCAGGAATCTGGTCGCACCGCGTGCTGGTGTTTCATCGGCAAGTGTCCGTGGCGTACCAATGCGTATGAACGTGCCGGCAAGCCCGCGATCGAGTTGCTCGCGGCGGAAAACGGCGCGTTCACGCTGGTGGGCTTCGACACTGCGGATAGAACGATTCATGGAAGCTGCGGAAACGCTTTTAGTGCGAGCGGAAATCACGAGGTCGGTGAAATGTCAGGATTCGTGATCACGAGGCCCGGGACGCTTCTCACCGACCGGACGCGGCTGGTCGCTTGGGATGTAACTCACTGCTCGTCTTGGGCTGCCGAAGCAAAAACCAATCAAGCAAGCCGGTGGTGATATCCAAACCGACTGATCATGTTTTCGTTCGCGATCGCCACATTCGACCCGGTCCTTTTTCTTTGGAAGGAGTTGTTACGAGCCGTCGTTTTGCCTCGGAAACCTTTGTCCGTACTTACCCGACTGAGTTAGTTCCAACTGGCTCGTACGCGATTCGGTCCGGTTCCTTGAACAGACCCTCCAATTCGCCGACACGCTTGCGACTGCCGCGGCCGTCAAAACTGCTGTTCGGGCACTTCGTCCTCGATCCAGCCCGGCGTGACCGGCCAAGTTCCCGCAAAACTGTTGAAGTTAACCAGCAGGTCATATAAGGATCAGCGGGTTGGATTCGGCCTTCTTGCCGCCGCATTCCTCCGTATTTGCTTTTTTGCGTGTCGCCAGCAAAGCCAGGATTACAACCGCAACATTTGATGACCTTGGGGCTTGCGCCCCCTGAGCCGCGATGCCAACGTTACTTGCGAGCGTTGCTTTCGGGATGTCGAGTGGGAGTTGCTGGTGCAAAGAAACGATCGCGAATGTCCGGACCGGGTGGGGGAACACGTCCACGTCCGGACGATTGAACAAGGACCGATCTGGCTGAAGCGCCCGCCGGACCGTCGCCTGTTTGATTGCGATGATCTTTCGGCCCGAACATCCTTGCCATAACTTGAATCGTCGACAGCTCATCCAGTGCCGTCTCGTAAAGAGCCCGACCATCGTGCCAGCGGACCGGAGATCAAATGCATTCGTCTTGAATTTACCAGTCCGGCGCGGAGCCGATCAACGGTAGCGGACGCCCGAGCCGTGTCGCAAGGACCATATCATCCCTCCGAATCGACTCGGTCAACCCTTCCAAAAAAAAAGCCACGACTTCGCCCGTCCACGCATCGCCGGCAAACTTAATCACCGGTCGCAATCAGGAAGCATGGCAAACGCCGTAGGATCGGGCTCGTCGACCGAAAGAATGGGGTAGGGGATTACGCGTGAAAACTCACAGCGGCGGTTTCAGCACAGGTAACTCGCAGTCGGTTGATTGTCGGTGTTTGGGGCACCAACTGAAAAGAGTTTCGATTTTGGAACTTGGTTCCACACAAGGACATTTCCTCCAGCGAATCGGCGACGGACTTTCGGTCATCGGTTCTTTGACAACGCAATCGTTTTTGCTCGTTGCCGAATCGCGATTGCTCTCACCCTTGCGGGCCCATGCGTTTCGGTCGCCGCCTCGCGCCCCGACCCACAATCCGATTCTCAAACGGCCACTCACCCAGCTTCTCGGACATCCTTCTGTCGCTCCCAATTCCAACGCGCAAATCATTCGCCCGCTGCACGTCCGAGTTGATCCAACGTCCAAGAGTCGAAGTGTGTACCGCATCCAGCACGCTCAACCCCGCCGACATTCAGGCCAGGATTACGCAACCGCCGCAACACCAACGTGAACGCCGCCAATCCAAAGATATGCTTCCGTCATTGCACCACCGTTTGGGAAAGAACAGCAAACGAACCAGGCTCACGATCGTGGCTTGGACTGGGTCTGCGGACTCCCTTAAAGTTCATCAAGAATGAACGGCCAACTGAACGGTCGCCAAGCCGGTTCGTTGATCTTCTTCGGGTTGCCTGTTTCAAAGTGCAAGCCAAGCGACGCGGCCCTTGCGCCGCCATGGTTCTGTTCGCGATCCGAAAACGCTTTTCCAAGCAATCGGGATTTCCGCCAGTTAGCTCGATGCCAGCTTGAATGCGGTTGGCGGCAGTCCCGGCACGGTGCAAAGCTCTTTGGCCGTTTTCCAGGTTTCGCCGGCGGTGAAAAGCCCCGTCAGCCCGGCCGATTGCTTGTCAATCAATCGCGGTAGTCTGCTCGCGAATCCGCCCAATGTTGCTCGATTCGCGTTCATCGCCATCCGCAGGAGGCGAGCGTTCATGTTCAGTGTTCACGCCGTTCGATCTTTTGACGGGCCACCCTCTCCACTCAGCGGTCGGCAAGTGGCAAGTGCGGGCCGTCTTGCATACAAGCCCGACGCGCAAGCGAGTGTCATCCTGGGGTCGGTTCTGCTCGCTCTGTGTCCGCTCGCTTGCACTTCGAGGTTTTTGTATTGGTTCAATTACGCCCACTCAGTCGCCAACGCTATTGTCCCACGGAGAACTCGAATGAGTCGCGGGATTTTTACTCAAATCAGCAACACGCTTGGTCCCAGGTCATCGCTTTTCCAAAAACTATGCAAATTCGACGAGCGTGGATCGGTTGGTTGTCGCTCTGGACCTCCAATTCGACCTGGAAAGATAAAACCCCTTCGTCAACGGCACTTTTGCGTCAGGGCGAAGCTTTGGCGTCGGTTGACCAAAGAAACATGGACAGCTACGCGTTCCTTTTGGGGCAAGCCGCCTTCAACGGTCCACCGTCTGGGACACCACGGACGAAAGCGACCAAACAAGCTCGACCGCCGCGAACTGCCGGGAAACCTCCACCACACCCTGTGCCCGGAATCTTTGCTACCCAGAGGCAAACCGAAACGATCTCTTTCATGCGGATTGGGACGCCACTGGACGGCGACCCTTGCATTTGGAAAACCCTCTTTCCTGGCTTCGAACGCGCAGGTTCATACGCCAAAAAGCAACGATCGCTTCAGCTCACCGGGAGTCTCGGTGGGAATCAACCACACTTCAGCCCGAGACTGCTCGGCAAATTAAAGATCGACGAGCGGCGGACTTTCCGGCTTTCTGATTTTTCGCCACGCCGGGCAAACCGCAGGAGGACCTTGATCGACGTCATCGTCGCTTATAGGAATGCGAATCGTTTGTTCTTTCCATCGCATCCGGGTCGGGCAACCAGGGAAACCAGTCAAAAATACCAAACGCGGGGACCGGGGGAGGGCTTGGGGCAAAAAAAACCTCGCGATTTGGATTCGCCGAGTGCCTTTCCCGACGGGGGGGGGGAAAACCGATCCAAAATTTTCAAAACCTTTTGCCCAAAGGCATTTCCAAAGGCAAACGGGGAAAATTTTTGGCGGGGGGAATGTATCTCTCTACTT
>Ga0163217_1084253_pt1 | contig 14274 bp, 7 predicted proteins | sample SynspAceP_FD_185933 | JGI IMG/M metagenome (GOLD analysis project Ga0163217, IMG submission 185933) | Saline lake microbial communities from Ace Lake in Antarctica - Synechococcus sp. Ace-P (PacBio error correction) | ecosystem: Environmental > Aquatic > Non-marine Saline and Alkaline > Saline ... | reverse complement strand
TCCAAAACACTTGAAACCACTTATTGTCGCTCGTGGATATTAAGATACTTAGCATTTCGGCGCCTAGAAAATTACAAATACACGAAACTTACCGAAGGTTTTGGGTTTTTTGGTGCTGCGCTAGACTATCATGATGGATAGGTGCTAAAAAAGAAGGCGCGGTACCTACGAACTTAAGGCATAACCTTTAGAACGCTATAAAAGAGCATCCAAAGTTAGGTTCTTAAAAACAACCAGCCTTAGACTCATATCTGGCGGGCATTCAGTTGTAGAGTTCTTGAAAAGATGTTCAAACGGTAAAAGATGGCCTTTTCGATGACTTACGGCATCGAGTGTCGCCCATTGAGTTCTTTGACTCAATGCGGTTCGACTTTCCTTTTGCAAATTTTCATTTACCAAAAAAGAGATATTGAATCGCTGTGGTCATGGGCCTTGGATACCATTGCCAAATTCATAAGTCATTAGTTACAGATGGCATAAAAAAATGTGCCAACCTTTTTGCGAAATCATTGCCTAAATCACTGTCGACTTAGAAAAAATTCGCTGGAATTTCTATCTGTGATTTGTTGTTAACTTAGTTTGCTTAACACCCAACTAACAATAAACAATCACGTGCACATTTATTACTAAATAAGAAGGGGGCCGCATTTTCATCCTTCTGTCAAAAAGAATTTCATTTGGTATTGGGCTGTTCTTGATTCTTTATAGGATGTTTCTAAAAACCTTCACAGGAGGCATGAAATAGGATTTTGGGCTGTGCGGGGAAAAATAAAAGTGGCCCACATCCGATTTTTATTTCATTGAGGCATAGGAAGAAAAACAAAACCAGACCGCCAAAAACCATTCTGACATTTACCTTATACCCCCAGCCTATTATATTTAATAATTTTCCCATTTTATTCTTAAGTGTAAAACCCTATCTTAATACTCCCAAGCCAAGGAGTCCCCACTTCAAATTCTTGTAACTTATAGCCCTTGAGTATTCAAAAATAAAACGGTTTTACTTCTTTAAACAATGCCATAGTTCAATTGACCCGTAAACGCTCCATATCTTTATGCAATCGTTATAGGGCTTGCGTCCTTTATTAAATACCCCACCCATGCAAGGTAGCGTCATACCCTATTATATGTACTAACAGGTTGGGTACGTCCATAAAAGAAAAACCTTTTTGCTTTCTTGGCTGATGAAAAACGGATATTTATGATTCCGAATGTCGGTATTTAACTCCAAAGATTCCATTTGTAAATTACGAGTACCCACTTGATTTGCATTTGCCTGAAGCGATTTATTAAATGTGATATCTAAAAAGTGTTTTTCGTAGCCCACTTTCATTAATTCAGTAGTACAATATCTTTTTTGATCTGATTGCCCATCCCTGGTGGTATTTGTTTTCAGTAGCTTTATGGATGCCCACTTGCAATCTCCTTGCCAAAGGCACCTGCGACCAATAATCCCGAGATTTAAAGGAAAGAAGTAAAATCTAGTTTTATTCTGCCTGATTTGTGGCCGCATTAAAACTTTTAAGCATAATTGCTGCCGCAAAGGCGGGTCTTATCCCCAAATTGGATTTCCGACGTGTTCAAAGCTACTAGGTGTAAAAATCCAAATATGCTCAATGGCCAAAACCATAACGGCAATGCTGGCATCTTTAGGTTTAAAGAACAAAATGGTGAAGTGGGTTGGCGCTTAAGTTATGGGTAACCAATTCAAAGCTATAGCCTTGGGTATAATTCTTAATCGTAGCAGCAAAAATCATTTCGTAATTGAACCTAAATAACGTTCACTTTCAAGATCTCTAAAAGAATGCGAGGGGTTATCTATTTTTGGGCCCAGAATGTTGTTATAAATAAAATGAATAATGATACAGCTAACAATATTTACATTCTCATACTATAGTACGAGAAATGGCAGCACTTAGTTTGGTTTTATAGCAAACTAACACACTTTCATTAGCAGAAGTTGTAATCCCTGCTAGGGTACTGGTATTGGCTGTCTGGCAGTGTTATAAAATTACTTGCTTCCTTTTGGCTATTTCTTCTTTTTAGAAATGACAGTATTTATCGCGTCCACTCCATGAGCTACAGGACAGCGCAAATTAACTTCCTACGAACAAGCCTATTGTTGGTTGCACTTGCAGGGGGATACCGACAAATGCCTGCAGGGAGTTAGTATTCTTGAAGCGCCATTGGATTGATGTTACCGTTTAGATTTGAGTGATGAACGTGGTGTAGTTTTAAAAGTGATATAGAAAAAATGACGGCAGGTCATTCTCTCCTTATTAATACGGCAGGCATGATTAGGTTTATTTATTTTGCTTAGGACCATTACAAAGTAATCTTTTCATAGATCCTCTATTTTAACTCAATCTGGCCCCCTATAGGCACATTTAAAAGTGTCCCTCACCAAATTTATAGGTGTTTTCACGTGATGTATGATTCTTCCCGAATGGGATAAACTTTCCATTTCGTGAAAGCCACGTTGACCGTAATACCCCAAATTCATAGGAGAAACTTTTTATTTACCACTACCCCCGCAACAACCGGCCCTGTGTTGATGCCTATACGCAACGTTAATGGAAAGGTCGGGTTTCCTTTTTCAGTCTTGGCTTCCTCGACAATTGGAATCATCTCAAAAGCTGCCTTTACCACTTTTAAATGGCATGGTGTTCTATAGGAAGCAAACCTCCCGCACACTTATACGCATCCCCAATGTTTTGATTTTTTCTAACCGTATTTTTCTAATAATATCATCAAAGCTGTTTTTTTAAAAAAAAAATTTTTTTTTTAAAAAAATACCCTACCTATTTACCAAAACTTCCGATCTACGTTGTTCGAATGGCGGTAAAGCTTCAAAATCTGTAAACAATACTTGAACGATTTCAAATTTTTTCGCCTGTACCTTCCGTGCTCTTTTTAATTCTCTGCGTTTCTTCCGTAGATATTCATCAGTAGCCGCTCGATCCGGGCCATTTCCTTTTTCGATATATGGCGTGGTACGTTAATGAAGTTATTGCGCCTGATACAAAAGCCAATGGCCACAGAATAATTAAGCACAATGCATTGCAGTGGCGATGGGCCACTACTTTGGGTCCTTTTTGCTGGTGGTTAAATCTAATTCGGCCTTGAAACTGTGCCTTTCAGAATTTCTACGAATATCCGCCATTTTTGTTGTACGGCAGTGATGTTGACCTTACCAACTATCCTAAAGCGATTATTACTTCCGATATAATTTTAAGGAAGCGAAGCATACCCGGGTGCGTTCTTACAGTTCGGACAGTTTTAAATAGGCACTACTTATCTGGACTTTTAATCCATACTGTTTTGCCAGCTCTAAGAGCGTAAGGGCGTAGTTCAAAAGCACCGTCCCAACTCTTCCTTTATCGCTAAATATCGACATTGTAGGTAAGGGTAAGGTAGTTTATGGGCCTATTAGTCCCCTAATTCTTCCAATTATGGAGATGGCCTCTTTAATTTTCCTCTGCTATGGTTGGCCTTCCTTGTGCGCAAAGGCCAGCCCCTTATTCCCTAAATTATAGGCAAAGGAAGTTTCTCTTGTAATTTTTTGGAATATTGGAACCAGACTGGTTGAAACTACAGTAATGCGGAATCTGGTTTAGACCATTACCAAATAGGTATCGCCCCAAATTTCCATGGCTACGGCATAGTTTAAACGTGTTCCTTTTTCCGATTTAAAATAGCAATTTGGCATCAGATAGTATTGTCTCACATTTTTTCGGTTTCCATACCGCATTAAAACCCTGCAATGGCTGTTGTTACATTATGGCCAACTGCTTTTTTACAGAATTCTTATATGGCCAATTTTCAACCGCCATAAATAGTTTCCAACGGCCCTTACTTAATTGCCTTTTTTGCTGGAACCCATTCCCTGTTTTGGCTAAGTGGGCATTAAATATATATGTAGTGAATCTTGACGTATGGCCTCCCTCATCAAGGGTATTCGCTGTACGCCAAAATTACGATCGGGATCGGGAATGTTTCCGTAATTTCCGATAATATTTTAAGTTTTTCGCGCCCTATCATGTTTCCAGATTCATTACACTTGATCAAACTATCAGCAGAGATTCATTTTGACCAAAACTAGCACGCCATTTGACTAAAAGCATTAGGAACAAAGGCTCCTTTCCCATTCATACATTTCACAAAACAACCTCAGATATACGCGCATTAATCGCTTATTTTTTTGTCTTTAGTTGGGCGGTGACAGCTACACCTTTGTATCTGAACCAAGGGTGTATTGAAGCTGGTAGAACATAATCTTCCTTACCTCACGAATAATAGTTGCCTTAATGGTATTACCCCGGTTAAGGTGTTAGAACTAAAAATACGCGGCCCACCCATATAATTAAACACCAACCACATTCACAGGAATTTTGCAGTCTCCAGCCGCCTTGGCCGTCCATAGCACAGAATTCCCCGACTTTCTGCCCAAATGGGTAAAGCGATTGTAACGATGCTTATTTTCAATAGTAGTATTATTTCCTACACTAAAAGAATTGTTCCTTCACTGTTTGGGTACTGTGTATCTACAAGTTAGCTACCAAATTTTCGTTGCAGGGCTGTGCCTGCCCGTTTAAACCAACAAATGCCAAGGAGCATTACTAAAAATAAACTTTATTGTAGGCTTTTATTTTTCATAAATTTACAATGCTGCTCTAAAATTACTTAGGAAGTAAACTGTTTTCCATTTATGACTTCTTAACCCTGATTTTGGGTCAATATTGATAAAAATTTGAATCCATCTGGTTTAAAGTTTATACTATACTCATTCTTGCCGGAGGTGTTTTTTTTTGGGTTGGCCTTTACCTTTTCTTTTTCCATTACTAATGCGACCGTTGATGTTTCTTTGAACCAAAAATCTTTTTCTTTCCAATAAAACTATTTTTTGATTTTTAACCATCATCCCTGTAGCTTAGTAATCCCGTGCCATCATTACGTCTGATCATCTACTGCTATTGTAAACATTTTTGGATTATCTAGGGTCATTAACTATGACTCTATCCTTCGGGGTAACAGTAACTTTGGCAAACCACCTGGGCATCACGATCTTCCCAATGCTAGTATCCACGGTTTAAAGTAATGATCACCGTTGGTTCCTGTGCCTGTGCTAAAACCCAAATGTAAAGCGAGAAGCAGGTATAATGTTCTTTGTTTTTTTCATTTTGTTTGTTTTTGGAAGTTATTTCTAATGGTTTACCCTTGATTGGGTATATAATCTTGTATAAGGTAGAAAATAATATCCAATAAAACCATATAGATATTTGCTTTTTAAAACCACTTATGTCTCCCATCATATTTACTTTTTTTTGCCGATTACAATAAATTAAAAGCTGTTTGGCAGGTTTTTTTTGCTTTGGATATCAAATTGCTTCAGATTAGTTCGTATAGCCAGGCTGCATCGTAATTTTGCCTAAATTTTTCATAAAAAACCGGCTTCATCTTCGTAATAAATATCAGTTTAAAACTTAAGAAATAGGAATGGATTTGTTTTCCAATTAGTTTAGGCTTGGGTATTTTCAATAAAAAACTTTCAATAGCTACCGGTCGATCCGTGCAAAAAAAATGTACTAGGATTAATTCAAAAAAGACGATTTCGGAATAGATTTCATTTTGTCTAAGTAGGGGAATCCTAGAGCTTGATTTTGAAAGAGATAATTCTTCTTTCCTAGTAATAGAACTATTTCTTACTTTCCTACATGACATTGGGGAATGTTTTTCATTGATATAGCTTTTCTTCAAAAGGGAAATATCGTAGATGGGTGGAAAAAGACTTCCTAAATGTTAGGAATTCAAATGTTACCGAGCAAATATTGGAATTTTGACATATGATGTTTCGATAAGAAACCTAGAGTTTTATAATCCTATACTAAAGAGATTCCCCTGAAGGTTCAATATTAAAGATTTACACAATGGGGGTTTTCAAATTATAATAAAAAGACTCAAGAAAGGATAGCAGCGCTAGGGCAACATTTTTAAAGACGGTTTAACTCTTAGTCTCAAGACTAATTCAATTCGCTACCCATGCGTTGTTTAAGTAATATTCCCTTATCTGGCAATATCGGCATGCTTGGTCATTAGCAAACTATCCACTACACAGATTATTTAAAAATCCCTTCCAAGCAATGTTCTGATACCTACAAAGAGGAGTTTAAACATTCTTTGGAGGGTCTCTATTGCATAAGCACCTTTGAAAGGGTGTCTAAAAGCGTCCGTTTTAAGGGAACTATTATAAATGTTATATACCTGAAAACCTTAAACTTTGGTTGCGACCAATTTTTTCAACACTTTCCCGAAAAGTCTCGCCGACCCGATAGTTTCCTTTTCGCCCAAAAGATGCTGTTTTTCCGAATGGCCTAATCTCATCTTGGCCACGGCCATAGGATTTTATGGATACGCAGGAATTTATTTTGGGGGAATTCCCTTTTTCCAAATTCCTTAAAACTGTACGGACTACAAGTGCGGGTGGTCGGCACTTTTTAAGTGGACTTTATATTTTAATCGCCATAGCCTTTTCTCCAGATAATATTCATCGAACTTTGACCTTCTAGGCAGCTATAATCAACGTTCAAAAAAAAATGGTCTAAGACCTTATCTTTCAAAGGAGAACCTTTTACGAATTTTTGAGTTCTATAAAGTTCCTTGGCACGGTTTGCATGGCCTTTACGGAAAACGTTCCAGAGCACCGGTTTTTAGAGGAGTCCACTACATCAAGGTCATAGCTTTCCACTGCGTTTTGTTGTAAGCTGTAATAAAGGATTTACCAAGGGTTTCTTTTTCAGACTGGCGATAAATTGCAGTCCGGTTCAGGCCCGGCATCTGTATATCAATAAATAACTAGGGTCGATGGATTCCTTTTCCCATCTTTTCCATCGCTTCAAAAGCATTGTTGCAAGGAAGCCACCAGATTTCAGGAAAGTACTTTTCCTTTATATTATCCCTGTTAACCAGTCTAATGCAAGGGGTTCTATCATCTATGGCGATACAGTTTATCATAGTTCTTAAAGTTAATTGCAACGTAATGGGAAAACAATCCATCGGTTTTTTTTTGATTTGAGGTCAGTGGTTTCTTCCCTACAAAGTTGCAAATTCTTCGTTTTACGTGGTTCAGTCCGATTCCGAGACCTTTGTCCTTGCCTTTTTATCCTCTTCGATATACTTGTTCTTTACGATAAAGGTTAGTTTATTATTTCCAATCGCTGTAAAAGCTTAATATCGATTAGCGGGTTTCCCCATTCCCGTTCCCATGTTTAAAGCATTTTCCACAAAAGGAATCAAAGAAGCATCGGTTCGATGCATGCCAATCTTCCTGCAACGCCAGATTACATTGAGCTTTAGACGATCACAACGTAATTTCTTGAAGGTCGAATAGCTTTGTAGTAATCGCCTCACTCTTTAACAATACTTTTTCATCATCGTGTCTATACAACATGTTATTATTGCATCAACGAAGATAATTTTAGAATGGTAGGTTCCAATTCCTCACTTTTCAAACAACCAGAGCTACGATAGTTGAAGCACGTTGAACGAAAATGCGGATTATCTGGGGAAACGTAAAAAGGATTAGTTTCTGTTTTTAGATTTTCGCTTTTCCTTTTCTTAGCGACCTTGGGTCCATTTTATTCTTATCGATACGTTTTAAAGCCAATTGCGATGAGCACAAAAAACAGAAAGGGGCACGCATTATGTAAAGGGCCTTATTGTCGAATACGGAACTCGAACAAACAGCGCATCAAATACCAGCCGGTTGTAAGGAATATACGAACAAAAGTGCCACGTTATCGCGAAATATGATAAAAATGTTTTACCATACAAAAAGCGCGAATGAAGAACAAGGTATTTAAGTAGAAAACGCGCTCCCATAAAAGGTTCTTGACAACATTTAGACGAAAGCAGCTTAGGGCCAATTCTGTTGGTATTCTACCCTCATCCCATTGCAATGAAAATGTATGGTAGGGAAAAAACAATGCCCACACTAGCACATGAAGCACTACCGCCGATACCTTTGAAGAATTTAAAATCAAAATGCATTTAAAAATAGTTTTTTCCCGTTTAGCTAATATTACTCAAAATCTTGCATAATTTGGCCCCTATTGACAGGGTGGTTAAACATAGAAAAACAGCCTTTAGTTCTGTTCAAGACCGTTTTTTCCACCAACAAACCCAGTTTATATGAGAAGTTTTCTTATTTCCGATTTTTTGTTTGATAATAGGTTTCCTCTCCGTCATTTAGCCTAATCGATAGCTTTCCTTTCAGGCCTTTTTAAAATTAAAAGCTTTTCCCCTACGATAATTCGCCCTTGGTCGATTCTTTAAAAAACGACATTGCTTTGGGTTTATCGAAAATTCAATGTGCCACTTGTTTGCTGATTCGGCGTTGAACAGGATAAACATATTACCTGTCGCCCAGCTCTGAAAACAGGCTTTAGGCAATGTTCGCAGCGGTATTTGCAATTTTCAGGATCATTACTGTTTACATCAAGAGTATTAGGAACTACGGATGGATAAGGCATTTTCTCTTACCGAAAAAAACTAGGTTGCCAATAGCAGATCTTTAAAATTGAATTTCTTGATGTCTTTAATCCGTTTCCTGGATATTTCTCCCAATAAATGGTTCGGCGCATTTTTCATCGGTCAATCTGATTTTAGAACCTTGGCTTGTTGAGTTAAATTCAACAACAAAATTTTTGTTATCCTTTCCATGGTGGTACAAACTAATTTTAGGCTTCGATTGGCCATATCTGTATAAGCATTCGAATCCTGCAGGTAGTTTAAAATTCGCTTGTGTTCCAAAACCCAGATCAATTTCATTCCTCAAATTTCAACGAAAATCGATTTCATTTTTAAGGTCAAAGTTTCCATTCCCTGCATAGGCATTCGATCCTGCAGGTTTAGATAGTCTGAACGTGTCGAACCCAATCGATTCTTCTCGAATTCAACAAATCAATTTTCCATTAAGGCTCAAGTTCCATTCCTGCATAGGCATCGAATCTATAGGTAGGATAGTCTGCCGTATCGAACCTAAATCAAATTTCCTTCTTCGATCTCAATGAAACGATGTTTTTCTATCAAACCAAATTCGTTTTCATTCTGTTCAGCAACTCATTACTCAAGGGTTGTTCTTAGTTCGTCAAGGCCGTTGAGGCATCATGCGATTCTTTTTGATTTTAGACATTTCGCCCTTTACGCGAAGGATTGACAATGTGAGGGCCAGTATTTTGCTATCCTTGATAATACGCTTAATTTTTTTCATGATATTTAATTTTTAAGGTTCTGGCATTTTTTAAGACGAGCTATAATGAGTTTACAGGACGCAAACCTACATAGAAAAACGCGCAGAATTGGTAAATGCGGACGAACCCGAAAAGAGTTTTTGCCGTGATGAACCACAAATTTTAGCTTTAGAAATGTTTGGGATCTATAGAAGGGATATTTACCGCCAGGCAAAATTTAGTCTTAGACCACGGAGAAAGCTTCAATTAGACTGTTTGGAGTCCAGAAAAGGTCCGGAAAACACAAGTACAGGGAGAATTAAAACGGAAATGTTAATCATGGTCTCTATTTCATGTTTGTGCACAATCGTGTCACAAACATGAAATAAAAAAAAGCCTCTACATTTCTGTACAGGCTTTCTATCGCTTTGCTCCTTTCTTGGGGACTTACTTCGACTATTTACTCGCACAGACTTCTCACCAAAAGATTTATTTACAAAAAAGCCTTTAGCTTTCGTTTGAAGGCTTTTTATCGCTCTTGCCGTCCCCCTCGTTGGCTCGACAAGGACCCTCTGGATTAACAGTGCACGGATTTGAGTTTTTAATGATTAAAATTAATCCCATAAATTATTGTATTAATGTTTTAATAATTTTTGGTTGAGCTTTAATTCAATTGATACTAATCATTTATTGGCAAATTATGTGCAAATTTTTTTCTTACCTTTATATATGCGAAACAAGTATAAGATTGAGTTTGGGAACTGCCGAAAAAGAAAGGATAATACATTTCGATAATTATAAGGCTGGGCATTTTCAAAAAACAACTTCAAACTTACTGGTCAGGCAGTGCAAGAAATATATTGGGACGACTCAAAAATGCAAGTTCGTCGATCCTTTTAAGGGTGTTTTTGTCGGGTTTCAATTCTTAATAATTTACTTCCTCTCAGAGAAATAGCAAAAAGTCAGGGCATTATCAATCGATTGCAATAATATAAGGGAGGAATTAGGACTTTTCTGAACTATTAACAATTAAAGGCAAAAATTGTTTAGGAAAATCAAAATCCGAATCTTTCTTTGATTATGGAGTTGGCAAATTGCTGCAATCTAGATATTGCTTCAACGCTTTGGTACCGCAAGAAAATTACGAGGGTGTTAGTTGATATCCTGAGGTGTTTAATAATGGACAAAGATTTAAAGTTCAATGAGACTTAACGTTGATTTCCTAAAACGTTGTTGAACCAATTTCATTATCCAAAGTCAGGTAATAGGTCAAAACGGGACTAGCTCCTACATTGCGAACGATTAAGCAATATATAATAGAGGTATCAAAAGATGATATTATTGAAAGGGGAATACTATCTTTTTTTAAAATACTCAAATCAAGGTAAAATCCGAACCGAAAAGAGAGCAATTTAAAGTTGAATATGTAAAAAAAATTCTAAAATAGATATCAAAAAGACACTCACTATTTCACTACTCAAATTATTTTCTATTATCCTTACATGACTATGGGGAATGTCTTTCATCGATATGGCGTTTTCTTCAAAAGGGAAAATTATGGCGCATTAAATTTCAACGAAAAGAAAACTTTCGAAGATATATGACATTAATTACAGGAACAAATGCAAGCTATTCCTGAAATTTTTGATCTTTTTAAAAAAAGAAACAAAGCGACTTTATATTTCCGAGTACTAAACGAGATACATTGTGAACTTCAATACAAAGATTGCTCAGGGGGATTAAAAATTATAATAAAGTCTGAAAAAAAAAATTGCTGATTTGATTGGCTGCTATTTGAAGAGCGCTTACTTCTTATGTTTCAAGACATAGTTTTGCCACTCATGCCTTTTTAAAAATGTTTCCTTAGCTGCTATATCGTTCTTGCTATGTTGGGACATAATAAATTTTCTACACACTCACAGTATACTTAAATCATTACCGAGTAAGTTCTGATCGTCGTTACTCAAGATGAATTAAAATATTTTGGTAATCTTTTTTTTACGAAGGCTTGATTAGTTTTTCATATATTTAATTTATATGAAAGTCCCTTTTTATCCTTTAACTTAACTGAAGTAAGTTTCTTTCTAATTGAATAAAAACTAGTTTAATCAATAATAATGGCCAAACTCATTATTTGGTTTTAGTTTCAAAATTTTGACCGTCTCTCAAGAATACTAACTTATTTATTTATTTCTTTTTCAATTGCGAAGTAATAAAAGGTATTTTGGAGCTAAGAAAATATCCAGTTAAACTTTGCAATAAAAAATCGGAATAAAAATGTCCAAAATTCCGGTTTAAAAGTAGCCAATAAAATAGTGCGTACTCATAGGAGTTTGCTCTAGACACAAGCTATTTAATTGCGCTGTACAAGCTTACTACGGCATTGTCATTAGTTTGTTGGAAAATAATTGATTTGTATTATACATCCTAATGTAGCTCCTCAGACAAGAAAGCGGAATAATATCCACCTCGCCAAACCTGAGGGTCACTGTTATTGGATATTAATAGCAGATAATTGTTATAAAATTCAGAATAAGCTAATTAATAACGTTAAGAGAAAATTAAATCTGGAACTTATAGTGTAATCGTTTATTTCATGATGTTCCATTTTAGAAAGTAGCGGGTATATGGGAATAAAACGCTTCTATCCATCACCAAGTATAAAAACTTCCACCAATTAAAAAGTTTTTCTCTGAGAATAACCTATGGTTATAGCTTTTTATCGCAAATAAAGTTGTTTTTATAAATAAATTTTAGATCAAAACAGCTATAATATAATTCAACCTAAAAATATATAAGCTCAACAAATGCGTTTATAATTCGGAATAACCAAAATCAAAATCCCTGAATATTCTATTGCCGTAAATCCCATGTTGGACCATCCATGTAGCCATTATAAGAGGCAAATATGCTATAGTTAAGTAAAAACAATTCTGTGTTCATCAATATGCAGGTTATCTATTGCCTGTGTAATCTCTCGACCGCGTGTTTGATGATAGTTATATTTCTAAGGTAAAAACAAACTACCACCTAAGGGAGCTCAAAAGCAGGGTAAACTAGTTATCTTCAAAACTTAATTGATCTTATTCCTCGACGTTTATCAGACCAAAAAAATTTAACCATATCCAAGTGCCAGTTAGGAACTGTTACTTGTACCAATGTGCTTCGCCAGCGGACTACCCCTCGATGCTTCACACACATAAGGATGGTAATACCATTGAAGGATTATTTTTTTGATCAAGTTTCCTTTATTAAAACGAATGTTGTTAACCGATAAATTTATTTCTCCTGGGTTTCTCCTTAGCAATAATATAAAGTGGAATAATCCTAATCCTGCCCAAGAGTCCGCACAAGTCGCCATTCTGGCGAATAACTAGCCATCGCCTTCAAAAAAGCCAGATGCGCGTGATGTGTTAAATATTTAGGACACTACCCAATAAATACGGCTCAATTGTACTTGCATCCAATCCCAAGAATAGCCCACAACGAAATAAAAACTTTTTGTACTACTAACGAGGCATCAGGTGTATCATTAAATCGTACAGTTGGTGTAAAAATGTTTTAAATAGAGTTACTTAATTTTCGTTTTTGCTTTTATTTTCAATTTTCGTTTTTGTTTTTAAAATAGACATATAAAGATTATGCCTTTCCGTGCATAGTTTGGAATGTCTATATCTAACCAAGTCAACTTATATGACAAATCAAAATGATTTTGTCGATTATTAAACAGTCTTTTAAAAAAATATTACTAACAACTAATGTTATATAATCTTACAATAAATAAGTTTTTTATATGTCTTTTTAAGGATTTCAAAAGTCCATAATGAAAGTTGGGAAGTCTACTAATTCTTTTTACTTTTCAATGACACCGTTATTGTTAAAAGTTTTTACAAGTAGTGAAGTTGAAGCATGACGATTTTTGGATTTCCTATTTCACGTAATACAATAAGTGTTTTAAATGTTGATAAAATTACTAACGATAAAAGCAAATTTCTTACTCATAAAGCATTAATCTAATCTGACTTGAAGCACCTTGCATCGTAGATTTCGATATTAAAACAGGGAAAATAAAATCAATTATGCCTTCTTTTTATTTCTTTTACACTACAAAAACCCAAGTTCAAAATTAAATGCTTCATCGCTCTTAGTTAATACTTATTTTGTTATCCCAAAGGAGGATCCCAAGTTAAGCCTACGTAACTTCTCTTTACAAATCGAGTTCGTAAACACGTTCGCTTTTTACCTCGTCCACCAATCATTCCTGCGCATTAGCACAGGATCGGAGAGGTAATGCGTCAATCATAATTTTCTAAAAATCGGATATCTGAATTCTATTTTGCAATCGTAAAAGGTCCCAAATCGGATATACATTAAACTGGTAAATTTCAGGTGGGTATATCCTTTTTTATCTTGATCAGTTTTGGCTTTCTTTATTGAATTTTCATAGCTTGGGGATTTGAAATTAATCATGTCTATGTTGAAAAAATATGCTAAGTAGTTATAACTTTTAGATATGAATTTTGATCAAAGACATCAATACAAATGAAAAAGGATGCAGGAGGAATACCTCCATTATATAATCATAAGGGTTACGTTTCGAGGAAAAACCAGGGAGTAAATTAAGACCACGATATTGAAATCAAACCACAAAAGCATTAGTAAAAAAAATCAATTATATTTTCGGGACTGAAACGTTTCTATTAATTTTTAAATACCTGGCTCTTATTGTTTCCGCAATGGCGGAACCACTAAAGTAGAAAACTGACCATAAAAAATTTTAAATTTACTTACTTTATTTTAATTTTACTCCAAAAACTAAGCGCGTGACCCAATTTACATTAAAAACCAATTAATCTGTGTAAAAAACACCTTTTGGCTTTGAAACAAACTTAAGCCAAGGCCTTCCCATAAAAATTGGAAAAGGAAATGCAACGCCCAATTAGGGGGGTCTCCTCCTCTCCAAAAAAAAAAAACCCACCAAATATACATAGTGACTTTGGTATAATATTTCTCTCCCTTATCCTTTCTTGTTTTTTTTGGTTGGAAT
>Ga0163217_1047130_pt1 | contig 14275 bp, 12 predicted proteins | sample SynspAceP_FD_185933 | JGI IMG/M metagenome (GOLD analysis project Ga0163217, IMG submission 185933) | Saline lake microbial communities from Ace Lake in Antarctica - Synechococcus sp. Ace-P (PacBio error correction) | ecosystem: Environmental > Aquatic > Non-marine Saline and Alkaline > Saline ... | reverse complement strand
GTGTAGCACCAATACCATTTCGCGGAAAAAAAGCTTGATCCACACTGATTGACTCCTTTGAGGATCAGTGACAAAAGCATGGGCTCCATCCCTATCAATAGTTAGTAATGGCGCGATAGGGCAATAGCAGTGATACAATAGAAGATCAGCATGCAGCACCATCGTTCATTCAAGCATTTTGCTCCTCAACATTCGGAGACTGGAGTAATGCCTTCCAGCTTTTCACCAGCTTTACAATGATGGCGTGAAAAGTCCGACAATTTCTTGACATCTGACTCCACGATGCAGCTTTTGTCGGCCCATTACTGGCAACTTACTTTCTGTGAAACTCGAACGCATACCTTCAGCTCATCTTTTCGATGCTTGCCTCCATGAATTCTACCAGTTGCTTTAGCTCACCCGAATAGGCATGCTTGATCTGCTGTCAGGCACAATTGGCAATCAATTCGAATACAGAGTCGGATTGGTTTCGAAGTTTCTCGGATAGTTTCCCAGGGTCTTTTCAGTTCCAAGCTTGATTTTATAGATCGGCCAGTCCCTTCTTTCATTTTTAGATACCATCTTCTCGATGTATCTTTCGTGGTAACAGTTGGTCGGGGGATTTTCTTCGGTCTTAAATCATAATAACATCATATTAGTTTCTTCTCTTTTGTTCGGTAAATCCATGCCGCCTGGTCTAAGCACATTGTGCGAAAGGATATCTTTAAAACTCCCTTCCGGTTCCATAATGTCGGGGTTTCCAAGATCCTTCTTTAACCCCCCCCCCCCATTGGTCTGACTTTTCGATGATTCATCATGTTCAATCGATATTCGTTAGAAAAGATTGTCGTAGATTCTCTAGCGTAAAAAAACTTGCAGCTTCCAGTTTACGATTCGCGTATCTTGGACATTCCCGGCTTTTGATGCGCCATAGTGAAGGTATGTTTTAAGAAGGTCTTACGAAAATAGGATAATTGAACCATGTTACTGAATTTAGGGCAAATAGGGAATTTATCTTCTAAGTTGCCTAGTTTACAAAATAAATTACTGCAAAAATAAAAGATTATGAAAATCAATCCTTAGCCTTACATGGCCTTTTTTTGCTGTTTATCCTAGTTAATGTTGGATCAAAACTGCAATCGCTCAAGACGTCGAGCCCTTTTCAATTTCGCTTTGAAGCTGCACCAGGAGCCTACTCGAATCAGCCATTACCACAGCAAGGTTCAAAACATGCAGCATCTCCACTTTGAGTTCAACATGCGGATGCCTTTCAACTGGAAATGGGAAATCGATTGAAGTCGGGAAGCTGCTAATCTTCTTGCGATTGGGTACAGGAAAAAACGAGGTGATGCTTTGTCGACAATGCATGGTAACGAAGTATCGACGAATGTCCTTATTTGATTCTTTTCAATTTCTAAAGGCCAGCGTGATGGGTATGATGATTTGCGTCACTTTGGAGATCAGCTTCAGACAAGTTCTTTCCGATGATCACCCTGATGGAGCAGAAGCTTTTAGCGAAGAAATGCGCTGGGAATTCGATTCAACCGGACGCGGTTCTCTGTCAAAGTTGCCAGAGGCCGCATCCTTCAATGCACGGAGACTTCGAACCAGAATTTGGCTTCAACTTCACGATCACAGATTCTACTACAATGTACACAATACGCCAAGCAAAGCGACTATTTCGGTTTTGCACCAGCCTATAATGAGCGACAGAGAATGTCACGAGGTTAGAAAAAGAAGCCATGCAGACCATCGCGGGAATGAACGAGTCTTCAAAAGGAGTAGTCCCAGGACAAGTAGGAAAAAGTGATGATGAATTTGAGCCAAGAGCTTTTGGAGCATATATTTCAGAGAAAGGGGAACGATACCCATCTTAATTGATCGGGAGGATATACTGACTTATCGGTAGAAGCCAATACATCCGCAAGCTGAAATTTTATGATCATTCTGAATTGCCCTCCTTCAGATCGCGACTAGAGGCTACGAGCAATATACCACCGAGCAGTTATTTCGTATTGGAAGATAATGACTTCAACGATGGATTTGCAACTTCAACAAAGTAGGAAGTTCCGGTAGGTGGGAATTTACAGTCATTTAGCGATTCGGAGAAGAGATGTGGACTTGAAGCCACGTATTATATGGAACTTTCTGTTGAGGATCTTGGCGTATGCAAGTGTTTCTTCGGAATGGGAATCCACTCGGATGACTCAGGAATGCGCTTTACAGCAAGGGAAGGTCTATCAGATACTTTTGACTCGATCGATCAAATCACAAAGCCACAAAAAGCACTGGAACCTTCATCAAAGAGGGCTATCTGGCTGTAAAAGTGAAAACACTGCCAAAAACACCCTCCATAAGTTACCGATCAACGTTTAGCTGCACCGAAAAGCTAGTCAGGGTTGGATGGACAGGGCGCGTCTCCTATTCTTTTAGCGAAGATGGAAATGAAATATGCAGTAAGTCAAGGGCTATTGATAGATTTAGAGATTCCAAAACTCGCAGATATTTAAGCAGCGGGTTTATAAAAGTAATTTTAATTACTTATTGGAATCTTTTTCGTTCCTTCGTTTGAAAAGGTTAAGACTTTTTGAGCTCTTACAAAGATTGGATGGTATGCAGTTTTCTCAAAAAAGGATCTCATATCATAATGAGACATCCTCCAAGGGAATCCTTATAGTTCCTAATCATGGAAGTAGGAGTAGGAAAGGCTTGAGATTGAACTTAAAAGAGCGCTGGATAAATTTTACCGAAATGAAGATCTAGAAAAAACTCATTGTCATGACTTTGAAAATGCTGAAACGGCTTTTCGCTATTCTAAAAAATTTCGATTTTCACTACTGGAAGACCAATCTCGTTGATTGAAAATGGCATACGAGACTTCTTGTTCTATTTTGAGGATCATTAATTACAGTTACTCGAAAAGACTGAAATTGATATATAAAGAACAAAATGCGATTTCAGCATTTTCCAGAACTACAGGTATAAATGCAATTCCTGCAGAAAAATTGGGCTAAAATCCAAGCTTACTTCACATATGTTCAGGGCCAGAAAAAACCATCAGAAAAGCAGACAAAAAAAAATAATTGAAGGTATTCACCAAATCGAATTGAAACTTTCTCAAATCAATTCACTTTCCATTAACCATTCTATTTTCATTTTTCAGAGGCTTTTTGTTTCAATGAGTTCACAATTCTTTATTTTCATTAAACTATTTTTACCAATCAGAGAACTTCCAGCTATTCTATTTTGCATTTGGCCATTATCCATTGCGCATTTATTTTTAGGCAATGCATCATTAATCGAATCGCCACAGGGCATATAAACGTCAAGGTCTAGTGAGAGTAATTTCATTTCTGATCTAATCGTTGGGAGGGAAATTTTAGTAGGCGAAGCAAAGCACTTAACTCAGCCCTATGCCTGATCTAGATCGGAATAAAAAAAGCGGTCCCACCGATTTGAATCGTATGATTGGTACAAGGAATTCTGAGGATTTCAAACTTGATCTTTCATGCCTTCACCAATACCACAGTATCAGCAAAAACTATTCCAATGACGTCGCTTCTAGGGCCAAACTTTCACAGGATATTCAATGAATCAGTCGCTAAAATTGAATCAAAGAGTGGAGAAGGTCGAGAAACATCTCAGAGAAATCACTGGCTCTTGAATCAGGGGAATTACATTTACTCCAACCCACGTTATCTACTAACGGCTTGAATCACTCAATGAAATGATCGCAACAGCTACGGAAGATGCAACACATCCGGCCGAGCGAATCGCAGAACGCCAAGAAGCCTTGGTGATCTGATTCAGGCAAAATATGGGAATCGCCAATCACGGTCAAACTCCGCGAAGACTTTCTTGGGGAGTACATTTAAGATCAGCGACAACCAAGACGCTTCCGCTAACGATTGAAATTGATTTTCGAGGTAGATGAGCAGTTGGCAGCGGATAGGTAACCTTTGAGGTCTTTAATTCTAACTTCTGCTTTTATGAAAACCCTTCATACCAATCGGAGAGTTTTTTTGATTAGCGAAAATTGTTTTACCACAAGGACACGAAGTTCGCAAAAGGACCGCAGCAACCTTTGAGGTCTTTAATTCTAACTTCTGCTTTTATGCATAAACATTCAGACCTCAAGGTGTTGATTAGGACGAAATTGTCTTTACCTAAAGGGACACAAAGGTTTCACAAAGGACGCAAAGTATTCTTTGAGTCTTTATTCTAAACTCGGCTTTTATGGAAAACCTCGAGCTAGTGGTTTTTGATGTAGACAAAAATTAGTTTTACCACAAAGGGGCACAAAGGGGTTTCCACAAGGGACGCAAAGCAACTCTTTGAGGTCGTTATTCTAACCTCAGCTTTTATGCAAAACTTTCAGACCTCGAACGGTTTTGATTAACAAAATTTGTTTTGCCACAAAGGGACACAAAGGGTTTCACAAAGGACGCAAGTAACCTTTAGGGTAATTTCATTGTACCCTTCCACTTTTATGCAAAAACTTCAGACCTCGAAGTTTTTGATTAGGACAATAGTGTTTTGCCACAAAGGTACACAAAGGTCACAAAGGACTCAAGTACCTTGAGGTATTTATTTGCTACCCTCACTTTTATGCAAAACTTCAGCCTCGAGTTTTATTAGACAAAATGTTTTACACAAAAGGGACACGAAGGTTTCGCAAGGTGACACAGTAACCCTTCTGAGGTCTTTATTCAACCTCGCGCTTTTATGAAAACTTCAGACCTAGTGGTTTGATTGACAAAATGTTTACCACAAAAGGCACAAAAGTTTCGCAAAGGACGCAAAAGCAACTTTTGAGGTCTTTTGAATTCTGACCTCAGCTTTTATGCAAAAACTTCAGACCTCGAAGGTTATCTTAGAAGATTGTCGATCGTCACGATTTCAAAAAACCTCCAAAGGTCAGATGACCAAATCGTTGATTTTCCCACCAATCGGATTAGGGCTCGAAAGCTTTAAACTTGACGTCGAGTTAAGGTCAAATGATACCAAAATAGATATATACTTCTTTTAAACAGAGTGAAAAGCATAACTTATACTTCCATCTAAAGTTAGTCGCTTATATGACTGTATGATTTATTCTTATAGCGCCAATCAGATGGACAAGTGTCGATGATGTAGTGTGGAGAAGATCTGTGGGAGTTTTTCCAATAATGAAGCAGTAAATGCATTTTCCAAAGAAAAGTATCTTGGAAAATAATGGGGATTTTCCTCTCTCGCCCCCAACACTCCATGACACCGGGTGGAAAACCAAAGTCAGAATCACTTCTTAAAGCGATGGCAAGGCTTCGTTTCGATCAATCAGCTTTACGATAGGGCATTCTTATATTCAGAGTTTCAAACCACAGGCGGCTTGCAAGTAGTTGTGAGTTCACTTTCTGCGAATGTATCCGGCATTACGGGTAGAATGGACTTATCCCGAATGGTTTTTTAAATTTCCGATCAAAATCAGCGAACGTTGCTTTTCTTATGGGATAAATACCCGAATCTTTTCGACTGGAAATTTCCAAAAATCGATTGATTTAGAGCGAATTTCAAACAGAAAAGGCTCCAAAGCCAAAAAGAGCCCAGTTTTACATCCGCGAACTCCTCAGGACTCTATGATCTAGAAGCTTGAAAAATCTCCAGATTAAAAGCATGTTTTGTCAATGCCTATGGAAATCAAACGCTGGATTTCTCTGATCTGATGGGAAAAGTCTTCAATCGGCTTTATTAATTCATTTTTTCCGTATCAAACTTGGGACATTTCTGCACATTTTCTTCTGCCGCTATTCAGGCCGGAGCGGATTTACATGCACTATTGCGCGGGATTTGATGGCGGAAAGTATAGCAACAAAATCCCATCAGGCCGACGGTTTCCGTTTTGGATTGGTGCGGCAAGAGCTAATCTAATCGTTATGCCCATTTAGGCCATGCGAGTTACGTTGGCCGATTTGTAGGGTCTGAAATTTGAATGATCAAGCAATTCAATCTGCTTGAATGTCTTCATCTCATCCCCCTATTGAGTGATATTTCAATTCCCAAGCCAAGTGATCCAAAGAAGTTAAGAGTAATCATATCCAAACCTCTGAGGTTTGTTGATTGACGATTTCCAATCCTCGCTTCATCATTCTGCAGAAGAGGCTCGCAAGAACATGCGGAGTGGAAACTACAGAAACTGATTGCTAACCGGCTCTTAATTTTGGTGGCAGGCAGATGGGCTTTGGTGTGCAGGTGGGAACTTGATTTATAAAAGAGATATCGAGAAGCGCAGACTTCCGATCTCAAGTACTTGGTTTTATCTTTGGTTGCTAAATAGACATCTGAAACTGCTTCAGTCGAGTAAAAAAAGGTGGTGGTTTGACAAAACAGTCATTGGAAATGGCCAGGGAAATAAAAAAAGCCGTTTGGATTGTCTGGACCTTTCTCACAAATTCAGGCAAGAAGCTTGGAGCAAAAACGATGGCATAAAAAGAGCAGGCATTAAACCTGCTTTCTCTAATTAACTCTTTTGTTTTTAGCATTAAGCGTTGTATTCGCACCTAATTTCCATTTAGAGCTGGGAAAATATGGACAATTTTTCTCGCATTTCTTTCACAATTCAGCAAATTTCTCATCTGAAAACACAGCAACTTTGCTTTGAGACAAGTGAGTTTTAAGCGTCCCATCTTCAAAGTGATATTGGAAGCACCATCAGTGATTCCGGATGAGCCTTCCAGCACTTAATGAAGCTTATGTTCATCGCAAGCGCCGCATGAGCTGCAGCAACTAGTTCTCGGTTTGTCCGAAGTAACTATCTCTTAGTCTTCCTTGATCGGTGCTGTTCAGAACGGAGTATTGGGGTCCACCTTCTGAGAACTTAATGTTACTGGCTGTGATAGTTAAGTGGCCTTTTCCTCTTGTTCTGGTCCCGTTCAAACGGCGAGGTTGCTTTTCTGATCTAGTTTAAATTTAGGTAAAATTTTGCTTGTAAGAGAAAATGGGCTGAAAGTCCAAGGAATACCATTTTCACTTTTTCAAAAATTTACATGGATTTCATTATATAGCTTTGCGCAAATCCTTTGAACTCATTAAAATACTATTTAAGCGGAATCTGTGAACTTCATGATGCAAGAATCTTGGAAACTTTTTTTCTTTTTCCAGCGTTCTTCGCGATCTATCAGCATCTTAAGAATCGTATCACTGTTGGAATTCTATTAATTCTTTTCTAATGTTACTTCCAACAGGATTTTCGTAGACTTTTTTCCGGATAATTCCTGGAAATTCATATTACTGTTTGAGTACATAGTCCCTTTATTTGAGTCAACCCGGCGGCCTCCTTTCTGAATCCTCCATTCTAGACGGGTTGGTCTGCTGCTTCCAACGATTTTCTACGGATTTTACATTCTTGTCGAAGTTACAGCCATCTTCCATTCTGTAAATTCCTATTAGGGTATTATCCAATGCCAAATCGCACAACCGTAACCATTCGCCGTTGGCATTGCTGATTAGTCCCCATACTCATGTCCAGAAAATACGCATAGAATGAATGTAGAAGAGCCAATTCATTGGATCCTTACATTCAGTAAATAAAATCGAGGATCATTAATTTTCTTCAACTCGCTGCCATTCATCTTCAAATGTTGATCTCCAACAATCACAATTTCCGATTTGAGTTAGATTTCAAATCCTTCATAGCAGATCGCGCGTTATATCGGACTAGCCTCCTCAATTAGAGTATGATTCAGGAATCAGCCCCATTTCATGAATTTGCTATCGCACTTTCACGTGGATTTCCGTAGCAGTGCCTTTGAATCTGCATTAATAAGTCCAAATACCCGCCGCATTTTTCAGAATCATGATCACCTATATAAAATTTGGGTGCATTCTAGAGGCCATAGAAATTTTTGGATCCTGCACCTTTCCACTTGGCCTGCCACTCTTTATCGTCAACATTAATTACAGATAGGTTTTACCAAAGCCTGGAATCAGACCAAAAGGCCCGTTCCACTATAAACAAAAATCCATTAATCCGAGAGAGCAGCGTGCATAAAAAAAACACTATGCGTTCAATTGAGTCAGACTTGCTTTTTCTCGTGGCAGGTATTAGATGGGCATTCATTGCCTTTCACATAGCGCGGTTTCCTTAAAGTTTGCTCGTGATTGTTAACTCTTACCGAAACCCACGTTCGGACTAGCGCTTCTCAAGTTCTCGATCAGGGTATTCGTAGCACCATTACGTAGGGATAACTTGCACCAGTAGATGGCGAACTTCTAGCTTTTTCTTGTTGGCGCACATAGTGATTTGTAATTTTTCCTTCAAAAGCCTCCAAGCGTTTCAGGATACCCTTGTTGCGACTGCTTTTCCCATTTACAATCGCAAATTACATTTTTAATCAGGTGTCTAAAGCTTCTGCTCCCTTTTTCAACATCTCTATCGAAATTATAAAACGTCTCCGCATCGAGGGACCATTCGACGCCCACCGAAGCGCGTGGCAGACGACTGGTTTGCCGAGCATTGCTCGTATGACCGTTGGAATGAATCCGAGGATCGAAAGGAAGCCACAATACTCCGTAGCAGCAGATCTCTGGATATCTGATCTAATCCTAAGTAATTGACAGAAGGAGCTAAAGGATGGAGATTCGATTTTTGAAGATTTTCCTGCTCATGGATTTATCAGGTAAAATGATCTCCGACTCTAGAAATCACAGCATTGGATATTTCTCGGAACATCTCAGCCATTTCCAGGAAACAGTGTCTTTCCGGATTTATTCGCCCCCATGGTGAATGCGATTCGATTTGCATCTATCCACAAAAAACTGCTGTTTAGAGTTTTGAGAAATCTTTCAAGTACGGTCTAGCAATTGCCTTGTGAATGACCTTCAGGCTTCGCTTTTTGATTTATACCTTCAGTGATCCCTCACAGCTGAGAAACTACATTGGTCTTGAATACTGGCTCAAGCATTTAGCAACATTTCACAAAGGTGAGGGCCAGAGAATTTCTCATGATATGCAGATATGTGGATAGTTCTCTCTTGCCACCAGACCACCACGCTAGGTTGGAAGTATACTATTGAATCAAATCCCGATGAAAGCTTGTTCAGATACTATAAGCTGAATATTTTTTGTGTGAGGCGATTTAAAGTCCTGAGGCGTTACATATTCCGACGGAGAATTCCAGATTTTTGATCCTACCTCAAATTCCTCTCGGTCAAAGCGTAGCAAGCGGTCCGGACCAGTTAGTAGAAACGGACTGGATTAAAACCATTTTGCCCGATAAACCAGTAGCGACCTGTGGGAATTATCTTTCCAAAACATAGCTCGAGGAAGATTGTAAAAAAAGGAACATGTTCTAGGTTTAGCATTCGAGTTGAGGTACCGCCTATTATTCCGGATCGATTACACTAGCGTAGCAAGCTACTTCCAATCAATCAAGGGCAGATTCATCCTCGCCTACTAGTAGACCAGGTTTTTTTCGCTTCAATCTCAGACGAATTTTTCCTCTAAAGCCAAAAATAAAGTAGGATTGGACATTCATCAATCCAATGAAAAATCGCGATCATTCTTTTTTTAAAAATCCATTGTCGCATTTCAGCTGACGAGAATATCTCGCTCAATGGTCAGTGCTTCGTATCCCATGGATCCATTTTTTGGCCAGCAAGTGTGTTGCAGGAGTTCGTCGAGGGACTTCCATATAGACCACCCTGCGTTGAAGATTTGAACCTCATGCTCATTAAACCAGTTTAATCGTTCTGCAATGGCTCCAGCAATGATTCACGTGATCAATCAAGGGGCTCCTTCGATTTCGTTAGATAAAGCCTGTCGCGGACTTTTTACCTCCTATGTATTGTGCAAGTCTGCCCGGGTCTTTTGCGTCTCTCATTCCTATCCCATTCATCCACTCGAATTTGGCCACCTAAAACTGTCCTTTTCCTGCCCAGTCTAGATCTTGGAAAGGCTGTCGGTTCGATTTGCTTGCTTTGTGTGGAAAGAATTTTGGAGCGTCTGAAAAATGTCGCTCAATATGGATCGCCCATTTCGACTATTGGTAGACTCTTTGGTACATCTTCCGATCGAATCGAGTCAGGAATAAAAGTCCAAGCCACATGAATTGGGGCAGTTACCAGTTGAAGGCCTTTAGCTTTTAACTGGATCGAATTACAAACCGGACAGGGTTTTTCCGGATGGATAGTTTTGCAGATCCAGAATAATCTGCGTGAAGCTTGCCCAATTTATTTTTTTTTTTCTTTGGATGAAAAAATCCTCCGCACGCGGTTATCCTTTTTGAGATTAAAAGGCCCGTAGCGTATTTTCTTATCTAAAGTATCATGTTTTCTGCAATTCGTCCAAATTTCCAGTTTTACAACGATCCTTGCGGCCAGCACTTGACTTCTACCAAAGCGCTGTCGAATGGGTTACCGGAACGCCTGGCCGCATATCCTCTATGATTGGATTCCAAGCCTTCATTGGATGAAGAAAACATAAGCGAGATGCAACTTGGTACAAGGGTATTATTTCCAGTCGCTGAGTATCCGGGGGAGGATTCGATCTTTCCAATGCTAACTCTTCCACCAACTTTTTTCTCAGAACGAATTCATTTGGCACTTTGCCCTGCTCTCGGCTATAGTCTCAATTTGAATTTGGTTAGTTTCTCAAACTCAGCTTGCCTAGACCCAAAGTGTCCAGATTTTTTTTCTTTTATCAAAAGGTCCCTATATGCTAGGGAATATTTTTCCTTTTCTAAGTGGACCTTGTTTCAATAAATCTTCGAACTTTTCGATCAGGTTTTAGGTTACTTGTAGACCACATTTATTTTATTAGCAGGATAATGTTTAGCAATGAGTCCTTTGAGTATGTGCGTAGGTACGATCGTATTTTCTTCACTCCTTTCTAATCAGACGTAAAAATACTTCGCCCCGATGGTAGTTTTTTTGGCTGGCCAGAAAACGCTCATGAAAACAGTAGTCTTTGACATGAAGATTTGCGGGAGAACGAAATCCAGAAATCATACATCTGGCTGATGCTTTTGACCAATCCGGCAGCTGAATCTTTCATGGAATACTCGGAGTGGTATCAGGCGTGAACTTTTGGTTTTTAGTTTTGAACGTTTCATCAGCGCTTGTTTTCGGATCGTGGGTTGAAACTTCAATTTCAGGGTAGGAAACTCTGTTAGCACTTGGCATAAGCTGACATTATAGTTTGATTCTGTATGCGACGTTGAGGTAATTGAAGATCGAGGATACCTTTCAAGTATCGGTATTAATGAAGCTGAGCATTTGCTAGGCAGTTAAAGGACTAAGATTTTCAGATAATTTTTCTTTAACCCAAAATCTTTATAATTTTGAATGAAATTATTGATTTTAATAGAATCGTAATCTGGGATTGAAGATCCAAACTTTTCTTACAAAGATCCACTGATTACTGAAAAAGTTCTGAATCAATCGATTGCTTATTTTTCTTAAGAGGCTTTTGTTAAAGATCAATACCGATTTTTTCCCCAATATGCGTGTAATGATCCTCATTAGAACCCCTTGGGTGCAAAGGTTTGCTAAGGGCTTTTTCGGAAAATAAAAGTTGTGCTCAACCCATCATCAGTTCAGGTATTTTATAAACGAGGAGTTACCAACGATGATAGGTTATACATTTGGATGAAATGTTCCGAAGTACCGGTCGCCATATTTCCGCCTGATTCAGATTCGCTTCATTTCTTTAGGTAGTCGAGGATCTAAATTGCTCAATCCACATGTGGAAATATGAATAAAATCAAAAACTCAGAAGGATTTGCTTCCAATATCTCCCTGATAAAGTCTCAACCTGAAATGATTTTTTCACCAATCAAGGCCACGCTGTTCAGACTCGGTTGGCATTAAGTTTGCAATTCAACTGTTGGGCTAAGTAATCCTTAACCCATCCGATCTTATCTAGAAGTGGATCCCTGCAAATTTTGAATACTTGCTTCTTTTTTTAGATCATATTCTTGAGAGTTCGGATATGAAGAACGTTTAAGGCATTCGATTAATTAATAGCGTCATAGAGTTTTTAGTAGTTTGGTATAGTTCAAGAATCTTTTGATCTGCCATGGGTTGCAAATACAGCTCACAAGCAATTCCTTCATCTTGAATTGAGCCCTTTCTGTTTGGTGTCAATCGCCAAGGCTTTTGGACTTGTTGATTTACAGAGCGGGCATCGAAAGAATTATCATAGCTTTTGGATCGGTTTTTAAAAGCGGAAATCATTCTACTGTAACTACCATCACCAGGAAATCAAGAACGTACGTGTTAGATTTCGACAATTGCCGTAAAAAAAGCGGAATTAGTAAGCAAATTTAACTACTCCGTCACGAAGGGCATTTTGCGGTTGATTTATTGTTAGATTATAAAACTTAAAGTAATCCTTAATTAGCTGAAAATAGGATATATATAAGTATTCATCCCATCCATCCAGTTGCAACTCATGATCAAAAAATTGATTTTCCCCTCTACTCGTGTCATCCGCAAACACTTCCAAAAATTCGTCATTGCCAGACCTATTCCAGTGATTGGCTTTACATGAATCCAAGGCAGGAACACTCGACCACGTGCCGATGGAGGTATTTCAGAAATCAGGTGTAAGACAAAGTAAGTCCTCGAGCCAAAGAATATAACTAATTTCAAAAGCAATCAAATGCTAATATCCTCCAGCGTTCATTTAAAGCCAAAAGCCAATGCTACCAAAAGATTCATCGAAAAAACTGCTGCAAATGCTGTCTTGAGGCAGAAAAAACATGTCCAAAGAGGCCGCCAGTATCAGAGGTTAAACCAGTTCTGGTCTTTCTGGGTCGTCAAAAACATCACCCTTGCAGCAAAACCATCAGATGAACTGGCCAATCTCAATGGGTTGAGAAAAAAACTCGCAACCGCTGTCACTGCTGAGTCTCAAAAGTCCCAAGTTCATTCCAAAAGTTCGTTAGGGTCATATTATTGATGCTTGATTGTAGGCGCGCATTTATCCGGAATTGCTGAAGTGGGCATCAGTACAAAAGGCTTCGAGCAAGTTTTACAGGAAAGCCCCAATTGTATGAAGAAATATTTCAAAAAAAGCGTTTGTTTCCAGTCTGAAAAAAGCGGGTCTACCCGAAATAAATAACGCCGAGGATCACATGCTTTTATAATACAGCGCTTTGTTCACAAGGAGGCTTGGCCGATAGAGGAGGCAAGTTACAAAATCCATCCTAAAAAAAACTAGCCTCAAACAGATCGGCATTTGCAGTCGAAAAGGATAATCACATCCCGCGATTGTAAATAATTATGAAACACGACATCACTACAATCAATCTTCAACACTTTGAAAAATTTACCTAAAAAGTTGAGTTTGGCCAGATAAATCAACGCAATGTGTAAGTAAACGTAAAAAGCCGCCAAGAAGAAATAGTAGCCCCTGCTGAACACCCAATCTTGAACGGCCAAACAAACCCTGCCCCAACGGCGTATCCGATTGAAGAAGATATTATGCCATTTTCAAGAGATTGAAGTGGCGCTGTGATTTCTCTCGAATTCCTTTGCTACCGGTTGGTTCTTAAAATCTTCTCGTTTCACAAAATATAGCCACGCTCAAAGCAATCAAATTAGCAAGGAAAGGTTGTGAGTTATTTATTAGACCGATCAAGAAAACTGATTCCGTAGTGTAAAAATTACCCTGGAGTCAGCGTGCCTTCTCATGTTTCTTTTTTCGCAGATGCCCTGCTTCAGGTAGGATGATGGTTTTGGGCTTACAGCGATTCAAACCCGGTTTCTAATTTCTTCAAACTCCATTCTACTCTCGGGAAAATAGCGAAGATGTCGTTTCAAAGAGTTCTACTTGAGATTGGCTTTTTCTCGTGTGTCAAAACATGGCAGCAACGGTTAGCCATCCTATTTTTGGAATCGCCTGATCCAACCTTTCCCATATTTTCAATTTCCCGAAGAGTATAGCACTTTCAAAGGTTGAGTTCATTTCCACCTGATTTCCAAATTTATTTCCGTCTTCATCCAATAGATTACTGGCTGGAACTTACACTAGCTTGGGACTGTCAAATTGATAAACATATACTACTTCAAAAAAAAATCTGGAAATGCCATACCCTAGCATTATTCAAAAACAGCATGGATGTGGGCTTATAGGTCTAACTCCGTTTTGCTCTTTCGGATTCCTAAAAATTATTCCCCCACCTTGCAAAAAAAACCCAAAAATTAAAGCCCGCTGGCTTCGTGGATTAATTTTTGTTTATTTTGTTTTTTTCCGGGGGGGGGGGGGGGGGGGGAGGGGGGGGGGGGAAAAAAATTCCCCAGTCTCTTCCTTTTCTGT
>Ga0163217_1092808_pt1 | contig 14276 bp, 20 predicted proteins | sample SynspAceP_FD_185933 | JGI IMG/M metagenome (GOLD analysis project Ga0163217, IMG submission 185933) | Saline lake microbial communities from Ace Lake in Antarctica - Synechococcus sp. Ace-P (PacBio error correction) | ecosystem: Environmental > Aquatic > Non-marine Saline and Alkaline > Saline ... | reverse complement strand
GAGTCTGAAATCAGAAACCTCCCACTGATGATCAGCAAGCATCCGCAACGGGCGCCGCTCCAGTTGGCTAAGGCCCCGCACACGCAGATATATGGTTCTCTCCATCCTGCTTGTAGTGGCAGAGTCCACGCGAGGCGTTTTTTGATGATGGCTTCTGCGGATCTTAGCAACCCCACCCCCTGAGCATCGGCGCCAGGGGTGCGTTTGAAGCTGCCTCCCGGACTACCTCAAACCGCCGATTCCAGGCCGATGCTGCGGCCTTCCCGACCTGTGTGGATGTCGGTGAGATCGGCCAGGTGACGGCCCTCTCAAGTTGGGGCAACGAGCTGCAGTCGCTTCCCGCCCGCGGCACCTTCCTGCTGCGGGGCCGATCAGCTCAGCGTCGCGAGACCGAAGAGCTGCAGCGGATGAGCGGACCCAGACCGCTTCGGCGGCTGGAGAGGGGCCGAAGTTGGGACCACAGAGACTGGGGCTGGCCCAGCCAGCAGGCTGGCGGGCGCAGGTCCAGGAGATCGCCTGGGTCAGCTTCTTCGGCGCGGCGACTTGGCCTCATCCGGGTTAGGTCCACTCCAGACCGGTGAACCCAGCCAACCAGACTTGGCGATCGGCAATCTGACCGCAGGCTGGACGGCCCGCGGGCGACCAAGACCCCGGTATTTGGCCGAGCCAGCTGCCATTTCCGTGTCGCTCAGCGGTTGATTCCAGCAGCCGTTGCCTTCCTGCAGCAAACTGACTGGTGGCTTCAGCGGGCTCGCTCCGCCGAGTGGAGAGATGGAAGACAAAAGGGGGCCCCGCCGCGTCGCTGCCGGCAGGTGAACGCGACGTCGTAGGCCAGGCCCTGCTCTTCGGCGCAGGGACACGAACAGGCGACTCGACATGCGATGCCCAGATTGGGCACTGAGCAAGCGCAGGGCCATTGTGAGCGGGGAGTCGCCGAGCGGGGAAACCGTGACGGCTCCAGCATTCAGCACCAACTGTTTCGGTGTCCTGGCCTCACAGGCCAGGGGAGGCGACGCTTGCGCCGGCAGGCCCGGGTGCCATCGCGGAGCAGTGGTGGGGCCAGCCATCTCGCTGGGGCTCGAGAAGGGCCCGCAGCTGGGTTGGGCGGCTGAACGGCCGATCACCAAGCACCGCTCCCTGGCGGCCGAGTTGGTCGGGCGCCTCCAGCCAACTGGGGTTCGCCCCAGGCGGCCAATTCCTGCGTCCACCCCGAGGGGGTCATTGGCCATAGGCGACCGTCGCCATAGAGCTGGTGGGCAGCAGATTCATGGGCCTGCTGGAAGGGTCCTCCCGTGGCGATTGAGGGCCTGGAGGTTGAGCTTGGCGCTCCAGGCTGATGGTCGACTTGGCCAGCCAGGGTTGCGCACCATTCGTTTCTGCAGCAGGTGGGCAGCGGGCCGGGCTGGGTCGGCACTTGGCGACACCTTGAGGCGATCAGCAGCCGTCTTCCGACGCCTCGCAGGCGCAGCCATCGCCCAGACCTTTCAACCAGACGGCCAGGGCCTCACCACTGAGGTCACCGCAGCCCCGGCTGAGCAGTCCGGCACAGCAACTGGGGCCGCCGCCCCGTTGTCCGGCGGTCTCGAAGCTTGCCGCCCGGATCAGGAGCTTGGACGGACACGATCGCGGGCGGGCCTTTGAATCACCCAGACGGGCAGGCCGCCTTCAGCGTGAGCTCTCCGGCTCCGGCAAGCGGGGGGTGGTGGGCATGGCTTCATGCCGGCAAGACAGCAGACGGCAGGCCAGGTCGGGGGATTTCCAGTCGCTGCAGCATCTTGCTCCTTGAGCCGCTCCACGCTCCAGCGGCGAGAGCTCAAGGTGGGATGTTCAGCGGAGTCAGCCGCCCCCAGAGAGGCCCGTGGCCGGTCAGGCAGCCACCGAGGAGGCCGATTCCAGCCGAAAGCGATTAACCGTTGGAAACCAGGCGCCGCGCGCGCTCCAGTTCCTGCTCGGTGGGAGCTGATCGGCGAGCTTCCACGCAGCACCTTGGCGATCTCGGCTTCAACCTGGTTCGGGCCTGCTCCGCTCAGACGCTTCGAGCATGCCCAGGGGCTTGCCGCTCAGACGTTGAGATTCAGGTCGGATGCCTCTCGACGATCCTGGGTCTTCCCGCGCGTTGCACAGCGGATGCGCTTTGCCTCAGCCAGCAGGTCGGTGAGCAGTCGGCGCCGCAATGGCGTTCGGAGATCGGCTGAGCCCGGAAACTCCCAGACCATCACGGCGGGCCAGCCTCAAGCGTAGTAGACGCAGGTCTGGCGGCCGCTTGCAGTTGCAGGCTTGGAAAGGGTGCACCGCCCGGATCCTCGATCAGATCGTTGGCGGCGGGCAGAGTGACAGGGCACTCGCGGCCACAATGGCGCTCCAGCTCCAGCGCCCCGACCGCACCGGCCATCGCCAGGCTGCAGTTCTCGGCCCGGGTAGCGCGCCGATGGAACTGGGCCATTCCGTTTGCGGGTTCATTGTCGAAGCAGGCCTGGCGGGTCGCCGAGGATCGGACGGCCATAGGGATTGGCCGGGACAGGCCAGGGCCAGCAGCCGCTTGAAACGCCACCTCTTCAGGCTGGTCTTCGCTTCTGGGGCCAATCCTCCAGCACCACCTGCTTCTCCATGCCGAAGTCGTCGGCATGGAGGCGGGGATCAAGCACCAAGAGTCCAAGCAGCAGGTCGAGGGCTCGTGGGCCGCTTCCGGTGGAATCAAGCACGTGAATAGTGCACATGTCGAAAGCCGGTGGCGGCGTTGCTGCTGCCACCGAGGCCTCGATTGCGCCGATCGAATTCCACCGGCGGCGAGTGGCGCTTTCCTTGAACACCGATGTTTGTCAAGGAAGTGGCATCCCCGGACTCCTCAGCTGTTTCGGTGCGGGCTTTCCTGCCGAACACGTCCAGAAATCCAGGCAGGACCACCGGCGCCTGCTCCGGTCGACGGCTCACACACGCAACCCCGTTGGCAAGGTTGGAGCTGTGGGGCGCGGAAGGATCTCGGGCGATTCGGCTGGGAAAGCGGGCAAGTGGGGACTGTGCAGCAGAACCTGAGGATGGGAGGATCTTTGCATTCTGCTGGCTGAAGCAGCGTTTCTACCAAACCGCTCCCACGCCGAAGCATCCACCCCTTGGTGGATGCCCTGGCTGACAAATCGCGAAGAGCTGGAGCAGCCTGCCGGGTTATTAGCTCCCCTGCGATCGCTCCAGACCTCGAAGCGATCAGCGGCAGCTTCGATGGCGAGAGAAGTGGTCATCCCGCAAACGAGTTTGAAGCGTGCCGGGGGCTCTGCGGCAAACTTCACTCGAAACAGCCCGCTGGTGCCGGTCATGCAAATCTCACTGGTGTTTTTCCCGGATCCCCGCTTGATCTACCGGTGTTCGGGTGCCGAACATCGTCGGCGGGGCCCGGCCGGTGTCTCCGCCGCCATTCGCCGATCTTTTCGCCCACCCGGTGCCACCTCTGCCGGCATCGTTCACTGCCTGGAGGCGTTGCCGGTCCACCGTTCAGCCAAGCCGGCGCGAGCTTGACGGCCTTGGGGCAACGTCTTCTCCCTTTCGTGGCGCTTCGTGCGGCGGTGACCCCCGCCGAAGAGGGTCTGCGTTCATCGAGCGAGGTCAGGGGCTCCTGGGCCGTGCTCGGGCAAGGCCGTGATTGAAGGCAGCGAGCAGGCCCCCAGACCACGCCCGCTAGGCCTGAAATCGCTATCACGTTGCAGCTGTCGTATTTGCCAGCAACAGAAACCGCAACGACAAGCACGACGGGTTCTGGAGAAGGCGTTCAACCAACCTGAGGCGAACCGTTTACATCGAGGAACTTCCTGTTCGACGGACCGAGCCACCGCCGCCGTCCCTGGGGCCTGGTGGGGCAGCGCCGCTGGCTGATCGCTCTTTGTTGGCTACTCGTTGCTCGGCGGCGCTGGGCCCTGGGTTGGAAGGCTGGGCCAGCCATCGGCCCCGCCTGCGCGGCGGCCCTGCCCAAGCAGGTGGTTCCAGCCGAAGCCGTTTCGGCCCTCGGCGGCTTGTGCCAGCCGGAGATGTGCGCAAGCTCGCCGCCCCGATCACCGGGCATCGGCGGCAGTTCCCCGGATCACCGCGTTGCTGGTGCAGGAAGGCGATCGGGGTTGTGCCGAGCCAGCTGCTGGCCCGCTTGATAAACGGCCCTCGGTTTGCAGGCGGAACAACGTCTGCTGCGAGCCGCATGAGAACCTTCAGCCGCCAGTTGGTGGTGATTCGAGCGTGACATCAACGCATCGCCAGTTGCAAGGCAGGCGCTACGGCCGCGGCGATCTGGAGAACCGCGAGCTGCGCTTTGATCGAAGTGCAGGGAAGCCTGCGGAAGCCCGCGACGAGCTCGTCAAGGTGGAGGCCGAATCTGGTCAAACCACCGTGCTGACGGCCGATCGCCGCACCGATGCTGCGGCTGCAGGCAGGGGTCGGCAACGGCCCGGCGATGCCGGCATCTTGAGCTCGGCGCCGGCGACCGGATGGAAGCGGTTGGCTGAGGTTTTGAAAAGTGACATCAACCGGATCCAGGTGGTCAACCGGCCACAATTCACCAGTGAAGAACGGCGGATTTCAGCGGCCACCCTCAACGCCAAGGTGATCCGCATCAGCCCCCAGGTGCCGTCAACGGGACGTGCTCTCCCCGACCCCACCGGCGACGCCGGACGCCCGGGTGTGGAAGTGCGGGCCTGAGGGCTCGATCCAGGATTTCCAACCGCGGTTGCGCAAACCTGTGGGAATGAAAACGATCACCCGTTTTCTGCGTGAGCGGGCGGGGCTGTTGGGGCCGGCTCTGCGGGGCGCGGGCGATCCGCTGCCTGGCTGCTGCTCACCCGCCAACCGGTTGCGGCTGGCGTGGCGCTGGCGGGCATCAGCTTTCGGCCGGCATTTGATGTTCTGCAGCTGGGCTTCCGCGACGGGCTGTTTCGGATTGCCAGCGGTCCGATCCCAGGAGTTTCGGACCGCCGATCTTGGTTGCTGATCAGCCCGCGCACGATCAGCTCGGTCAGCATGGTCCGGCTTCCGAGGCGGCGGCTGGTGCAGAGCTCGCCGATTCCGAGGTGCAGGATCACGCCGGTGAACTGGAACCTGATATCTGGCGCAACCCAGAACCGCAGCACCGCTCGATTCTGGCGATCGGCTTTGAGCCCAACGATCCGCTGTTTTCTCGACCGGAGCTGAAAGATCAAGCCCAGGCGCTCACCCGGCAGGGCCGGGTTCTCTTCGATGAGGCAGATCAAGGGAGGAAATTCGGGCCGGTGGGCGAGTGGGTTTCCGCGAGGCCGCACCGTTTGAAACCCGAGGTGGACGGCAAACGGCCTCCGTGCGCGTTGGCCGGGCTGGTGGGCCTGGGCCCCTCGTTTGTGCCGACGGCAACCTGATCACCAGCCGCGAAACCTTCTGCGCCTGAGGCCCGGCACGCCGCCCGGGAGCATCGAGGTGGGCCTGATCCGGGTGACCCCCGGGGCTGATTCCGGTCGCCGTTCCGTGCAGGGGCGCGCTTGCAGGCCCTTGCTGCCCAGGACGTGTCGGTGCTGACAAGAGCGAATAGAAGAAAGCCGAGAAGGCATACTGGCGCAAAGCAGCACGGCGCGATCGGTTTCATTCTTTCACCCTTGGCGCTTTGGCAGGCTTGTGGTCGGCTGCGTTGATTCGTCTATCAGATCCTCTACAGCGACGTCAGCGCCACCATGCCGGAGTACGCCACCTTGATGGCGATGGGGTTTATCCGCTCCGTCCCTTGCTGGGGTGGTGGCCCGGGAAGGCGCTGCTGGCGATGCTCGGCTATCTGCCGGCCTATGCGTGGGCCAGGGGCTCTATGCCCTGGTGCGTGCCGCCACCAAAATTGCCGGTCGAGATGTGAACACCACCGAGCGGTGGTTGGTGTTCAGCCTGATTTCTGGTGATGTGCATGGGCTCAGCCACGCATGGCCGATGCGCCGCCTGGGCCGACGCCGATCCAGCAAGATCTTCTGATCGGCCCAGCGTTCAGAACCATCGCGGCCCCCAACCCTTTCAGCCCTGGCCCCTCCACTCACCGCATTGGATTCCCAGTGCAAATGGAATCAAATTCCGACGGATCCAGCCCGGCGACGGTGGAGGTTCGTGGCCTTTGTCATTGGTATGGCGGACAGGGGAGGATTTGCGCCCCAGGTTTTCTCGCGGACGTCGGATCTCTCCATCCAACCGGTCGAGGTGTGTTGCTGCTCACGGGCCCATCGGGGATGCGGCAAGACCACCCCTGCTCACCCTGGTGGGGGGATTGCGTCAGTTCAGCAGGGCCAAGTGCGGGTTGCTGGCGGCAGGCCCTGAAGGATCGAGCCGGGGCCAGCGCCAGCGCTGCGCCGCCAGTATCGCATGGATTTTCCAGGGCCACAACCTTGCTGCGTTGTTCAGCGCCGAGCAGAACGTGCAGATGGGCTCCGAACTGCTTGGGCCGGGTCTGAGGCTACCGGGCCGGCGTGATCAGGCGCCGAATGGCTGCGGGCGGTGGGCTGGGCGACCACCTTGGCCAAGGGGGCCCCCCCACGACCTCTCGGTGGCCAAGAAGCAGCGGGTGGCGGATCGGCCCGGCGCTTGGCCGCCCACCGAGGGCTGCTTGCTGGCCCGATGAACCCACCGCGCCCTGCAGCGCAGTGGCCGGGATGTGGTGGAATCTTGCTCAAAGGTCTGGCCCGCGAGCAGTGGCTGCGCCGTTGCTGCTGGTGCCCACGACCCGCGCATCCTCGATTGTGGCTGATCGGTTGGTGGAAATGGAGGATGGCGCCTCCGCTTCTCTCCTCGTCTGCTTCCACTGGTGGCTGGCCTGGGCAGAGTAGGATGTTTTCTATTCCCAAGGAAACAAAGGTTCTTCGAGTGCGAAAACGCAGAGGAATCTGAAAGAAGGAAGCCCTCTGAACCATACCCTTCTCATCCCCGTAGTCCAAGAAATGGCGTCTAATTCCCTCCATGAACCCCCCTTGTCCTGGTCAGGCGCTTGGCAAAACGGCGTTCACCGGCACGGCCAACACGCGGCGCCGCCGCTAGCGACCTCGCAGACGCATGTTTCAAGGCGCGTCATCCACGCCCTCACAACCGACGCGTCCGGAGTTCCGCGCGCTAGAACCAGGACCCGGGCCGGCTTCGGTTGATCGTTATTGAGGGTCGTTCGTTCGTTGACGGACGGCTCCACCGATGGCACCGCCGAGTGGCTGGCGCCAGGAGGCAGCCAGTTTTCCCATGTCCTGAACTGAGGTCGGGACCCATGGCGGTCCGCGCCCGCCCCAACCGTGTGTGGATGAAGGCCCGCGGAGACGGTGATGCGTTTTATCGCAGCGATCTGTTGTGACGGCCGGCTTCCTTGCCGCGCCCATGCCACGCCTGGGAGGCGCCACTTGGCGGCCAGAGCGGTACAAACTGTGCTGCACCTACGGCGCTGACATGACACCTCAGTAACTTCGCCGTCCCAGGCCAGCGAGCCCCCACAACTCAGCGGATTCACTCCCTGGGCCTATTTCGCCACCGGCGAAGGCACCGACCTCGCAAACCTCCCTCCCCCCGGCCTGACCGGCTTTCGCTCTATGGCCTGGAAGACTGGAACTGGGTGAACGGCTGCTGGGCGGATGGGCGTGGTCTGGTGCGTTGCCCGCGGCACCCGGCTATCACTGGCACCCGGGCCTGGGACTGATAGTCCCGTTCTGGCGCTGGAGCAGGAACTGGCCCGGATGGGGGGTTCTTGGTTTTTTTACCCGGAAAAACCCCACCGTCGGGTTGCGCTTCATATCCCAGTTCACCTGGCTGTTTACTCGGCTTGCTCTGGGAACTGCTCACCGCGGTGGCCTGCTCAATGAGCGCAGGCCTCAGGCCCTTGCTGGCCTGGCTGCTGCGCCGTGGCCATTCCGACCTGGCGATGGAAACTGCTGCGCCTGTCCGCTCAACCGCATCCGGTGTGCGCGGCCCTCTCCGCGAAGCCCGCCGCCGCTGGGCTCAGCTGAAAATCAGTCCAGCAACGCTTTGGTAGCTTGGGGTAGTCCCTAAAAAACACCGCACACCTGTCCGTTTCGGGTGCTCAGGCGGAATCCCCGGCCGCTCCTTATCCCCACTCCCAGTGGAGCTGGCGATAGAGCTGCTCCGCTTCTGGATCCCTGGCAGGTGGGAGGGCGAACCGAAACCCACCCTTAACCATGGCTGGTCGTAACCCTCTCCGAAATTGATGGCAGGCGCTGCCCACTGGTGGGCACCGAAACCGCGCGTGAACCCCAAGTCGCCCGCTACATCTATGCGCGCGCAAACGAGTTCACATCATTCGATCTCGTGGCAAGACCGCCATTCTGCATGAACAAACGCCTACAAATGGACCCGCAGTGCCTCCGCGCTGGCAAGCGTTTTTTGTTCGTCGGCCACCAAGATGCAGGCCTCCGAGGTGATCGCCCTTGAAGCGGCCCGCTGCGGTGCTCCTTACGTGAACCAGCGCTGGCTGGGCGGCATGCTAAACCAACTGGAGCACCGATTCGCGCCCCGCATCGATCGGCTCAAGGATCTTGAGCGGATGGAATCGTCTGGCGGCCAAGCGCCATTGCGCCCCCAAGAAAGAAGCCGCTGTGGCTTGCGGCGCGAACTGGCACCGTTCTGCCCAGGAAGTATCTGGGCGGTACTCAAAGAACATGCGCCGCCTGCCCGATGTGGTGTCCTCGTCGACAGCGCCGCGAATCCAACGCGGGTCTGGAATGCCCGCAAGCTCGCATACCCCTGTGTCGATGCTGTGACACAAACTGCGATTCCCGATCTTCCACCGACGTTGCGGATTCCCTGCAACGACGACGCGGTGCGCTCCGTTTCAGCTCGTGCTCGGTTCGCCTCGCGACGCGATCAATGAGGGCCGCACGGCGACTCCACCGATCAACGGGCCAGCGAAGAACGAGGAGGGCTTGGAGGCCCCGGGGCCGTCCGCCTGCGGCCCTCCCTCACCCATCCCATTTCCAGCTCTCCTTCCCCCTTCTTCTCTTTTCTCTTTTCTCCCCATGCTGAATTTCAGCAAAGCTCGTCAAGGAAACTGCGCGCAGACCGGGCGCAGGAATGATGAACTGCAGAAGTGCGGCTCCAGGAGCCAAAGGCGACAGACCCAAGGGCGACGAGTGTTGCGTCCAGAAGGGGATTCGCCACCGCCGAGGAAGGAGGGGCGGGTCGCACCTTTGCTGAAGGCTCAATCGGCAGCTAACATCACCCGGTTGCCCCGCGGTGGGCGTTGCTTTTGGAGCTGAACTGCGAAACCGGAATTTCGTCGCCCGCGGTATGTCTTCCAGGGAATCTGCTTGCGCAACGTGGCGATGCAGATCGCCGCCTTGCCCCGCATCGGAATACGTCAGCAACCGATCAGATTCCAGCGGAGATTCGTTGGAGCGCGGAAAGGTGATCGAAATGGGCCGCGACGACTCGCCGGTAAGCCCGACAGATGAGAAAAGATTGTCGACGGGCGCATCGGCAAAGCGGACTCAAGGAGCTGGCCCGCTGGATCAACCCTTCATCAAGGACATGCTCGATCACGGTGGCCGAACTCGTCAAGCAGGTGGCCGGCCACTCGGGGTGAAACATCCAGGTTCGGCGTTACACCCGCCTACACCTCGGCGAAGGCATTGAGGTTCGAGCAGAGCGAACGTTTTGCTGGCCGAAGTGGCTTCAATGGGCTTCGGCACCGCTGAGCACCGCCTGGCTCCCATCGCGCCTGAGCCCTTCGCCTTGAGCCCTGCCCAGCCCTCTCCTCTCCCCCCATGGCCTTGGGATTCAGAGCCACTGCATTGACGGAGGCCACCGACCAGCTTGAGCGGCTTTTCCCAGCGGCTGCTGGAAGGCAACGGGGCTTTGTCAGGGATCTGGCCCTCTTACCTGCGTGTGCTCAGGAAGGCTGCGATGGCGGTGCAGCAGGCCACCTTCCATGTGGCCACCCAGCTGGTTCCAGAGCGTTATGGTGCCCTGGCTGAAGGCCGGCGTCAGGAAGCTGCAGCAGCGCTTGGCTAGCTGGGTGAAGCGCTGCGGTTGCTTGCTCACCCTGGAGGCAACTGGATTGGTTGCTCGGCCAGGCAAGTGCGCGGGGAGAGGCGCCAGCAGCGGCGGGAGGCAACGCAGGCTGATGGCGTTCGATGCTGGACGGGGGCGATTCAGAGACGGCTTCCTCGCCTGCGGGCCCAGGGCTTCCCTTGCCACCGGGTCGGTGCGGCTCTGCTTGATCTGCCCTCCTCGCTGAGTTTGTTCGCTCGGGCCTTGCCGGGGCTGGGGGTCTACCCGACCTGGCCACCCTTGGTGGGACGATAGGTGCCTCAGAGGCCAGTCGCCTCCAGGGCGACGTTGCCGTTGACTGGACAGCGGACGACAGGGCCTAGGCGGACGATTAAATGACGGACTCAGGCGTGACGATGAGACGTTCTGACGGACGACGACTCTGGAAGAGTTGACGACTCAGACGTGGTTGAAGTCCTAACGCCGAACTGCTGGGGAAACGGAGGCCTGAGCTCGAAGGGACAAGCGGATGAGAAGGCTGACGATTCAGAAGGACGCCATGGGGAATGGGGAGACCACCGAAGCGATCGAGCCCTCGCTTGTGCCCCGGCAACCCGCTTGAGCTGGCTCAAGTGGTTTGGGACTTCCCTCGATCGGGCCCTGGACGGCGGCTGCCGCAACCTCTTCACCATGCGATCAATCTCGAACCTGCTTTTCGCCTCGGGTCTGACCGCAGGCTTGCTGCGATCATCTTCTCTTACGCCGTGCTGGCCGGCAGGTTGAGGCGATGCCTGCCCCAGCCAACCTTGTTGCGGGCTGTCGTTGCCCTTTGGCCCCTGACGTGCATGGCCGGCCGCAACTGGAGGCCGATCGGTTTGCTGTTGCGCAGTTGCTGATCTGGAGTTCGATCGGCCCGTCTGCGCACCTGCCGGCCGCCGGGTTGGAAGCGCAGGACTGGCAAGATTGTTGAGCAAAATGGCCCGGCAGTATCGCCCCACTGCAGCGGCGGGCCGGTCGCTTGAGCGGAGCAGCAGTGGTGGAAGGACAGCCAAACCAAACTTGCCGGGATCCTCCCTGAGCCGCTCCCCCCAGCCTGGGGCCGACAGCCTCTGGCAGGCAGGATCGCGACCTTGCAGAAGGCCCTGGGCTGGAAGCCGCGCGCGGTTTCGCAGATCTCGAAGGCCGGCGGTGAGCGCTTCAGCAGCTTTCCTGTCGCGCAGCTGCCACTTAGCTGGCCGCAAGGGCCTGCTTTACCCAGCCTTGATGCCTGCCCTGGCCCCTGGCGGCGGAATTCAGCCGCCTTACGCCAGCTGGAGCCTCAGCGCCCGGCAGAACCTTGGTGCGGCGCTGCCGCGAGCGCTGCATGGCCTTGCGCCGCAGCCTTGGAGCCGGCAACCCCCTTCGCCCCGCCGCGCTGCGCCTGGCTGCGAGCCAGACCGTGGAGCCAGACCGCAGAGCCACCCCGCTGCGAGCCGATCGGGGCGGACACCCCTTGGCCGCAATTGCCGGGCATCGGCCCCAAGACCGCCACCACGGCTGGCTTGGCCCTTGGCCTGTTGCTGGCCCGCGACCTGCTGGCGCCAATTACCCCCTGATACCTCGACTACGCCCATTGCTGCGCATCGATTGGCCCTGGTTGCCGGGTGAGACCGCCACGATCGTGGCCACGTGCGGCGCTGCCATGCCTTTGCCAGTCGCGCAAATCCCAACCTCTCGATCTTTGGAACTGCAGCTCCAGGACATCACCGGACGGCTGCGGATCAGCAATTTCTTCGCCGGCAAGCGTTTCCCTCCACGGGCTGGCTGAGGGTCCCAGGGGACGCCTGTTACCCGCTGGGCTGCACCCTGGCGCCAGTGGTTGGTCAAGGAAAACGCCTTACGGTCCCAGCTCTGCAGGGACACCCTGATTCGAAGTGCTCGAGCCCCCAACTGCGCCGTGCGCCCAGCCAGACGCGTCGTCTGCTGCCTGGTATTGGGCTCACCGAGGGGCCTCACCGCCGATCGCCTACGCCAGGCGGTGGGCAGCGGTGCTGCCGGCCGCCGGCCCCTTGGGGCGGGATCCCCTGCCGCTGCCCTGCGCCAGCGGGCTCGAGTTGATCGATCGCCCGCAGCTTGCAGGAATCCATGCGCCCAACCAGACCGGCAGCAGCTCAGCGGCCAGCCGCACCGCCTGGTGTTTCGTGAGCTGCTGTTGCTGCAGCTGAAACCTGCTGCAACGCCCAGCAACAGATCAAGCCGTCCAACCCAGCCCTGGTGCTGCAGCGAGCCAGGAAGCCTGGTGGCGGCCTTCCTGGACCTGCTCCTTTCCGCTCACATCGGCACCGCAGCGGGTTGCTCGCTGAGATCCGCGCCGACCTCCGTCAGGGAGCAGGCCATTTTGGCCCGTTTGCTTGCGGCGACGTCGGCCAGCGGCGAGACCGTGTGGCGATCGCGGCCCTGCTCACGCCATCCGAGGCGGGTTGGCCAGGGTGCCCTGGATGGGCTCCACCGAGGTGCTGGCCCAGCAGCAACGCCCGCAAGCTTGGGCGAATGGCTGCCCCAGATGCACATCAGCACCGCCCTGCTCACCGGCTTCCAACACGCGGCCGCGCCGCCCAGGAACTGCTGCAGGATCTGGGCCAACGGTCAGTTGAAGCTGCTGGTCGGCACCCACGGCCCTTTGCTCGAGGACCGCGTGCCAGTGTCGCCCGGCTTGGCCTGGTGGTGGTCGATTGAACAGCACCGCTTCGGCGTGCGCCCAGCGCACACCGCCTGCTTTGGCAAGGGACTCCAGCCCCATTCTTGCTCACGATGAACGGCCACCCGATTCGCGCACCCTGGGCCCTCTCCGTGCATGGCGATCTGGAGGGTGAGTCAGATCGACGAAACCTGCCCCCCGGTCGCCACCGCCGGTGTGTACCCAACTGCTTGCGGGGAAAAGTCAACGGCAGCAAGGCCTACCAGCTGATTCGCCAGCAGGTGGGCCCTGAGGTCTGCGGGCTTATGTGGTCTTGGCATCCCCTGGTGGAGGGAATCGGAAACCCTGGACCTGCGCTCAGCGGGTGGAGGTTCACAACCAGCTCAGCGGCGAGGCTCGCCGACCTGCGTGTCGGCCTGCTTGCATGGCCGCGTGGCCAGACCACGGACAAGCAGGCGGCGGATCACCGCCTCGGCTGGCGGCGCCACCGATGTGCCGTGTCCACCACGGTGTGGAAGTGGGCGTGGATGTGCCCGAGGCCAGCGTGATTGGTGATTGAGCCATGCCGATCGCTTCGGCCTGGGCCCAGCTGCACCAGCTGCGCGGCCGGGTGGCGGGGTTGCGGCGGTCTCCATGCCTGTTTTGATCAAATGACAGCCGAAATTTCCTCTGGCCCGCCAGCGCCTGGAGTGGTTGGTTGCGCTCCGCCGACGGCTGAGAACGCCGAGATGGACCTGCGTCGGCGCGGTCCTGGTCAGGTTGCTTTGGCACACGCCAGTCCGGCCTTGCCGGATCTGGCCCTGGCCAGCTCAGCGATGACGGCGAGGTGCTCGAGCAGGCCCGGCAAGGTGGCCAAGGAGATTCCTGGCGGGCGACCCTTGAGCTGGCGGTCCATCCGGGCCTGCGCCAGGCCTTGAGCGAAACAGCGCCAGGCCCGACGCCGCCCGCTGAATTGAGCGTTCATCGTCTGCGGCGACCCGCCAGGCTGATCCCTTGCCACGTTCCTGGAGCACGGGTCGCGATCGACGACAAACGGCGGGAAACGCTGATCCCCCTGCGGCAGCCTGCATCGCCTTGAGCCCCATCCGTATCAAGAGGCCTCGGAGCCCCCTATGGCAACGGCGGTTGTTCCTTTCCGGCTGCGCAGGGCGTGGTGGAGCGCCCTGGTTGATCGCCCAGTCCCAGCTTGCAGCGCCAGGATTCAGGCCCTGCGGCTTGGCGATTCTTCGATGCCTGGCGGCCGGTGCGGTCCAGGCTTCATGGTGGAGGCACGCCCTGGCCAGTGAATGGGCCCTCCGGGGCGTGGCGGGCTGAGACGGGCCGCTGCGAGCGAGAGGCCATCGCGAGCGGGTGAGCCGACTTTCTGGGGCGCCACCCAGTGAGGATCCAGCCACGGCCGCCGCCGCACAGCACCGGCGCGGGCCGTTGACCTCACCCTGGGCTGAGGCCAGCCGGTTCCCCCTGGCGATGGGCCGGCGAGATCTTATGCGATCGCTTGCGGTTTCAGAAGCCGTGATTCACTACGCCGGAAAGCGGCGCGCGATCCAGCAGCCAAGCCGCCCTTCTGGCACCATCCGCCGTGCTGCCTTGCTGGCCGAGGCGATGGCCGTGGCGGGATTCAGCCACATCCCTTTCGAGTGTG
>Ga0163217_1045688_pt1 | contig 14280 bp, 16 predicted proteins | sample SynspAceP_FD_185933 | JGI IMG/M metagenome (GOLD analysis project Ga0163217, IMG submission 185933) | Saline lake microbial communities from Ace Lake in Antarctica - Synechococcus sp. Ace-P (PacBio error correction) | ecosystem: Environmental > Aquatic > Non-marine Saline and Alkaline > Saline ... | reverse complement strand
ATCGGGCCGGAGCCTGCGCCTTACCGACAGAACAGAGCCCAAGCGGTTCCAATGGCCGCCAGACCCGTAACAGGATTCGCCTGCCGCCTCAGAAGGGCATCAGGCCGTCGACAGCCCTGATGTTCCTTGAAACGATCGGGGAATCGCTTGGGAAGACAGTCTGGTCCACAAAGATGGAAGGGGCCTGGGCCAACGCTTTAACGTCTCGTTTGCAAAAGGGTACGGACATGCCTGCCGACTGCACCGAGGCTGGACCTATGGGATAAGGCCAGACAGAGGATCGGATGTGTTGGCCAGGCGCCGCAGCGCTAAGGCTTCAACAGTTGGCGGGGTGGGGTAAGGATGGCGCTTGTGTCCTTGACCATGACGATCGCAAGCAAACGCCGCTGTGCGGTTCCCAGGCATTCATTGATGGTCGGCCGCTGATGAGAAGCGAGAGGCGCAGATCAAGGGCTCGCGGGCGTAGTCACGAATGGACCACATGCGGCATCGCAAGTCAATCCTGGACTCTTCGGTAAGCGGCGATTCAGATCGGCGATCACCGTTGGATCGCTGGTGATCCTCAAAGGCAGACGAATTCGTCAGATAAGCGGCTGTCAATGCGGCCGGTGTTGATCACGGGGCTGGGGTCGTGGAACAACCAGTTGGGAATGAACAGGGGCTGGCGTTCAAGGTCGCGCAGGCGGTTTAGACCAGCCGATTGATCGACTTCACCGGTCGTGAGTCGGCGGGATCTGGATCATGTCACCCACGAACGGTCGATTGATGTAGAGGCTTGACGCGCTGAGCAGGTTCTCCCGATCGTTCTGGCGCCGAACACGAATGGCGGCCGCTCCGGAAAAGCACGGCGGTGAGCCAACACCGTTAAGGAAGCCCAGCAACTGAGGATCGCCAGGGTGATCAGCACGAAACACCGTTCGATTCAACTTGTCGGCACGTCTCGAAGAGAAACAGGCGATCCCTGGTGGCAGGGGGCAGGAGCTTGGCGAAAAGCGATCAGCCTTGCGCAAAGCAGCTCCGATTTGCAGCGCAGCACGTACAGATCAGGCCGATGCACAGCGCTGTCGCGCGCTGCGCTCATTGAGCGGTGGTCGGCAGCTTGCTGCGGGAGCAGGCTGCAGCAATAATGAAGCTGCAGCGGACAACGGTGAGGCAAAGACATGAGCTGTGCTTGCGCAACAGCAGGGCCGCGCAGTGAAACCGGCCGAGAAACGGCGGGGCCGCAGTCCAGCAGTAACAGAGCGCCGGGCGAGCAAGCAGCCGAGTATCGGAATCTGTAGATCGAAAGGCAGAAAGGTCATTAGATGTCGGTGAAGTGGTGGGCAGAGCGTGGGGGCCAGGTTGTCATGGACTGCCGTTGCCTGATGGCGCACCAACAGCTCCGAGTGGCTGACCGGCCGCCGAGGCCGCCATCGCTCCGGCGGTGCGGCGGCGTGACGTCCGTCAGGCCAGGTTGGCGAGGGGTTCGCGCCGATCGCGCCAGCAGCAGCGGGGCACGACAACGACCAGGCGCTGCACGATCTGTGGCCACGGCGGCGGCGCAGGCTCGGCCCGCATTCCAGAGCCCGGTTGCAACCGCGCGGGGCCAGGGCCCCCATCAGCGGAAGCCGGTTCACAGCTTCGAGCTCCAGGCACTACCGGCGGCCATGAAGAGGCCGCGGCGCTGGGGGTCGCAAGCAGGCCGTGGGCACCAGGGTGGGGGCCACGGTCTGGTCAAAGGCTGGGCGGCCGGGGGGAAGTCAGCTGGCGCTGAAGCACACCCGCAAGCGGGCTCGGCGAAGCCGGCCACGGGTGGTGAGCAGGGGGTCTCGGGCGCACCGTGCGGCCGCCGACGATCACGCATCACAGCGGCGCGCAGCCGGTGACCACTGGCGCGGCCTCGGGGCCATGATCCATTGGCTGTGGGCCGTTGGGAGGGCGGTGCGTCCCATCAACTCATCGCCATTGAGGAAGGCCAGGGGCGGGCCGCTGCGACCGTGGCAGAAGGCGGTTCGGCCGCGCGCTTCGCTCTTGCGGACGCCTCAATCACCGCAATTTCCAGCGGCCCCGCATTGGCGAGGGCTGCGCGGCATCCGGGGATAGGATCGGCCTTGCACCACCACCGGCAGATGGCCGGGCGGCGATCACCGCTCTGCAGGGGGGTGCGGCCGTGTGGCAGCAGGGTCCAGGTCACACAAGGTGCCCCGCAGGCGCGTTCACCCGCCTGGACATGGGCACCAACTGGCGTGGGGCGCCCGGCTCTGGCGTGGAGCCTTCCCCACCAGGTTGCCGCGGGCGGCCAGCACCACCGCACCACACAGCGATTGGGGATGGTGCGGCTCGCGAGCGAGCAGCTGCAAGGGCGCGGTACCATCCAGCGTGCGCGCTCACCGTTCTTCGCGTCGATAGTCACCGTAAGTGGCAAACCAGGCTCAGCCATGAAAAACCGTGCGAAGCACACGGCTACGTGGTCTTTACCAGGCCGCCAGACGCCGTCAGACGTTTCAAGCAGCGTGAACTACAGCTGAACGCCATCATTGCCGCCATTCCTTGACCACATAGGGGGCCCGCCAGCTCGTTAATGGCCCGGGGAGCTTCAAGCGCAGCGGCCGGTCTTGGAAATCGGCAGCAAATGGCTCAAGATCGAATTCGCGGGGGCGAGCGGCATCAAAACGCATGGGAATTTCCAGGGTGAGGCGTCCAGCTCCAGTGAAGGGCCGGAGCGCACTGCGCTGGGTGGGTGCTCAGCGCAATTTTGCCTGGGAGCACCAGGGCGCAGACGCAACGCCCCCAGCTGCCCTCGCGGTAAAGCACCAGCTGCCAGCTTGGCGTCAGGTCACGCAGCTTCAGGCTTGCGCGCCCGGGAGCCGTTTGGACATGGGTGGGCGTGGCAGCTGGGAAGGGGGCAGAGGCGCCATCGGTTGGGGAAGGACACAGGCAGAACTACAGAACAGGGGAGCATCAGGACCAGGGGACGGCAAGCCACGGCACAATCGACTGGATTCCAGTGTTCTGGATTGGCATGGGTCAGTTTCTCTGCTCATGGTTCCGCGCGCGCCGGATCGCTGCCATCCGTGTTGCGTGCAGAGGCCAGATCGCCATCGCCGAAGGTAGTGGCAGGCGCGGAAGGTGGCCCGTCGCGTGATCGACTCGTGAGTTACGGAACTTGCAGGCGCCGCCATTACACCTGGTTCACCCCGCGTGTGACAGCCAGGGCGGTGGTCCGTTTTCGCCCATTCAGGCGGTAATAGCGGCAATGGAAGTTGATGCGAGTCCAAACTCAAGTTGGATGGGTGCCGCCGGATCCAGCGGGCGTGCGTCGCGCGCAGGCCGTTGGATCCAACCGGCCGCCCTCGTAAGCGCTCAAGAGGCTCCGCGAATGGCGACAGAGCGAGGGACGGAGGCTCCTCGGCCACCACCGGCGCAGGCCCAAAGACGGGCGTAAAAATAACCAAAGAGCTGGTCGGCATCACACCGGCGTGCGCTCTCGCATCGATCGGGTGTATCCCGTTCCGAGCAGGGATCGAGTTGGCGCGCGATTGCTCAGCAACCGCGAACTCCGTTTGCAGCTCCGGTGTCGAGGCCAGACCAGCTGCAGGCGTTGGGCCATGCCAGGGGGGGGGGGGGGGGGGCCCCCCGCTTCCCCCCAGGGGGGCCCCCCCCCCCCCCGCCCCGGGCCGAAAATTTTTTTCCCAAGGGGAGGGGGGGCCCGGGGGGGGGGGGGTGCCCCCGCGTCGCGCTAGTAGGGCATCAGCCCTCGCCGTGGTCAGTGTGTCGAGGGTTGGTCCCGGCAACGGGGCGCGCAGGCCGTTGGTCGGGGGAGGCGCGTCGTGTTCGCATCAAAATGCTTGAGGCTAGCGAGGGTTTCGCGGCAGCGGGCCAGCATCGGATGAACGCAGTCTTCGCCGCAGGCGCCAGCTTGGAGTTGCGCCACTGCCCCCAGCCCGAATCGGGGGGCCAGGTCTTTCAGAGGTTGCGTCCGGTAGGCGGTATGTTAGTTGGTGGCTCGAGGGACGTCATTCGGGGGGCCGAGGTGTGGGGGTTGGCCAGCAGCTTGCGGGGCGCTCACCCGCCCCTTCCCTGGGGAATACAGCGATCGGTCGGGGGGTTGGCATTCCCGGCCGGGATGGCGGCGCAAAGCGACTTTGTGTAGGCGGACGGTCTTCATCGATTCGGTTTTCAGGATGCCAGAGGACGTCGAGCAGGGCGGCAAAGCGAGAGGCCATCGGGCGATCACGGTCGAGGCTTTAATCTGTACCAGGCAGTAATCGCACGGTGACATCGAGGCGCCTACGATAGCGACCCACGGATCCTCGGCACTCCTAGCAGGTCTCGTCAAGAGCTGCTCTTGCCGCTTGAGTCGAGGTCGTGAGCTAACGTTGAACGAAGGGCGCCATTGCGCGCGGTCGGGGCGAGGCGGTGCGCGATAGCCGATGTCCACTCAGGCACGTGGTCCTCGCATGCTAGGCGTCGATCTTGGCTCGGGCAGCTGGGCCAGTGGCTAGGCCCCATCCAGATTGTGCAGACTCCAGTCTGCGCCAGCATCCGATATGTCGGCCACCCCGGCGCCGGAAGTGGTGCTTGGGATACGTGCTAGGGCGTGCTTGGGGCGGCCTCTGCGGCGCGATGGTGGAGCGAGCCAGAAGGCCCAATCGTTCGCGGCGGCGATGGTGCGGGGCGGCTCGTATACTACTTAGCGACGCAGCGGTCAATATAAGATCTTCAGACGCGCAGGTGTCTCCGTAGCACTGTGGCGTTGATGATGGGGCCAGGGTTCACGTTCTATCGCTGGTGCAAATGCTGCTGCGCGCGCGTGCCTGCGGGCGCTGCTAGCCAGTGTTGTCGTTTGGACGTGGAATCGTTAGGCACATGTCGCGCGGGCGACGGTGCGGTCGGCGCATGTTTTGCGCGCGGGATCCATTTCGCACTCAGTGTGTGCCGGGCGAGGACAACTGCTGAGCAGTACGTGGTAGATGTGTAGACGCCAGGTGCTGCAGACGCATGAACTCCACGCCCCGGTGTATAGGTGAACTCGTGGCGACTCGCGCCGGGCCACGTGGCCGGTCGCCGCGTGCTGGCAGATCCCGCAGCGGTAGGCTGCGACACGTTACCTCCAGATCGCCTCGAGGTTGGTGGCCCCCGTTGTGTCAAGAGATAGCACCGGGTGTTGTTGGGCCTGCATCGTGGTCGCCGATCGTCCGGCGGCAGGATGGGTTGTGTGATGCGGCTGTGGGCTTCGCCGTGACATAGCTGGGAGTTGACGGAGGCTGGAGGATCGCATCGGTATGTTGACGTTTACACGGAAGGGGCCCGCGTCGTCGTGTGGCATGTGTTCCCGGGAGCGAGACATGTCGTGACTGTCGCAGAGCGGGGCCGCGCTCCGTGGTAGGGGTGACTTAGGGCCGTCCGCAAGTGCGAAGAAGCACGACCACTCCGCGAAGAGGTATAGCTGCGTGTGCACGCTTGACGGCGGATATAAGAGCCGGCCAGCGAGTCACGCAGGATGACCAGTCGTGACATTGAGCGGCTGTCGACTGGAGCTATAAAAGGGTACTTCTATTGCTCTGACGTGTTGTTGGAGAGCACGCTGTGTGGTGGAGACCCAACCGCAGTTCGTGCCAATGAATAAGGTGTTGTCGGCGGAGTAAACACAGCGCGTTGGACTACCAATCGGCATAGTGCGGGCGGGGTCATCAAAGGTGTTCTCGAGATTGTGTCGGTCGAGTCGCGGCGGTTGGCTGTGCGCCATTGCGCGAGCAACAGAGCGCGGATACAATATTGCGAGCGGGTCCAGTGTGGAGAGATGTGTGGTGCCGGCGCTGTGTCCCATGGGTCTTAGGCTCATAAGCGGACGGTGATTACGGGAGCGCGGATAGTCGGCCGGCGTGGTCATGGGTGAGGCGGGCTCGGGGCTCGGTGGTTGCGTTTCGTTCCAATTTTGGCCAACAGGGGTGGAAGTGCGGAATTCGGTGTGCCAAGGATCTGACCACGTGATTTCGAGGCGCGATCACGCGAGATTGCCGAGAGTGTTGGACATCGCCCGTGCTAGATGTCCTCTTTCGCGCCGGCTGTGACGGAGAGTGCGACCGCGGTCGCGGCAGCGCGAACGTCGAACACTGCGAGCGGCATGCGTTGATTCGGCGGCGGTCTGACAGGGTGTTTGGGGTTTGTGATGTCGCGCGTTGGGTAACGGACGGGTTGGTTATAGCGCGGTCTAGGGCCTCACGGCCACTAGATGATAGGTCGCGCGTGCTCGAGCTTAGCTGCGGCGCTTGGTCCTGTTTAGGGTGGTCGTTGGGTACGCCAGGAGGCCGCGGGGGTTGAAAGCGCCGCGCGCCACCGCAGTTTTCTGATTGGAGCGCAGCTGTATCGGAGGGCGGGTGCGATCCGTCTTGTGCGGTAAGAGACGTGACAGCATGTGGCCGGTAATTTCGCGCGGGGAGAAGTGGTAGGAGTATGCTTGTCCACGAACTGATTCATGATCGTGTCGGCAGAGCAGGAATGCGTAGATGGGGTTGCTATGGTGGTTGTGCGGGTAGTACTTTACTGGCATGTGCGGCTGCATATGTTTCTAGCAGGAGTCTGATCTTGGCTTTGCGAGTGGGGGGTGGATCTCAGGGTGATGGACTCGAACTTGCGCATGGTCTGCCATAGAGCGCGCGGAGCACTAAGGCGGCGCCGTTGTATTGGTTTGCGCCACCTCGCCACGGCCATGAGGCCGCGGAGTTACTATTCTGTTGTGGTTCGCCCCGCCCGACTGAGAACACGTCGCGGCCGCGAGAACGATGACTCCATGATAGCCTCGCTGTAGTGTGACGCACAACCAGTGCGCCAGCCTTTGCTCATGGATGTGCGTGCGGTCGGCTTCTGGTAGCTCGCGCGAGGTTTACTCTCGAGCGGCGCTATATGGCTAGGCATACTTGTCGGGTCGATCGAGATCGGCGACCGGGACCTGGATTCCATGGTGCAAAGCGACGATAGTGCTTGATGTGTGTTCGCCGGCGACTCTTGTGCGCCGCGGGCGGGGAGCTTGCAGATTCTCCGGCTCTACGTGCGGCTCGCGTGTGGTGAACAGGCCAAGCTTGATTGCGCGCGTGCCGATGGTACATCCGGAACCTAACTGAGCTGGTCTGCGGCGAAGCTTGCACGGGGCGGAGCCCTGCACTATCCAACACAGGCTCGCGCTCTGGTTAGTACGTCTCAGGATGTCTGCGCAGTGCTACCCATGGACTGACTTTGGTCTGGCGGCAACTGATGTAGTTTCGGCAGGGGTCTATCGCCTCGTACGCGACCTTTTTCCCGGTGCTACACGGGGCGTCCGCGGTGATGTTTGTGGCTATGCTTTCGAATGCCGCGATAGTACGCGCTCGCGTTTGTCCTCCCTGGCTCCTCTCCAAGGCTCGGGCGATCTGGTTCGTTGGAGTTTCGGAGCGAATCGTGGCTGTCTTGTTGATGTGATGCGCGCGAGTAGTGGGCTAGCGATGATGTTTGTCGCAGTGCGCCGCTCGAGACCGCCTGGAGCATGGCGTAGCTCTGCAAAGGTGCAGCGTGCAGGAGCAGACTGCGCCGTGTGTGGTAATCGCGATACGGGCGGTGGCGGGTTTGACGTGAGTTATGGCAGTGAGTTGCGCTTTTTGCGGTGTGGTTCGCGGGTATGGAAGACGGCCTCACTGGCCGTGAGGCTTGAGATACGAGATGGTCGCTCGCTCCCGACGAGCTGATGGCTGTGAAGAGCTTTGGGGGCGTGATGCGCGGCTTCCTCCGGGGATCCTCGGTACCGCGGCTATGTCAGATTCTGGTGGTCTGTCGCCGGACCCGGCCCGCCCGATTCCGGGCGAGCTGCCCGTGTTCGGCTCGGAACGACGGCTACTGGCTGCAGCCGATCGCCTGGCCTTGAATGTACAACGCGCAGCAGCGGAGTTCAGCTGTTTGGCGAGTTGCTGGAGTTGGTGCCCACTGAGCGTCGAGTTGCTATGTGGACTTTGCGCACGTGGTGTGTGGTTGCTCGATCGGCTCCTGGCGCGGCGCTGCCGCGGTGGCTCGCACGAGTAATACCGTCGGGGGCTCTGGGCAGGTGTAGGAGGGCGCGGTCTGCGGGTGCTCGCGATGGCCTTAGCCTGCTCTCAGCGCGGGCGCTCGCGCTAATGTCGTTCAACTCCGAGTGCGAGTTGTGATAGTGGCGTTGAGTCGGACGGCTCGTTCGTGCTGGAGGCGATCTAGGTGAGACCCTCTGGAGGCTGGTGGGAGCGAGGTGGGCTTTGATTCGCACGCGCACGGTTCGCTCTCTGCCTGCGCCCTGCGCCGAGAGCCGCGAGTCACGGGGTCGTTTGGCTTGCGTCTGCGAGATGGGAGGGCAGGTACAGTGGCGCCGGGCACCGGTTGGATGCGAGGGCGATGTATTGTGTGAGTCGGCCTCGCGCAGGCGCGCATTTGCGATATTCTGGGTGGTTTTTCCAGCGCGGGTGATAGACTGGCAGACGCGTGAGAGAGCGTGGCTCGTAGACCACGTGCGCTCCCTGGCTAGCGCAGCGCGCTCTGGCTATGTGTCAGCTCATTGTCAGCGCCGCAGGCGGTCGTGCCGCAGAGACGATGGCGCTGGGGCCGCCGGGTGAATGTCAGGGAGATGGGAAGAAAGTCGATCCTCTTTGTGCTCTGCCCTGCGGTAGAATGGCTAATTGACACGTCGGTGTTGGGCCTTTGGTCGCACGCTCTCAGCGTCGCGCCACCTGACGTGTAGGTGCTAATAGGCGCGCTCGCTCCAAGCTTCTCGTTGCGGATATGCGGATGCGCCAGTTGGTGCGTTGTGTTCGCTCGAGTGAGCGCTTGTGTGTCGTTCCAGCGTTGCGGCCATCACTCGCCGGACCCTTCATATAGTATTCTCGCGAAACTACGCGCGCCGTTCGGGCGCGGCTCGCGTTCGAGAGCGATAGCTGGTGTGGTGAGCAAGCCGGGAGGGAGTGCGCGCCCGAGCGATGCAAGTGGCGCGCTCGCGGATCGACTCGTGGTACTCGCTCGTAAGGAAGTACTCAGTCGCGAGGACGGGAATAGCGCTAGCGTGCTGATAGCGAGTCAGCGCGTGGCATTCGGGGTCGAAGTGATGCAGGGACGTCGAAGTCGTCTTCGCGCCGATGGTGTCCGCTGCCTACAGGATCGGGCGGTGTATGCTCGCTCTAGTTGACCAGGCGATCTGCGGTTGGGTACGCTTGCGCGCGGGACCTCGCTTGTGAATACAATGGCGGATACCGTGCGCCGTCGCTTTGTGCAAGACAAGTGGGCGTTCGCTCGGCAGGGACGTTCGGGGGGGCTTGGCCGAGGAGTCGTCGTCTTTGCTTATCGCGGGCGCGGTGCTCGCGAAGGCAACGCTCGCTGACACTGGCAGAATCAGCACGCCACGCTTTTGTTACTTCCATGCCCAGAACGTGACAGAGAGCCACTGTCGAGAGCGCGCGCCGCATTTAGATCGCGTATGGGCAGGGATCAGCGATCAAGGGTATCTGTGGTGCCGGTTGGTGGGCTACGCTTTCGGATTTGCCCGTCCTTCCAGGTATACAGCTTTGCCGCTTTGGCGCCCAGATGCCCTTTTCCACTTTGGTGCGCAGCCCACTTGAGCTCGAGCATGTGCGTGAGTCTGGCGCCAGGTCGGTTTTTCGTGCTCGGCGTGATTGAGAGCTGCGCGCGATTTACGAGCGAATGGCACCTCGCATCAGCACGCCGCCGCAGAAGCGGTGATCGATTTCAGCTCGCCCAGTTCCGCGCGCCCTCATTCGGCCAAGTTTTCGTTGTGGGCGCCAGTATGCGAGCATTGCCAATAGTGACTTCGGCGTTATCTTGCTGGTCGGGCTGTTGGTGATTTCGGGGGGTCGGGCCACCACTGTGCTCTCTAGAGGCAGCTCGCGGCTTGTCGACCAGATAACGGTGTGGTGCACTGGGGTTTACCCAGGAGAAGCGCGCTGGGTTGCCGCTTGGCGGGCGCGAGTCGGAAGACACTGCCATATCCTGAGATTGACAAGTTTGCCTGTGGCGCGCGCGGTGAAAAGGTTGCGGCTCGGATTTACTTCGAGAATCGCCGACGTGAGGTGACAGGGATCCCAACCTTCTGCGCGACGCTCTCGCAGTGGTTTCAGTCCACGCGGTGGAGAAGATCGGACACTCGTGGAGTTGGTGCTGGCCGGCCACGGAGGCGCGGGTTGGGTCGACAGATGACTCTGCGACACGTGCGACAGGGTTGCTCTCACGCATGATGCCTCGCGGTGTGAAGCTCGCGCAGTATTGGCGCAGGCTATGAGGGTGCGCGTGGTGTGATCAGCGTAAGCAGCGGTCTGGATGCGAGTACTTAGTGTGTGCTCTTTCGCAGTTCAGGGGTCTCTCGCTGAGGGGACAGGTGGTCGATAGGCAGTCTCGACTGCTTCGCGGCGCCTGTTCTGTTGTTTCAGGGGCTAACGGTGGGGGCACTCCCGGCGCGCTGAGTCCGCCAATACGTCGCGTGGGTGGTGAGGTTCTCGAGTGGCGTGCGCTGAGGCTCGACATGTTGGGGCTCGCGACGAGGCAGGCTGTTGAGTCGGGCATGCGTTGCCCGAGGTCGACAGTTTTGGGCGCGTTGCGCGAGCCGGGGTAACTCGGGAGGGTTCTGGCTCGATAGCCGCAGGGTGGCTTCCGCCGCGGCGAGAGAGGCCCGAAGGATTCAGACGCAGGAGGCGCGCGGCCGTTCATCGTCGGGCACCGGCCGGCGCTCGGCTCTGCCGCGCTCGAGCTTAGAGTACGCGGCCGCCTCGGAGTCGCATAGCCCCGCTTTGGGGCCTGGGGAATACACAGCTCGAGCTCTAGGTTAGCGCTCGAGCTATTCCTGGAGATACGCTTACTAGTGTGTGCTTTACAGGCGGCCACGAAGCTTGTTTGGCGGTGATTTTTGTGCTCTGGCTTGCTCTTGGATGTTTTCTCATACGCACCCGATCTCGGCCAGAGCGCTTAGCAGCCGCGCTGCTCACCACCCCATCATCAGTAGAGTGTGTTTTGTGGCCGGAACACCGTGACGGGCTCGCGATAATGAACACCAGGGCACGCGAGCAGGATGGGGGCTATCGGGGTGAGCTGAGGACCGGGCAGTCGGGAGTTTGAAACGGCCCACCGGCACTGGAGGCGTAGGCCCGGTCGAGATTGTCGGCCCGTTCGAGAGGTCACCATCGGCGGGGAGATGTCACCGGCACATGGCCACCGATGGCATTTCGAAGTGACACATGCTGGTGACGGCTCCGGTGGCAGGGCCATTCTTCGTGAGGCCAGAGCACGCTGCCACGGCGTGCTCACCGGCAACGCTCACACCAGCTTGAGTGCGCTCTCGACCACTCGCGGCCCGGCTGCAATGGGTCAGGGCCTCTTCGGAGCTCATTGAGGTAGGTCTTCGGGCCAGAAAAGCCATGTGGCGGTGGTTTGATTCGCCAGGTATGGCAACGATCGGTGCGGGTTCTGCCGCGCCGCGGAGAGGACGGTGCCGTCTCCCACGAGACAGCGCCAAATCCATCTCGCTGTTGACTCCGCGGCAGGCGAGGCTCTGTAGCCAAGGGTCCGGAATGTGTGCGCTTGAACAACACGCCGCTGAACTGCTCACCCGCGCACGTTGGTGCGGCGCAGCTTGAAATGCGGCATTGATAGAGTCTCTCGGAACCACAGTCTTGCGGCAGGTCTTGCCTCATGCGTTTACGACTACAGTCCGCGCGCGAGGACCCGATCGCTGGCGAGGAAGTGCGTAGTTTTTAGTGCAGAGCAATCTGCATGTGGTCGCCGCGCCCTGCAGGGTTTGCAGAAGCTTGCAAGGAGAGGGGTGCAGTCTGATGAGCGTTGAGTGCGCTTTGCTGTCATGCAGCGGAGCGATGTGCATCCACTATGCCGTGCGCGGGACATGTGCTGAAAGTCGCATTCACGCGACAAAGGGACTGCAGGGGAAAACACGCTCCAGACGTTCACGGCTCAAAGCATCCTTCGAGCACGGGCCTCGACTCGACGCATGCCGCAACCCTCCCTTTACGAAGCCACGGCAACGCTGGCCACCAGTGCACATCACTCAAGCGCAGGGTTCAGTGAAGGGAGAGTAAGTGGACCTGAGCGCACCGAGCAGCATCCCCGAAGAAGCTGCTGCAAAAGTAGGTTGACTGGTGGCGCGCAGAGCGCTGAAAGTTCGACTTCATCAAATCGCCAACACCTCCACATGGATGGAACAACGGGCGATGTGCTGGTGGCAGTCCACAGACATCGCGCCGGAAGACCTGCCGGGTAGCGCAACGATCCGCACGGCGGGTGGGCGTGTATCAGGGTGGGCGGATCTGACCGGTTGAGGTGTGCGTGCGCAGGCAGGGTCGGTACTCAGACAGATTAAAACGTGTCCTGGCATGTCCCGGGGCCGGGTGATGGGCGGGATGTTGAGGGCGGTGAAGTTGTAGTGTTCGCTCTCCACCTCGGGTCCCTCTGCGACCGATAGCACAAGGCCGGAAAAAATGTCTCGACTCGATTATCTTCGACCGTGGCGATCAGTGAGGTCTGGCGGTGACCAGCCGAGACATAGCCTGGCTTCATGGGTGGCGTGACATCAGGGTTCCTCCAGCTTCTGATCCAGACACAGCCACCGTTCAGCCCACACACGCTCTGCGAGCAGTCCTGGAGTTGTTTCCTTCAGCGCGGTTTGGCGCGTTGACCCACCAGGGAGACGTTCTTCGGTGAAGCCGCCCCATGGAGCAAGCAACGCCGAAAGCCGGAGCCTTTTTTTCGAGCAGCCCTACCGCAGAGGTTCGAGATCGGGCAGCGCTGCCGCGGCCTTGGATCGCGGGCCGCCGTTCTGCTTCCAGGCTGTCGAGTTGCTCGTGAGCTGCTGGAGGTGATCGTGGCGCTCACGGATCGGGCGGATGGGTGACTGTACGGATTGAGGCGGGCTACAGATCGAGGCGCATGAATCGAAGCCGTCTAAAGTTTCGCTTGGCTTATGCGCTGCTTGCGTATGACGTGCCCTATCCTGCGGATCCTGAATTCAGCCAATGACGATGGGATTTCGCTGAAGGGATTCAGGCCCTGGTGGGACACAGCTCCGCGTGACAGTGCTCGCTCGTTTTCTGCAGGGGGGCAACCAGGTCAGGTGGTCTGCCCTGACCAGGACGTCTTCCGCACTGGGCCAGGCCTGACCATGCAGGCGCCTTGCGGGTCGGAGCCTGCCGATGCGCCGGTTTGTGCCTGGGGTTGACGGCGTGGCGCCTTGCAGCGGCAACCCTTACTCGATATTGGGTCAGTGGCGCTGGGCCGGCTAGCTGGAGACCCGGAGCTCGGTGCTGTCGAATTCAGACATGCCCCAACTGGGCACCGATGTCTTCTTACTTCAGGCCACAGTTTCGGCGGCGCGGCATGGAAGGCACCCTTGAGGCCGCGTTGCATGAGGGACCCCTCGGCTTCGAGCGGTTGGGGAGCAGAGCGCCTGCTTTCCAGCGGTCGGTTCGAACATTATCTCGGCCCGCCGGGGCCGCACCCTGACCTTGGATGTGGTGCCGAGCGCTATTGGTGGCTGCCGGCTGGCCCGCCGGGCTTGCTGCTGACCTCAACGTGCCGGCCTCCCGGCCGGCGAATCGGCCCGTTTGCGTAGGTGCCGGCGGCGCGTGCGTTCCCTACATCGACCATTCGACAGAACGCGCCTCTGGCCTCGCGCCTGCGCACCTACTACTGTGCTGGCCGGAGAGAGAGGTGGTGTTCGATCTGTGAGTCGAGCGCACCAGCTGGCCCCGGTACGATCTGGGCCACGAGTGTTGGGTCCCAGATTCCTATTGCCCAGCGCGCGGTTTTAGGTGTTGCCTGCATCAACCGCCTGCAGCCGAACTTCTGTCTGGCGGGGAAGGTGGCTGAGTGCCCTCGGCTTCCTTCCATGCCTCTCGGCCGCCTGTCACCCAGCGCGGGGCATCTGAGGGAGCCGAAAAGCGCCAGATCTGAAATAATGGCCTGCTCAAAGCAGTTCTGCGCACCAAACAAGCTGAGGAGGGCCGGCGTTACACCGCTGCAAGCAAGCAGCGCTGACGCACGAAGGAGAGCCGATCGAAGTGAGCAAAGAGACAACCTCCGCAGGGTTTGTTTGCTCGCACCGGGAGCATTTCCGATCGAAGGTTTTTGATTCGGCAAGCCCATTCAAGCTGGTGATTCCGCGCGCAAAGCGAGGGTGCCACGGGCTAGGAGAGCAAGAGCCAGGTCGCGGGCCCGACGAACCCCGGCACCCTGCATCGAGGCTTGCACTGCAACAAACAGAGCTGACAGCCCAGGGGAGCTTGGGTAGCCGAC
>Ga0163217_1101142_pt1 | contig 14281 bp, 9 predicted proteins | sample SynspAceP_FD_185933 | JGI IMG/M metagenome (GOLD analysis project Ga0163217, IMG submission 185933) | Saline lake microbial communities from Ace Lake in Antarctica - Synechococcus sp. Ace-P (PacBio error correction) | ecosystem: Environmental > Aquatic > Non-marine Saline and Alkaline > Saline ... | reverse complement strand
CGGGCGAAAATGGCGGTTTTATGTTTAACCAAGGTGATTTTTGTACCGGCGGTGGACGTAATTCAGCCAGAGAGAGCGTGTTGGGATTAAAATTCTCATGACTGTGTGTGTGTGGGCAAAATCATTGATCTGTGGTCAAGTGATTTTATAACATGGTTTTTAACCGGATATACGAAGTGGCCACGCGGTTGAATTTAATTACTGACTATCAAAATCTGTCACTCACGCCCTTGACCGTGCGAATTGTGCGCATGTTCCTCTTCGTTATACCTTAAACCTTACTATCCTGATGCAGATGGACCTTACGGTAGCCAGTAATGGTCAGTTAATATTGTGCAGCCGGCACTTTAAGTGGGTTTGAGTGGGAATGATTAGCATGGATAACGGCTTTTATGCGATGGCAGGCCCAAGCATTAATCTTGAATTTGAAAGCGATTTATTACTAACAATTAGTTGAAGTAAAGTGGTCTGGTGGATGCAATGACCGACGTGAAGTGCTTATAATGCCAAAGTGGTTAAATTCTTTGACTTGCCCCCTTTGTCAACAGGCTGTCGAGTGATGTGCTGGTGAGATGCAGAATGTGCGATTGATAAGCGTTTGCGTAGTTAGTGTGGTTTATGTGATTCCCTTAATGAAACGGAAAATAGCTCAGTTTGATTCTTTAATGCGGATTTGACTTATTTGCACCCTGATCATGATAATCAGTGTTGACATGTGATGTGCGCGTTAAGTGACGGTAATAGTGATCAATTTGAGTTGTTTCGCGCCTTGTAAACCACTGGGAGGATTTACTCTTGATTTTCTTTGTAATTTTATAATTTTGATTTATAAGCTTAAATTTTATGTAGGATTTAAGGACGTTTTGATGGCCGATGGTGTGTGATTCACGTGGATTTGTGTGGATAATATTTGACCGTTATTCATCATTAATAGTGTACTGAACCTACATATTATGCTCTATTTTGTTTGCTTGTTTTTGTTTTGGTGCAAAGCCCCACCAAGTAGGAGCTTAGTCTTAATCATGTATTAACTTAAACCTCCTATTTTGCCGGTTAATTTATTTGGCCATCCCAAGTCGCAGGTTGAGAAGTACCAACAGATGTCGTTAATAATATGTGACCTGCTTTGCCGGGAAAGAAACAAACCAGCCCCCAAACCAGCATTCTCAAACCCCAGTGCCATATATCAGACTCAAGATAGCGTTATATATTAATTTAGGACGTGCTTCGCGGGGAGAAAGCAAAGCCCAAATCCAAACTTTGACAACATGACTATATCGTACCCAAAGAATAGTCGTTATAATAAATTGTAGACGTGGTTTAGCGGGAGAAAGAACAACCCCGCAAACCAAGTTTATCACACAATGACTATATAAGATAAAAGATAGTGTTTAATAAATGGTAGACGCTTTAGCGGGAAGAAGAACCAACCACAGCCAAACCAGCATTATAACACAATGACTTATCGTACAAGAATAGCCCAGTATAAAATGTAGGACGGCTTTAGCGGAGAAGCAAAAACACGCAAACAAGCATCTCATCAACCAGTGCACATTAGGATTCGATAAGGGAATTATATTCATCGGACAAAGTTTATTTAGTTGTTTCTGACCAATTTCCCCTATTTTACAGATTAAACTCAGGACGGGTTATCGCCAGATTTTCGTTTTGTTATGAAATAGGCTAAAACAGCGTAATCATCAGACCTCGATGTGTAACATGATACTGGATGTCCATAAAATTATTGGCAAATTGATGGTTTGTGGGTATCAGGTGGCGCCGCTATTCAGGTACATGGGAACATAGGTTTTTGCATGGCCTTTGCAAACCGCCATTTGGAATGCACGCTAAGCGTAAGCGAAGCCCCAAGGAGTCATTCTGGATACGTTACGCCCGTTGCTGATGCTTTCCGTGTGCCCCCGGTGAATGCCACATAAGCGGGATTAAAAGAATAGGTATTACAACCCCATAGGCCGTTCCTAACACTTTTTTTGATAAGCCTCGGCTACCTCGAGCGCTTTTACCGGCTCCGATTATATATGCATGAACGCATGTTTAGACCGAGCTGAAGGCCCCAAAGACTTTGTTGAGTCTTAAGCGTTGGTATCCCAGATGGTTGCTGCCATTGCCAGGCAACGGTTTAAACGCAAATATCGTAAGCATATTAAAATGGCCCCGGCAGTACTTGTTGGTAAGAACTCCGCAGCCGGCCAGTAAAGGCGGGTTGATGTTTATGTTCAGGCTTAGCCCAGTACACATAATTATGCCGCCTGTCCGCTCTATGCAAGTGCAAAGCGATTCATTATCCCAAGCCCGATGGCCCAAAGGTGAAAGTGGATGAGGAAATTGCAACCCAAAAAACTATAGCAGGAATTTGCGTTTAGATTTAGTTGTCACCTAAGCCCCCCGATCACCCCGCCGCCGCCAAAGGAGAGGTGAGCGATAGGCCTGCTCTAGGATCCAATCTCTAGTAGGCGCAATTATGGTTCTCACTTAATAAAAGACTAGGGCCGCCGCCCCGCAATGTGTAGCCAGTGATAACACATCCTCGCATCCCCTGACATTGTTGAGCAGTCTTACGCCTTTGTTTACCAGTCTGCGCCCGGGCAGTCAGGCTGGTCACGCTTGCCCGTACCGTAGATCAATAGACCGTAGACCGCCTATCCGATAAAACCGCAGCTGGCGTTCACGAAAGCCCCCGTGAATCCACCGATGTCAGTAGTTGGTATAGGGCTGATGGACCCATGCCATTACGCGGCATGCTTCGAGATTGCTCTATGAACCACTGGTCAGGATGATTGGAGTTGGCTTTAAGGGCAGTCGAATGACCAGTTGGTTAGCACAAAATTCGAGATTGTTCCTTCTATAGTATGCATTTTCGATTTGTTTGTTTCGATTGTTACTCTTTTGCCCAATCACGCGTAAGCCCAGTGGTAAACTTATCTTGTATGCATTAAAGGCCATGTACTTGTACAATTATTTTTGGCGGATATAGTTAGTATGGAACTTTTGTTGACAGCGTTTTTAGCCGCTTATGGATGCACTGTTGCTCAGGCGATCCACAATCTCCCTCGTAGGTGATAAGTCTTTATGTTGTTTTCTGCCCGATATACTTTGGACCCGATTATCAATTTTGTTATACCCGCTATCCCCCGTTTGGCTATGACCTTCTTTTTAATATTGGCTGTGGTAGTAAGGTTTTCATTCCGTTTAATCGTCAGCCCCAGCCTGATAACACGGTCCATAAATTTGCGTTGTTAACAGGGCTCGAGTCTGTTAACAAGGAGACACGGCAATCGGTGAATTTTAACGGCTTGTTGTGCGAGCAATTCAAACTGGGTGGGTGACGATGGGTTACCATTGATTGCTGTATTTCCCGAAAATTCATCGGCGTTATCATATATATTGGGTGGCATTTTCGGCACTTGGGTCGGATGGCTGATGTTTGAAGCGTAATAACCGGTTGTACTAGCTATAGATTGTTTTAAATTGTAGCTAATTCATAAGTATTTTGCTGTATTCTGATCCCAATTCCGGCGCGAGCAACTAGGATAGGTATGGTGCGCTATGATTGTTAGTACCTTTTTGCATCAAGTGTCAATATAACTGCCTGCATTGGGTGCTCATATAAAATCGATAAAAGTTGAGCCAGCGCGCAGTTTTTTCACACTGGTCTCTGCAATGTGAGATGAGCTTGTGTAAGTATGTTTTATAAATTTAGTTAGGGCCACCAGCGTTTGCCTCGTGAATCACTTTCATTCTTCATCAACTCAGTGCGCTATTTGTTGGCTTGTGGTCCCCCAAAGCCGATATGCATGGCCTTTTTTAGGCCCGTAGCATTTAGATAGAGGTTGGTATGGGTTATCGTTGCATCAGCGGCAATAACCCACACCATTCATGTGACAGTTCTGTCCTGTTTGATCCTTTATTTGCTAGTTGCTTCGAGTAAATGTTTTAGTATTGCTTATGGGATTGAAAAATAATGTTTAACCCAAGTGAATTTGTCCCCTTAGTACCCATGGTCATCACGGACTTCATACTGTCATAGGTTCGATAAATGTATGGTTTTGTCCCAGTGTTCAACCTAATACTTCAAGCCACCCAGCGGCATTCCCCTTTAAATTGTCCCTTGGCTATAGGATTGGCTTGTCCAGGCGCATTCTTGCTTTGAGTTCCAGTGAGGCAAGTTCATAACAAGCTCCGTAAGTGTTATCGGTTTGCGGTAATATTTGATTTTTGCGTTTACATTTGTGCGTACGCTGTAGTGTTTCGATATGTTTGTAAAGCTAATTTGTTGATAGGCTGGCTGTCTTCTATCCATTGTGTTTTGTGCAACACAAAACCAGATTTGCCGCGCATTTTTATCGTGTTACGGTTAAATGGTTTTCGTTCAAACAGTGTATAACCGGACGTTGGCGGAAACTTTCTTGGTTCGACAAGGTAAAGGCGTCCCGTGGATAGCCGATTTAGGTTGTATTGTTTTCGTGGCTGTTTGAACTAGTAACCGGTTTGCTGTTTTTGATGTACCTTTACATTTTTATGAGCCAGCAAAATACTTTTTGCTGACAATCCCGTGCGTCTATCGCCGTTATTGCGAGGGGGCCGTCTTGACGATTATACTCTTAGGTAGCAGTTAATTCGTTTGCTCCGGTAGTTGCTGTTTATTATAGTTGCCAAATTCAGTAAGTTCACATTTTTCGCTGGTTTGCCGGTGGTTAAAGGGGAATAAATAGGACGTACGTCTAATCATCGACGTTTGGTTTCTTGTGGTAACCCGCAAGCTTTTGCTTTGCCTTTCATTTCACGTTGCCTTTCGTTGTCTTACAATATCGCGGTTGGATATTGCCCTGGAGTAAGTGTTCATGGTGCGCCAGCATAGTAAATACTTCGCAGTAAGCTTCATATAGGATATTTGCTCGGCTAGGCTTGTTTTACCCTTTGGACGATCATGTATGGGTTTGTGTAACATGTGGTCACTCAATGCACGTTTATGACCTTTGAAATCCAATACTTTAACCACGTACTTTGCCCGGCGCCTTTTCCTGTGTCGATTTCGACAGTGGATTAGGGGTTTTTCCAACATGGCATCACGCAACTCTCGCGATGGCAAGGTCGTTTTCACTAGGGCGAGTGGATAGCGTCGGTTGCAGCGGCGTTGTCGACAATATTTTGTTTTTCCAGGTTGTGATCGCGGGTATACCTACAATCGCTGAAGCCCTTTTTTGCGCGAACACTTTCAATCCGCTGATGACTTTGGCAAATAAGTTAGCAATATGGCACTAAATAATGATGGTATTTGGCATTTTTTGTTGCGAATTTTTGCCGACAGATGCTTGGGGCCGTACTGTAAAGTTCGATGGCATTTCGTGATTTTTTAAGACTTTTTTCGTTACTTTTCAGGGGACTAGCCCCTTAGACCGGTGGCATAGAGTAGCCCCCCGTTTCCCCGATACGTCTCTTATTTTTGATATCGTTTCCCTTGCGCCAAAAATATTTTCATTGAAAATTCTAATTTTTTGAATTATCATGAGCATTTAATAGCCTTGATAACCCCGGTTAATTTGGCAACCTTCCAATTATATAACGTAACCGTACATTTACTGTGATGTAAGTCAAGACGTAAACCAAATAGTGATTATCATGACTTTATCTGTATTGAATTTGAATATTATCGTTGCCTATTTCTTGTCACTGGGGATTGCTGGGATATCTACGTCTAGTCGAATATCGACGGTTTTTTTGCGTAATGATGATGGTACTCCTTGCTTGGTCAAAATGCGTAGGGTGTTTGTTTAGCGGCACTGTGGATGGATGTATATTATTTTCTCTGATAAGCTTTTATCATGCGTTATGCGGCGTTTAACCAATATTTTTTGGATTTTTGTCATCCACTGTTACGTCGTCGGGTTTATCCGGGCCGAATGGTCGTTCGCGTGTGCAGAAGGCCTATAGGTTCCCAAGTCATTGTGGTGGGTCTTTGCTTTGGTTATGTACGGGTTTTTTGTTTAGCTTTTATTGGCTGGTAAATTTCAGGCCGGCTTTTTATGCTTGGAATTATCAATCGACCTATTGAACGAATTTTTTGTTGATTTTACCTTTTACTTTTGTTATGTGTTAAGCGGTGTACCATGTTTTCATTACCGAAGTGTGCAGTTTTTTCATATTGCCCCGGTGCTTATTGCCATAGCTGGTTTGCTATGCGCGTTTCACCTGAGATTTAAGCTAAAGGCAGTGCGGCGGTTGGGATGAATACAGTCAATTGCGTTTGTTTAGATTGGTCGATATTTTGCCCAGCTGCCATACAAATATACAGAAGTGTTTCATGTTTGGTTTTTTATGTTGTGGTGATTTTTAAGGTATTGCAGGCGGGGACCGTCACCACTATGATATTGCAGGGTTTTATCGCGTTCACCTGAGCGCCAAAATGAGCTGGTTTCGTGGTTTGTATTCCCGCTATAGTGTATTACCGTTGCCGTACTTCTCCAGTGTTTCTTAATGACGATGATGTATGGGGCATATTTGATTGAGAAAATATTGCCTTGCGGCTAGCTATTTGTGCCTTCTGTTTTATTGGATCTGTCTTAGCTGAGTTGGTAGCACCTTATGTCCAACTTTTGGGGGGCCTCCACAATGCAGCTGCCCGCTATGTGTTATTTGACTCTATAACTCTATATTTTCACCCGGATGCAGCGGATGACCTTTTACCTAGTATATTGTATCATTTATTGTGTGCTTGGGCACCACTATGGTTTGTTTATTCAACCTTAATGCTTGCTCATTGTGGAGTTGGTATCTCCTTATGCGTTATCGCCGTCCATGTGTAAATTTGGTATTGGTGGCCGTTTCATGGTTTTGGTTATTTTTTACGGGATGTTAACCGCATTATCGCGGCTGTACATTTGTTTACGAGTATCGCATTTTAAATGCCTTTCTGCCTTGTTTTACTGTGCTTTATTGGCTCTTGTTAGACACTTTTAACGCCCCCTGAGTATGCAGGTAGGATTGTTGCGTTTCTATATGAACGCGCCTTGGGGTGTGGTGGAAACTGTTTTACTGGAATTCCCAAAGACTATCGGTGCAAGCCTCTATTTTAAGCGACATGCTTATTTTGGTGGGGATATTGGCCATAGTGGATTATTGCCGCACCGATATTTTTGGTATTCCAGTTTGTGGCCCATGCATTCCTTAGCGGTTTATGTGATTATGTGCTCCCCCCCCCCGGTATTTCTAAATATATTGGTGCAATTACCCTCGAGATTATTCCAGCAGATATGCCAAAGCAATGTGATCTAAAGTAAAAATAACAAACTAGTGCATTATTTTTAAAGTTTGTAAGGATGAGAATTTCTTGCTTTGATGGACGGTTATGAAAGTTTCAGTGTTGTTTGATGTTGCGCCTATTGTCTAATTTAATAGAGATGAGAAGAAGGTGCTTAGTGAGCTTTGAACAAAAAGTAGCAAATTGTGGTGTGCAGTAGAGACTGGTAGCTTAAAAATTTCCGGCTGAATACGCAACGTATTTATCCGTGCAACAGCGTTGTACTGCCGCCATACCCTTGTGCTTATGATTCAATGAGGCGAGCAAGCTCTTTTGAAGCATCCCCGGTGCATTATGCATGTAATGCGAGTGCTATCGTGTTGAGGGAAATACCTAGTGGTGAGATGGAGGGAATGATCGCAACAAGTTTTTTTTTGCGTGGTCAAGGAACGGCGATCGATAATTTTTGTTTGGCCTATCCAGTCGTTATGCAGAAACCGCTGAGCGTGCATACCAACTCTATGAATGGTTTGTCGCTCAAGACGGTTATTTATTTATGTTGTTTGTACAGAGGTCAAGGATAAGAGTCGACCCTGATGACTTCTTTCAGCCGCCACGGCACACTGTGGTTATGCCGCACTAAGATTTACACACATTGGGGAGAGTTACCTGATCTGCTTACCTTTTGGTCAAAACAAACGCAAATGTGTTGTTTGACATCCGAATTTTGTTCGGGGAGAAAGGATTGCTAGTATACGTCCGCATGAGCTTTATCCAGTGTAGGCAGTGGAGTTGGTGGAATTGTTGGGGTTTATGTATTCATGGAAGCTGAATAACAAGGTTTGATAGTTGGATGGTTGGTTATCCGCATAAAGAATATCAGAATGGCAGGGCCTGGGCCCATTTAAAACGTGAGATGTTCACTGTCATGGCGTGCGTAACACCGCGGCGGGTTTGCGTTTATTTTATAATGTTTATGACGGATTTTAGTGAGCTTGGCGTATTATTACAACCGGTGGCCATTTTATTCGCAACGGTTGAGGAGCGTATGGGATGTTTTATGTAAATTTGCATGGCTGGATTGTCCAATGCCAATAGGAAGTGTTTATTTACTATTGCTCTTGTATGTTATGCATGTTGCGAACCACGTAGATACATGCTTGACTATGTGCGCAATACCTGAAGCGTTTACGTTCGGCTACTTGGTGAGCTATTTGTCCGACAATAGACAACATTAGGGCGTTTTCTCATGCCAAAAGGTCAATATCATGATGTTCGTTTGCCTTTAATGTGCTTGATGTGCCAGATTGGAGACGATGTATATTTGATGGACTGGTGGATGGCCCACATATCGACTCCTTTGCATGCGGTTGTTTTGGCCGATGATTAGCGCTAGTCAAACCGTGATAAGTGCTAAAAAGGCATTATTTTGAATGGCCGCATGTTGTATGTTTTTTAGTGACGGCTAAGAGTTTTTAAAAAAATGCCCAATTGGCAAAGTGCGGCGGGCTTAGGCTATTTAATGCAATATTTTGGATGATGGGAACATGGCAGGTGTTTGTGGAGCTCGATTATCAAGGCCAGTGTATTAATTCCAAAAAAGGCAGGTTACGCACAAGCCTTTTGCTTATTTATGGTTTTGGTGCGTCTTACCGTTACCGGCGACCAAAGGGGTGGCAAAAGCTTACATATTTTGACCTGTTAGAGCAACACGCGGTCGATTTGCAACTGGCGGATATTTTGGGCTTCAAGATTGAGCGGCCGTGGACTGCCTTGAGCCGATAGGATCTGAACTTCCCCAAAGCATGAAATACCATCTGATTATCGAGCTTACGGGCTGTATGCTGTTAGCGGGAAACGCAGTTGCCGCGCTTACAGTCCTGTTGCTGGTATTTGACACCAATTGTTTTAAACCAGTTGCATTTAAGCTTTTTCCAGTCATGATTGGCAAGATTCTCCCTGCCTTTTTTTTGGTCATGTTTAATGGCAGTTGCTTTTGTGGAGGCCGTTGAGGTTGCTATTCAATCGCAAAATCTAGCCCGTTTAGGCCATTGGCTTAGTGGCGAGATGTGTTTAGAGAAAAAGCATTGTGAGGGGTCATGTGTGACAAATACTTTGTCGATCAGAATTCATCGGTAGCTTTTGGTGGGTGCAGGCAGAAAGAAAATCATCGGATTTTTGCAGGCTTTCACTCGATGTTTGGCCAGTTTAAACAGCGCGGAAAGGTTTGCAATTTACGCAGAGAACATTTGACCGAGATTGGCGAATGGTCTTGGTAGCCTTGTGTTGAGTCAACCTGTAAGGACCAGACTACAAAGCAGTTTTGGAAGGGCCTTTCTAATGGCCCGAGCGATGATTGGTGGCAGTCGTTTGTTAGGATATGAGCAGGAGATCTGTTGAATGGCTAAAGATAGTAGTTTTTTTTACGCTTGTGAGTACGCACTTGATTTGAGCATTTTATTCGCGCAAGACATCACTTTTTGCTGGGACCAAGAGTTTCGCTTTTCTGATTGCATGCGCCAGAACTAACCGCTCGAAAATGATGCAAGGACCTGTCCCACGATCCCCGAACTTGGTATTTCATGGCAATAAAGATGAGCCAACAAAATGGATCCCAAGGCTGGCCCATTTTTGTCATAAACTATGCGAATTTAGTTACGTGGTTTGCTAGCGCGGTTGAAGCTTGCGGAAAGAGAAACATTATCTGGCGCGCTGGAAAGGCCGCTATTGCACGGCAAATTTGAACGGGCATGGTTGTTTACCGATCAGTGGTAGCTTGCTGACCATATGGGTTGCGGCTATTTACCTTTTATTGGCATTGGCAATGGTGGGTGGACAGTGAAACAATTGCGGCGTTTTATTGCTAGCCACAGGGCTTTTATGATGTTAACAGTCAACTTAAAGCCTTATTCCAATCATTAAACAAGTTTTCAGGCGACAAAACACCCTAAACAGGCCGCCAGTATTTTGATGAAAAAGCGTTTGCGTGGGACGGGCATGATTAAGGATAGCACCCAGCCATTTTTGAGCAGCGGTAGCCCTGATCATCAATGGCACCAAGCATTAATCGTCGATGGTAATTATCTGCAACTCAATTGGTTTATGCGATAAATCCTATGTGTAGTATTTCTAATATTTTTATACCACCCTACAATATAACCTGAGACATAAAAACAGATTTTACAGGAAATTGCTGGACGTAAGTCTAGCATGGTAGGTGAATTTTGGCCTGATGACACCTCTATCTTAAATGATATTATGCAAACGCGTTATTAGATATAGGGGCCAAGCGGCGGCGTTTTATCTGGGGTTCGTGGCATTAGACGACGGTGTTCTATTTTCATAAGATATACCGGTCACGTGACTATCGTCGCGGTTTTATGAGCTAAGATAACGACGAAATAATTGTGTGTGAATTTAGTGCGTTATTTAGGCACAATGGCAGCTAGACACGGTCCTGGCCTATATCCATACAGAGCGCATTTTGCGAGCCATTATAAACTTAATAATCTTCATGGTTAGGACCTAGCAACATTATGTATTTGAACGTTCTCAAATTGAATAAATGGCGTGCTTGGTGAAAAAATATTTGTGTAACAGATTTTGATCCCGCCGTTTGGTAGATTGTTTGCTGTCCGCGCTGATAACGCCCGCACTTTTTACGCGTTAATTGCGTCAATGATGCGGCCGGATCGCAGCCCCTCGATATCAGCCATTTCCGTAGAGTTAGTAGCTGAATTATTGTCGAGGTGTAACCATTTTTTTTTGGGCTTGGCAATCGCGGGTACAGCTTTAATACAAAATGATCTTACCAGAAACCGTGTCCAAGAGATAGACTGTCTATTTCATGTTTCAAAAATATGCAGTCAAAAGTAATGGATTTATATTTGTTGTAACTGAGTAAAGGCTGACGCCACCATTGGGTGTTGGTCTTGCCATCGTTGCTGTTCTGTTTGAGAGGTTGTTTCAATGCTGAGAATATGATTGTTTTGTCGCTTTGGCCCAACATATTCAGGCTAGGGTAAAAGTAAAAATCACTGTTTTTCATGACAGTGATGATGTTTACTTTTATTGTGATAGCGTGGTTTATCACGCGTTTAAACAAAAAGCCTTCCCAGGTTTAGCGCCGCATAAACACACTTTATTGCGTTTTCTAAGCTATAGGTCTGCAGCATTATGCAAGGATAGTAAAACAGAGATAGATCAACCGGCTCAATCGACTTTGACTCCGTCATATTCCTAGGGCGGTAATAGTGCTTGGGGCGAACGCTTGACTCAGCAGATATCCAAACATGGGTGATTAATATCTAGGCACTGAATTGAAAAACCGTAAGACATAAAACATTGATATTAGGCCCAGTGCCGAGGCTAATCAATATTTGTCTACCTGGGGTTACCAAAAAAATGGTTAGGGAGCCCACAATCACTTTGCTGCTGATAATTAATATCGGGCACACTCGGTCATAGTAAGTGAATAAGTCAGTTACAGTGGCGGAACCAGGATGCAAGCCAAAAACATAAAATTTGCGGGCGCATCAGTATGTAAAACGCCTTGCTTGCGAAAGTCGTTTGCTACAAACAAATCAGCGGCACAGAGCGGCTTCAATAGAAGAAATGTTATTTAGAAGCGTTTGTTTACCGTTACCAAAGGTTTTGCTTCAGCATATAGCATTCAATTTACCTCTATGCAGCGGCTTGTATGAATGTTTTGAAGTGCGGTTGTGAATATTTTCGGTCTATCGTTACGTGCCCAAACAATGATCTAAATCTGATTTCCGTAAGTTCATAAATAACTTTAGTTCACTAAGCTATAAGCATTCTTGGACTGCATAGGGGTCGTTACACGTCTAAGTAAGTATCCATAGTATAAGTAATATATTCACCTTGCACATTAAGCTATGTTATCAGCTAATTTCTAAGATCTTGCTTTAAAGGACATACGCATTATTTTTGGTTCCCGCCGGGTCTGTACTGACGATACAGAACGATTATAGGATGCATTCTTGCATTCAGACTCGACTGGATCAGCTTTATACCTGTTGCCAAGTATATTGCGTTCACGTTACCAGCGCAAAGGTTTGATTTGCTTTAACAGAAGGATACCAAGATACTTCTAAACTGTCAGTAGGTAACCAAGTTGGTTCTTAGTTTCAAGACCTTTATTTCTTGTCACCGGCGTTTTGTTTAAATAAGCCATAACCATTACGTATTGGCTGAATCTTTAACGTAGTGTATGGGTAGCGCATGTTGATACGTAAATCTGACTCTGGAAGTCTTTTTTCACCTGTTCAAAAGATTGTGGAGTGTTCCGCATAAAAACAAGGTATTTAAACCAGCGGCGATACGGTGTCCGGTTATTAGACCACGCCGATTTATCTGGTTCACATAGACCATACACAACGGTTCAGATCAGGTTGATAATTAGTTTTATGGGGCCGGTGATTTGGTTATTCTTTCAACGATTTGTTATTATGGGCGATCGGATGTCGGTAGCACAAGCGCTTTAAAGCCCATCCTGGTTGTTTGAAAAGGGTATATGCGCGCGCATTTTCGAAATGGGTCAATTTGGACCTGGCCAATGCCTTGTAAGTAAATACCAGCATACTGCACGTAGAATCAAGAAACCAGGTGTTGGTGCTGAGGATTACCTATTGTGAAAAGAAGGTTTGGAATTTCTTGTACACCTGCCAATTTACTAAATACAGTTGGATAAGTTCTTGTTCGTCGGTTTAACGGAATACGCAGTTAGGTGTTAACTCTTCAGTTTAATTTGTAATCAAACTGACCAAACAGGCCATAACTTTCTATTGCTTTTGTCGAGACGTGATCAAACAGTGCCGCGGGCTAGCTTCAGCGGCTTGGGCATTTAAACCCAGTAGAAGCACTTTAATGCAACTTAAGCCATTAGCAGTGGAGTCTAAGGCCCGCCGAAATTGCATAACAAAGATAATAATTTCGGTTCAGACTGTATGGCTAATTTAGGTCTTGCTCAAATGTATAACTAATATAGTTAAAGTTTTTCTCTGTTATAGTCGATGCGTGTTTTGGAGAACACGAGCTTTGCTGCGGATCGTTTGCTGGTACAATAAGGTAACATCAGTGAAAATCTGTATTCGATATTCGTAAGATTCAAATTTCGATAAGCGAGATTAGAGACTAGGGTTGTAGTTGATTAGTTCCAATCAGTTGGTGATAGACTCGCTGTCTGTCTGCTTGATTCAGGCAAAATGATAAGGCATTCCCGATCTAAAAAAGGCTCACACCTGGAACGCTGTTCGCTTCAATGGCTATAGCTTGCATCTGAGCCAAAGTGCCAGGATTCTTCGGCTGGAAGTTAATTAATGTAGCGCGGGAGCACGCAGCATATTTCATCGATTCTGCCCAGTCGGGCAATGATAGTTTAAAGGGTGACTATCTTTCGTTTAGGGTAATTATAGTGCCTGTGCGTCTGGCGCCCAGCGGGTTACGGATCGTTAACGGTATCTTTTTTTTTTTTTCCCCCCCCCCCCCCACCCCAAGGGCGATTCGCTAATGGTACCGTCCGTTGGCTACCGAATTTTGCCCAGTGTACGGGAGGCTAAAAAACATTTTTCGATCGTGTATTGGATGTGCGCCTCGGACAGGTTTAACTAACTGTAATTAATCCTACAGTGCCTCTAAAAATGCATTCTCCGCATCTATTGGCTTGGGGGGGCCGCGGTTGGTTGACCCAATTACCGCACCAGATTTGGGTGTTTTTTTAACCAATTTAAGGTAACCCTTGTTGGACCGCGGCAATACTTCAACGAGCGCACGTTCAAACTAGCGTTATTAAATATGGGAGTTTTGACGAGCGCGAACTTATACGCATTTCATAACATATTTTAAAACCCAACCGAGATTCAGACGGAAAGTTCTGTGAGAGAGGTACCGGACCCACCGCGAAATTTAGGGGAAAAACCCCTTTTTTTGGGAAGGGGTTTTTTTTTTTTTAACAAAGTTTTTTTGGGGGGGCACTATTGGAATTTGAAATCTTCTGCTTTT
>Ga0163217_1049211_pt1 | contig 14281 bp, 21 predicted proteins | sample SynspAceP_FD_185933 | JGI IMG/M metagenome (GOLD analysis project Ga0163217, IMG submission 185933) | Saline lake microbial communities from Ace Lake in Antarctica - Synechococcus sp. Ace-P (PacBio error correction) | ecosystem: Environmental > Aquatic > Non-marine Saline and Alkaline > Saline ... | reverse complement strand
CCGTCGGGCAGGTTCACTTCGCCGTGGCGGGCCCCGATGGCAGCGAGGCGGCTTTCTGTTCGCTTCGGTGCCCGGCCGCGGCCGTGCCTGGATCCAGACCCTAGCGTTGGCGACCTCAATCAAAACTGCGCCTGCGCTCTGCGCCGAATCAGCCCGCTGATTCCAAACCCGTCTCGGCAGCCCAGGTTGATGTGCGGCGTCTCCGCTTGCGAGAGCCGGGCCCGGCCGTTATCGCGCCCACCCTTCGGTTTTAGGCTGCTGGGATCGGCGGAGGGTCAGCGGTTGATTTCCGGAACGCTTACGACAAGGTTTGGATCTGCACCGCGTGGCTGAGCTGCCGGCGGGCGCACCCCCAGGCTGGTTCCATCGGTCTGCACCTGATCCACGAGCGTGACCAGATCCCCAGGCCTTTCGTGGCCCTGCGGGAGCTGGCCTGGAGTGCGGCCACCCGGAGAGGACGGTGCCACCGTGGATCACATCGTGCGACTAACCTCAGGGCGCGGCCCTCGCTATCCCCTGGGCCGAAACATGCTGGCCACCTTGGAAGGCCACTGCGAGGAGCACGGCATCCGCCTTTCACGGCATCGGCAGCGGGGCCGTCAGGGATTGTGCACGTGATTGCACCGGAGCTGGGCTCACCAGCCAGCCTGACCGTGCCTGTGGCGATTCCCATACCTCCACCCACGGGGGCCTTCGGAAAAGCATCGCCTTCGGCAATCGGCACCAGCCAGGTGCGTGGATGTGCTGGCGCCAGAGCCTTTCCGATCGACAAACTCAAGGTGCGTCCATCTGGGTGGTAAGGCGGCTGCCTTTTGTGTGTACGCAAGGACTTGATCCTCCACATTGATCCGCCAGCTCGGGTCAAAGGTGGCGTGGGCTATGCCTAGGAATTTGCTTGGTCGGCCATCGAAGCCCTCTCGATGGAGGAACGCATGGACCCTACTGCAAAGGCGATTGAGGGTGGCGCCCGTTGCGGCTAGTCAATCGATGCCACCACCTTTCGCCTTACCTGCACGGCAGGCCATGGCTCCAGCCGGCGAACTGGGGAGCGGGGCGGTGGGCTTGGTGGGCAAAGCCTGCGCCAGCGGGCCTGAGGCCACTTCGACGACGAGGTGCGTTTCGGATTGCCCGGGCCCTGGCGCCCACGGTCACCTGGGCGGATCACCCCCGGCCAGGGGATCGGCATCGATGAGGCCGTGCCGACCCCCGAGCAAGCTCGAACCCAAACGAGCGCCCCCTGGCCGAGCAGGCTTTACCTCTACATGGACCTCACCCGGGGGCTGCGATGGCCGGTCTACCTGTGGAGTTCTGCTTCATCGGCAGTTTGCACCAACGTCGGCTCAGTGATCTGCGCGCGCTGCGGCGTGGCCGGGGGCGAACGGTGGCAGCGGAATCCAAGGCTTTTGTGGTGCCTGGCTCTGAAGCAGGTTGGCCCGCGGCCGCTGAAGCCGAAGGGGCTCGATCAGGTCTTCCGCGCCGCCGGGTTTGAGTGGCGCGAAAAAACCGGGCTGCCTCGATGTGTCCTGGGCCCACTGAATCCGGACCGCCTCGAGGCCGCCAGATCAAGCGCCAGCTCCAGCAACGCGCAACTTCAAGGGTCGCCAGGGCTCGCCCGTTGGCCGCACCCTGTTGATGAGCCCCGGCGACTGGTGGGCGGCCGCGGCCGTTCTGGTCACGTCAGACCGATGTGCGCGAGGCTGCTGCTGGCGCCGCCACACCCCGAGCCAGCCCAACCGGAGCCGCCCTTCGGCGTTTCAGCGGCGCGGGCCACCGGTGCTCAGAGCAGGCACCACAAAAGCCTGAGTGTGCGCTGCCGAGCCGTGTGCGCGCGCGCCGGCGCGGACGGGCCGCGAGCGGGCGCGGCAGGGATCGAGGCTGGAGCCGACCGGTTTTGTGGCGAGACTGCCGATGGAAGGCAGGAGCGAGTGCCAGCGAGGGTAGAGCCGCCATCGCGGAGCCGCCCGGTGAGGTCGCAAGTGGGTAGGGTAAGCCTGCTGCGGCGCGAGGCGCTGCGTTGGGGTGCGGAGCTGCTGCGGGGTCGCGGCACGGGCCTCGTCGATGCCGAGTCGCGCGGCTGGGCCGGGTGAGTGCCCCAGGTGACCTGGTGGGCGGCCAGGGGCCGGAGGCAGTCGGAAGGGGAGCGCACGCCGGTGGCGTGGCGGTCGGAAGTGGCGCTCAGGGCCCGCTGGCCAGGCGTTTGCACCGGAGAGCCACCCGCGCCCGGCGGGCTCCGCAGTTGGCGGCCCTGGGCTGCGGAGGCCAGTGCGGGCGGCGTGGCCGTGCGAGGTGAGGCGGAAGCGTGGGTGGGGCGAGGGCGGATTGAGCGTGAGCGCGCAGACGGGGCGGCCACCCTCAGATCGCCGATGGTTGCGAGGGAGGGTCATGCGTTCCGGTCCGCATCGAGAGGGCTCGATGGCGGAGCCAGCAAGAGTTCAAGGAGCAGTAGCCCAGGCGGCCGATCTTTTGATCCCCGAAGCTGGCGGATGCAGTGAGGATGCAGAGTGGCGCTGTGCGACGAGCGAGCGCGAGAAGGAGGGCAGCCGGCGCTGTGCGGCGACCCAGGAGGTCGACGCGACCTGGAGGTGTTGTCGATGCGAAAGCTGCGTGGCGGGCGGCAAGCACATTCACGCAGCCTTGGCTTGGGTGCCGATGGCCGGAAGCGGATTGCTGCGAGAGCCCGCGGGTGGAGGTATGGATGCCACAGGCCACGGTCATGCAACTGGCTGGGTGAGGACCCAGCCCGGTTGCAATCACGTGGCACAATCCCCTGACGGCCGCTGCCGATTGCACGCGTGAAGGCGGATGCCGTGCTCCTCGCAGTGGCTCTCCAAGGTGGCCAGCATTGTTTCGGCCAGGGATCAGCGAAGCGCCGCGCTGGAGGGTAGTCGGGCCACGATTTGTGATCCACGGTGGCCCACCGTCCTCTCCGGTGGCGCCTCCCAGGCCCAGCTCCCGCAGGCGCCACGAAGGCCTGGGGGACTGGGTCAACCTCGTGGATCAGGTGCAGACGGATTGAAAAAACCCCGGCTGGGTTGGCGCCGCCGGGCAGCTTCAGCCACCGGTGCAGATCCCAAACCTGTGTCGACAGCGATTCCGAACTCACCGTGACCTCCGCCATCCCAGCAGCCTACAAACCGAAGAGCGTGGCGCGGAAACGGGCTGCCGGCTCTCGCAGCAGGAGACCCGCGCACATTCACCTGGGGCTGCCGAGGACGGGGAATCAGCGGCTTGATCGGCCCAAGCGCAGGCGCAGATGATGAGGGCTTCGCCACGCTTGAGGGGTCTGATCCCAGGCACGGCGCGCCGGGCACCGAAAGCGAACAGAAAGCCGCCTCGCTGCATCGGGGCCCGCCACGGGCCGAAGTGAACCTGCCGACGGGCTTGTCGGCACTTCCGCCGCCAGGGCCGGCAATGCCGGTCACCGCCATGGCCAGTCACTGCCCAGCCGGCGACGAACCCCTTCGGCATCGCCCACGCGCCACTGGGTCGCTCACAGCTCCATATGCCGCCAGGTTCCCGCGGCCACCTCATCAGCTTCCTGCTTGATTTCGTGGCTGTAAAGAAATCACGAAACCGCCAAGGAAGAAAAACATCGGAGGCCCCTTGCCCCCGGCCAGGGCAGCACCGAGGCCCCCACCGGTGCACGATTCGCAACACGAGCGGTCTGCCCCCGTTGACGCAGAAACTCCAGCACCACCGAGGCCAGGCTGTCGTTCATCGGCGCCGAAACAGAGCAGGCCCGGTGCGCTCGCGCAAACTTCCGGCCCTCCACGGCACCAGCAGGGCCCCGGTGTGCTGCCGGGGCCGGTGTTCAGCCCGGCAGTGAGTCGCAGCTTCACCTCCACCGGCACCTGCAAAGAGGGGCCACGGTGTGGTTTCTCCAGGGGCCAGCAGATCCGTCCCACCTTGCCGGCCAGGCTGATTCGCCGCATGCCCCAGAAGGCGCAGCAGGCGCTCTGGGAACACCCCACCGCCGAAGGCCCTGCCGCTCAGCAGTCCACAGCGTTGCCATTCCACATCGCCCGCAATCTCGGCGGGACCCCGGGAAGGTGGGCCACGGTTTGAAGGCCCGGTCGGGGGCTCCAGATCATTTCCCGGCGCCGTACCGGTGGGATGGGCAACACCTGGGCGCCGACGGGCAACAGCGCCTGCTTGCGATTGCTGGTCGCCACCGGGCGACCGCGGCCCGCCGAGTTTGGCGCTGATGTCAGCCCAGATCTCGGCCGCTCCTGCAACGGTGCGCCTGAAGGCCGCGGCCAGGCGCCTCGGTGGTGAGTCTCGGGGGTGGGGGCCAAGGCCGCGCGACTCACCAGCAGCTGCGCGCTGCGGCGCACTCGCCGCACACCTGGATCAAGCCGCTCCCGTTGTCGCCCACCACGGTTCTGGCGGTAGGTGGGGAGGCCCTGGGCCGCCAGTTCCTCGGCAACCAGCGGGCGTGCGTTGAGAATTGGTGCCGAGCAACAGCTCGGGCCGATGCAGAGAATCTGGCAGCAAGGGCTCTTTCGCGGCCACTGCTGATCGCTGCACTGCTGGTTTTCTGGAGACTCAGCGGAAACAGCTGGGGTCAGCCATCGCATCCAACCGAGCATGGACGTTCGAAAAACGCCCCCACCAGGCGTTTCTGGCGGGAGCGCACCAAGGCCCCGATTCAGCACCGCCGTGGCGATCGCCAGCCAGAGAAAAGCGCATCTCCACATCGCACAACCAGAGCCAGGGCGCCAGCCACTGGGTGAAGCATAAGGCAGCACCAACGGTGGGCGGCGAGCTGAAGCCGGCCCCGCAGCAGCGGTGGTGAAGATGCCGGCCGGTCGGGGGTAGAAGGCGAGTAGGCCCTCATTCAGCCGGGCCCATGATCACCGCCACATAGTCCGCCAAGCGGCAGCGAACAGAATCAGCAGGCGCGGGAACCAGCAGGCTGCGGATGGTTGACCCTGCGGGGCCCAACGATGCTTGATAGCCGCAGGGGGCAAACCCGAGGGAATGGAAGCCGCCATCGCCCATGAAGATGCGGGCGGGTTGAGTTGTGACGCAGGAAGCCGAAACAAGCCCCGGCCAGGGCGGCAGCCAGCAGGGCCAGGCGGCGCTCTGCTGCAGGCTGAAACTCACCGACAGCAAGCGAATCGCGGCGATGCCACCCACACCGGCGGCCAGGCCATTCGAGGCCATCGATCCAATTGATCGCAATTTGGTGATGCCCCACAGCCAGATCACCGTGGCCAGCAGGGCTAAGCCCATCGGGCAGCACCAGGCCGGACCCTTGCAAGGCCGACCAGACGAGGGGGGAAATCAATCCCGCCGATGCGCACCCCTTCGCTCCAGACCCACCATCGCCACGCCACCTGACCGGCCCAGCCTGGGCAGGGGAGGCAGGCGAAGAGGTCGCGCAAGGCCGATCACAAAGAAGCAGAGAAGCTCCGGCCAGGGTGTCAGATCAGTTCATCCTTGGCCGGCGCCAGGCTGCCGAAGCCACAGAAAACCAAAAGTGATCCCAGGGCCCAGGAAAACCGGCCACCCATGCCGACAACCACCCGAGCCGAACCACGGACGCGTGCTGCTGCCGCGGATCGGGGGTTGTCACATCAGGCCCTAGCGGCAGGCCCAGGAACGCCGGACCAGCGAAACGATTCAGCGGCCGGAGCACGGCGCCAATGCGAAAACGTGACGACAGCCACTTTGAGCGACGCGAAACCAAGATCGGCCGGGCTGGCTCATAACCGATTCAGCTGTGCAGCGACAGCTTAGGGATAGGGGTCAGACCATCGGGCGACCTTGCGGACGCACCATAGAGGGCGGGAACGGTCACAGCAAAGGCCTTGACCCGCTCGCCGCAAACGCCAGCCGACGACGCATCGTGGGCATATCTGCAGGCGATCAGCAATCACTCGGGCCCACCTCCTCGAAGGCTTTCCGTATCGAAACCGCGCCCCGTGTCGTTCAGGGCGGCGCTACCAAATGCGCAGCCACTGGTCACGCAACGGGGGAATTCGGTTCAAAGGGGAACGGTGTTTTTATTTGGCGGTGATTTCACATCGCTCATCAGCAGAAATCAGCCACCTTGCCGGTTCAGGCCGACGAACGCAGATCATCAGAAACCCAGGTGGTTAATCGTGCCACCGGAGACGACCCGCAGCCCGCGCTCGATCAGCCGCTCAGCCAGGGCCTGGGCGTTGGCCACCACCTGCTGGCTGGTAGGCCCGGAAGCCTGGCTGGAGCGCCTCTCCGAAGGCCACCGCCTTGCGGCCACCAACGATGCTCCAACGGCCCCCCTGGCTGCCGGGGAAACCACCGCTTTGTCGACTGGCTGGCCGAAAGTCGGCGTCGTTGGTGAGGATCAAGCCGCGCGGGGCCACGCAGGTCTTGTGGGTGGTCGTGACCACATGGCAATGGGGAATGGGGCTGGGTGCACCCGCAGCGGCGACCAGGGCCGCGATGTGGGCCATGTCCGCCAGAAGGTACGGCGCCGACTCGTCGGCGATGATGGCGCGGAGCCGGCGAAAATCATCGTGCGCGGGTTGGCCGAGAGACCACAAGAATGATTCAGTTGGGCGTGGCTCCAGGCCAGCTGACGGATCACGGCAAATCCAAATTGCTCGGTGTACAGAGGGACGAACGACACTAGTGGACCGCCTTGAAAACTGCCTGGACACCATTCACCGGCGAGCCATGGGTGAGAATGGCCCCCCGTGCGAAAGATCCAGCCCCAGCAAACGTCGTGTCACCGGGCTGAGCAGGTGCGCCAGAAAAACGGCCGAAAATTGGCCTGGGCCGCCGCTGTGGGGCTGCACGTTGGCCAGGCGGCCCCGAAACAGCTGGGCGGGCCCGGGCGATCGCCAGCTCCTCGACGCGGGTCAACGTGCTCACAGCCGCCGTAGTAGCGCTTGTGGGGCAAAGGCCTTCGGACTAACTGTGGTGAGCACCCGATCCCTGGGCTCCATCACCGCCCGCGCAGTGAAGTTCTCGCTGGCCGATCCAATTCGAGATGGTGCTGCTGCCGCTCGCCCTCCTTGGCGATCAGGGCCGCGATGGCGGGATCGCCGGCCGCGAGGACTGGTTAGGGGGCACCGGTGAATCCGTCCGTCGCTGCAAGTCAAGGCGCTAGTGGCTCATCGTAAAGAAACGACGAACGCAAAGCAACGACGAACAACCGTGGCCGTGGACGAACAAAACCGTGCTGAATCAATTAAAAAAAACCGCCCCTGGGGACGGTTTGAAAAGCGCGCCTGAGAGATTTCGAACTCCCGACCCTCTGCATCCGAGTCAGATGCTCTAATCCGCTGAGCTTTACAAGCGCTTGAAACCGACATTCTCACCGCACGGGGTTGCCATCCGTCAACTGCCCTTGACGTTTCGACGAAGGAGCAGAATGGAATCCAGCGTCTGGGGGGCCTTGCCCCTTTCCTCCATGCCCCAATCCGCTTGGTACGGGCCCGCCGACCCGCCGATCCCACCTAATCGCCACTTTCGAGCGGGTCGTCAAACCTTCTGCGTTCCATGCGCGGGTGTCGCCGCCTTCAACAGCGGCCTTCTGTCTCCCCCGCAGGGGCTGCGCCATCCCTTCAGCAACCTGGGCTGGCTGACGCTGGCCTGGGCCGCTGCTGCTCTGCTGATGCACTCCTCAATTCGTTGTTGCGACACATGCGAAGTCGGCAACCAGGCTCCATCCTGAGGAAAGGATCGCAACTGCAACCTTGAGTTTGACGACAAGCCAATTTCCAAGAGCTCTCGTGGCTCTGGCCGACCGCCTCTACATCCAGACGCTGGCTGGCACCTCTAACCTGGGGACGCCGGACTGGCGATTCCGCTTGCGATCGAGTGCGGCCGCCCGGATCGATCAGGGCGCCTGGGATCTGCGCACGCCCAGGCCCTCGGAAGCCCTTCAGTGCCGATCGGGCGGAGCCCGCCCGCTTGCCGTTGGCCGGTGGTTCCGGCGGCCAACATGCGGGATCTCGAAACATCCTCGAATCCTTCTGCTCCTAAAAGCGGTTGTGCAGGGGACAACAGGCGCACCAACTGGCGCATAAGTGTTTGCCCCTCCCGCAGGGCGCTGGATGGGCTGGTCATCGAGCGTCCACAATTGCCCGTGAGGTGGTGAGCCAGCGCATGGGCAAGCTGGGGCGGCGGCTGATCGGCAAAGGTGGTCGATGCCGAAGCTCAGGTCGAAGAAGGCCCTGAAATCCAGGAAATTTGGGAGACAGCTTTTCGGGAATTCGGCATCGAGGCGAAAGATCTATTCCCTGATTGTCCGGGTGATTGCTGGGCCGCAACCACCTGGAGATCCCCTGTTCACGTGCGCGAAGAAACGGCAGGTGCGGCTCAAGACGACGGCTGAGCCGTTGCCGATCTGTTGGCTGAGCTGCTGGCTTCCGGCACCCCGGCGGCGTTGGCCAGCAGGCCATACAGTCCCAGGCGAGGCGGCGGCTGAGGCCACCCTGCAGCAGCAGGCCAGGCAGCCCGGCCGGCCAGCGCCACACGTTCGACAAGATCCAGGCGCCCAGACCGGCCACAAGCCGCCGTCCATTCAGCAGGGCCGTGTCGCTGGCCCAGCGGCGCAGGGGGGAGCTCGCCGAGACGCTTGCGCAGGGCCAGCAGCAGGGCGACGCAGGTGATCAGGTTGACGGCCACGGTGGCCAACACCAGACCGGGAGCCTCCAAAATTTCAGGGCGCTCAGCTGCGCCCCAGCGTCGGGCCGCCGACGAGAACCCAGTCCGAAGATCACGTTGAACCGATCCGGCCATCGAAAAGCGAAACGGCGTCACGCCATCACCAGGCATAGAACCCCCGCACCAGCACATCGCGCCCCAGATAGGCCGGCATCCCCATCCGAGGCCATCAGCAGACCACCGACCAGGCGGCGGCCTGGCTGATCGAAGGCCCCCGCTCGTAGGACGATGGGCGACGATCGGCCGGCCAGGCCCACCATCAAGGCGCCGAGCGGCCAACATTGCTGGCGTTGCGAAAGCATCAGGCCCTGGCGGATCCGCCCCAGGCCGGCCGGTCGGCGGAAGCCGTGAGCCGGGCGAAACACGCAGCCCAGGGGCACCAAAGCAGGCCCACGTTCGAGAGGCAGGCCCAGCGGGGTCTGCACCAGCAGATTGGGCGTAGCCGAGGCCGGGCGGCGGCTCCAACGATGCCGGAGCGAAGAAACAGATCGTGTGAACACATGATCTGCGGCATTCCGCGAGGAGAGTGTTGGCCGGCCCATCACCTTGGGCAGCACTCACGAACGCCCGGGATGGTTGCCAGTCCCAGACGAGCCGGGAAGCGATGCAGGCCCTGCTTGGCGAGCGCCGGCAGCTGGATCAACCATGCCAGCAAGGGCCCGAGCGTGGTGGTGCCGGCCAGGACGACCCCGCCGAGCAGCGCCCGTGGCGGCAGGCTGATGCGGCGCCCTTTGCCACCAGAGCAGGCGGATCAGCGATCATCGGCCCAGGCTGGGAGACCAGCGGCTGACGGAGGGCAGCCAGAAGACATCGCCGCGTTGAGGGCGCCGAAGCCAAGACCGATCAACCCCGCGAACAGGGCCATCGGTGCCATCCAGCCCGCAAACTGGCAGAACGGCAATGGGCATGGCATCAGCCCCGAGCCCGGCCCCAACCAGGGTGATTAACGGTCGGGCCGCGGCCCACCAGCAGGATCTGGACTCCGAGCAATCCGACCCCACCAGGGTGTTGATCGCAGCTAGCACGTGGGCCCCTTCCGGCGGGAGGTCGCGCCAAGCACGTCACATGGCGCTGTGAACGGACCGTTGATCCCCCCCAGCAGGATCAACAGAAACCCCGCAGCACGTAGGCGTAGTTGTAGGCGTCGTAGGCGCCCCGGACCCGAGGCGGCGCGATCACCTGCTGTCGCACCAGGCCGGCCACCTTGCTCAAGGCGGTGGCCATGGCCACGATAGGGCGATCCGCCTCAGGGTTTTCGCCATCAGTTCGCTTGCCGAAGCGCATCGACCGGCTGATTCTCCCCTCTGGCGTGCAGCATTGGTCTGCGGGACCTTCGCGCATGCCCCCCAGATCCCTCTGGCCCCAGAACCTGGTCCGAAGGGGTGTTGCTGAAAGCATTACAAGCGTTTTTCTGGCCGATGTGGAGCGCAAGGCGGCAGGTGGTGACCGCCAACTGCCCCAACACCGGGCCGATGACCGGTGCTTCAAGCCGGAGGGCCTGGTTGCGGCTTGCGGCACGACCCGCGCCGGGAACGCAAACTCGACTGATCCTGGGAGCAGGCCAGGTGGTGGCGCGATGGCCCTGAGACCGGTGGGTGGGGGTGAATACGGCCTGCCGAATCGACTGTGTGCGGGCCACATCGAGGGCAGCTGCCTCGAAGCCCTGGCGGGCCGATCGAGCGATCAGGCCGAGGTCCCCTATGGCGCCAACCGTCGCAGTCGCATCGACCTGCTGCTTGAGCCCCCGCGGCGGCGGCTGATTCCCGGCGATCTATCTGGAAGTGAAGAACACCACCTTGGGAGCCAGGGGGATCTGGCCCTCTTCCCCGACACCGTCACCGAGCGGGGCCAGAAGATCTGATTGAACTGGCCGCCTGATTCCCCACCCGCGCGGGCCCGGGCTGGTGCCATGCCTGAGCCGCTGGGGATGTGAGCCGATTCGCCGGGCATTCCGCCGATTCCCCGCTTACGGGGGAGCTGTTCCGCGGAGGCCCATGACCAAGGGTGAGGTTGCTGCCTTCGCTACCGCCTTCGAAGCCACGGCCGTGACCTGGCTGGGGGTGGCGCCGTTTGCTTGCCGAGAGGCTCCCAAATTCGGCAACCTGAACGAAGTTTCAGGGAACTTCGTAGCGGAGTGCGAAACCTGAAAAGGGCACTTGCGAGCACTTTTAGCACCGAATGGAAGCTTTTTCAAGCGTTGCAATGTCCACATGACGTTTCCTCTGCATCAATCGCTCCATGAACCGTTGCTCTCCATGCTCCTCGCCGGCCAAGCCACGGCGGCTGAAGACACCAGCCTGCTCGATGCTCCATCCCTTGCTGTTTGCCGGCATTCAAGGTCTGAAAGATCAAGGGCACCCTGACCTGGCTGGCCTGGATTCCCCTCGCCCTTCTTCGGGCTTGGAGTTTTCAATCTTTCGGCCCATTGCCGACTGAAGTGCCAGAGCTGACACCAAGCCTCCTGAATCAACAACTGTTCATTCTTCGTCGCAGCGATCCTCGTCATTTCATGAATGCGGCTTCGCCCATGGTCGAAGCCGGATGTGCCGAGAAAAGAATGCCGTCAAACATCCGCTCAAAGAATCTGATTGTTTTTGCCAACTTGCCGCAAACGCCTACTGGTTCGTGTGGCTACTCGATTCAGTTGTTACGGCAACGCCGTGATCGGCGGCTGGCTGTTCTTTCAAGCGGCATCTTCTTTGATTTCCTGCGGTAACCCCGGAGATGGTTCACGGACGGCTCCCCTGGTTCCAACCGTTGACTTCTTTCTTCCAGGTGGCCTTCGCCGCCACCGCGCCACGATCGTTTCTGGCCTTGTTGCCGAGCGCATCAAGTTCAGCGCCTTTGTGCGTGTTCTCGTGGTTGGTCGGTCTGCTCTATTCCCATCGCCGGATCGTGGCAGTGGAATGGTGGCTGGCTGAGTGAGATCGGCTTCATGACTTTGCCGGCTCCTCGATTGTCACTCCTTTGTAGTGCCTGGCGGCTGGTCGGCGCGATCATCTCGCCCCCGATCGGCAAGTTCGTTCCAATGGGCAAAACCCAAGGCCCTGCCTGACACGATGGCCATTGCCACACGCTGGGTTGCCTGATCCCTCTGGATCGCTGGTTACGGCTTCAACCCGCGTTCGGTGTTGGCGATGGAGATCAGACCGTCCCCACGTGGCCGTCACCACCACCCTCGTGCAGCCGGTTGGTGCATCTCCGGAACCCTGGTGTCCCAGATTCGCGGCGGCAAACCTGACCTTGACGATGACCATTCAACGGCATCCTGCGCGTCTGGTGAGCGTCCACGGCGGTTGCGATGGGTTTCTCCATGGCGGTTGGCCGGGGATCGCCGCGTTCATCGGTGGTGGCCTGGTGGGTCTTCTCCGTGGCGATGCGGTTCGATTCGCGAGTATCGATGATCCGTGGGTGCCTTCTCCGTTCCACGGGCACCTGTGGGCATGTGGGAACCCTGGCTGTTGGGCCTGTTCAACAAGGACAAAGGCCTGGCTTCTACGGCCATGGCTTTGGGCCAGTTGGGCTATTCAAAGATCGTTGGAGTTCTGGCCTACGGCATTCTTCCCGTTTCACCTCCTGGATCCTCTGGTCGTGCTTTCGCGGTCTCCGGAGGTTATCCGGGTGAGCGAATCGGAAGAAACGAGGCCTTCGACATCAGCGAGCACGGCATGAGGGCTTATCCCGATTTCGTCTCTCTGTGGGCTGATCGGATCCACCCCTGTTTGGCTCTTGCACCCACGGCTTCGCCGTGGCGTTTTTTTGCGCCAACCGCTGGCTTGGCCCATAGAGTCAGCGGACATTGAGACGCTTGCCATGGAACACCGCGCCTTCAAACGCTCGCTGCACCATTCCGAGCGCTACAAACCGCCGCGGCTTCGGTCGGCTGAAGAGGGTGTCCGGGTAACTGGAGGAGGCCTATCAGAGCGGAAACTGATCGCCAACCATCGTGAAAACGGCTACGAACTGCGCCATTGGCCGGCTCACGATTCGCTGGCGAAGCCTCGGTTTTGGTGGGGTGGAAAGCGGGCCGTGGCCATGGCCTACGAAAACCCGACGTCACTTCCCACGAAACGATCTGGATCACCAACGAGATCATCCCACAACCCCTCGGTGAACGGACCATCTGCGCGAGATGAACGGTATGTTTCATCCAGGTCGAAGATGGGTCAAGGATTTTTCAGAGGTGGGCGTCGGTGATGTGGATCCTGCCGGCTTCGGCGCCACGGTTGCAGGGAGATGCAACTCCTCAACGAGCGGGGGGGCTGTCACATTCTCGACACCACCTGTCCCCTGGGTGTCGAAGGTGTGGAACCACGGTGGAGAAGCACAAGAAACATTGCCTTTCAACCTCGATCATCCACGGCGAAGGTTGAAGCACGAGGAAACCCTGGGCCACCAGTTTCCTTCGCCGGAACCTATCTGGTGGTTCTCCGGCCTGACCAGCCCAGATGGTCTGCGACTACATCCTCGCAAGGGCAATCGCCAAGCGTTCATCGAGCATTTTGCCAAAGCCTGCTCCCGTTGTCGGACCCCCGACCGAGACCTCTCCAGGTTTCGTGGCCCCCAAAATCAGGGGACCACCATGCTCCAAGAGCGAAACGGAGGAAATTCGGCCGGATGTTCGAGCGCCACCATGCTTGCAACGCCCATGGCCCCGGTCGCACTGAAACGGAGCACTTCCTCGCCTTCAATGTTACGATCTGCGGACGCCACCCAGGAAAACGTCAGGACGCCATGTTCTCCCTGGTGGACGAACCGCTTTGATCTGATTGGTGAATCGCGGTTTACAACTCCTCGAACACCAACCCACTCCAGGAGAATTGCGATCAGCCGGGCGTCGCTCCTTTCAATCGATACCGCCGAAGCGGATCGGTCCTTGGGGCAAACCAGATTGAGCACATTGCCCCTGGGCGGCATCGTGAATCCGCAGGTTCACCCATTCCGCCCTCCCGGCCCCGCTTTTCGGGTGGGGCATCACTCTGGGGGCCTCCACCCCCCGGACCGGGTGGGAAGACGTCATCCGCCATTCTGATGGACCTGTTGGCGGGACAACTGATCGCTGTTCAACAGCGCGCCAACTCGGGCTGGCTTTGACACCTAGATTTGGGGACTTGCCCTTCATTGATCTGCTCTTCCTGGCCGGGCAAGGGGGGGAAAATCGGAGTCTTTTGTCCATCGCCCATTCCCCGCATTCCCATCCGCCCACCGTGGCCAAGTGCCCGGGCTTACGAGGGACGGGTCCGATTTTTTCCGCGCGTGTCCGGCTGCTTACAGCAGGGCCATTTCGCCGACCTGAATGGAAATTGCGCTCGGAGGCAACCCGCCTGGTTGCCAAACTACCTCGGACCCACCACGACGGCTTGGTTCCGCCGCTTGCGCGGGCCCGCGATTGAAGTGCTGTCGAATCGGGCCAGAAAACGGGCTAATGCCCTGACCCCCTGGGTCGGTTCGGGAATTTTTTTTCGGCTTGAGGGGTCGGAAACTCCCACGATTTCCGCCCTTGGAGTTTTGCTGCCCCCCCAAAAAGAGCGGAAGGGAATTTACACGCAATCGTTCCACCGTTCCCGTTGGCCGATTGGCCGAATTTTTTTTTCTTTCCTCTTGTTTTTCTTGTGTAGTT
>Ga0163217_1062200_pt1 | contig 14282 bp, 9 predicted proteins | sample SynspAceP_FD_185933 | JGI IMG/M metagenome (GOLD analysis project Ga0163217, IMG submission 185933) | Saline lake microbial communities from Ace Lake in Antarctica - Synechococcus sp. Ace-P (PacBio error correction) | ecosystem: Environmental > Aquatic > Non-marine Saline and Alkaline > Saline ... | reverse complement strand
GCCTTTTTGTTGATATGCGCGATGAAGCGCTTAACTATGAAATGGTAAATGCGCGTTGCGATATTACTCGACTTTTGGTATAAGTATTGGGTGTTATTTGAAGCCCGTTAGTTTTATTGTTGAGCCGTGAGTTGCACGTGCGTACGGGCATAGTATTTGAGGAGAACTGCGAACCGAGGATTGGATGGATAATCTTGCCGAATTGATCGCCTCGGGTTGCCGTGACTTTGACTCCAAAGCCAATTGAACATTGGATTATGGTTGGTTCTTACACCGAGTGATGCCCCGTATTCAAATGCGGGGCTTTTTGTCGATCATTAGGTAGTCTGACCGTGCTTCTCAGTTTCTCTGTTGGGGTCATTAGGTTTGGGTGTGAATGGTATTTAGCAGTAAACTGATTGTTCGGACATGGGTGCGGAGTCATTAATTGAGAGTTTTTGTGTGGGCGAGGTGTAAAGTGCGGCTAGCAATCAAAATTATACTCGGCCCTTATCATTCATTATATTATGTGTGTTTGTTTCTAAATATCTTCGACTCAGTTGCTGGGGAATATTGTTGGGTTAGCAGCCATATGTCTCTCTGACTCAATCCTAAATCACTTTGCCTGGATTTACTTGGTAAATTTATTCTGCAGTTTTTGTGAGGTGAGTCACTTTTTCTAATTGTTTGCCCGTTTTTTTTATGTATGCGCAATGTCCAAAATGCGTTCCGTCATGTGGCTCTCTTTTTTACCGACGAATTTGTTGGAAGGGGAGGAATTCACTTAAACCGTTTCGACATCTCAGGTTTCACGGGTTTTTGTTTCCGATGGAGTGGTTTCTTTTGTAAACTAGGGTAGGCTATCTTGTGCCGAGAGTTTGACGCGAGCGTATTCGCCAGTAAATTTTATTTGGTGGGTGGCTCATGTCCGAAATGTCTTGCAGCAAATTGTTTTCCGGTTTTCCAGAAAGTAGGCTAGTCTTATTTACTCAAACCAGAACTAATTCTATGAGACAACTCAGCTATCTCTTCGAATGGTATTGGCTTATTGCTTGTGCGGTTTTTTGGCTGTACTGAAATTTATATAGGCACACTATTATTCGGCGGTGTTTGTGATAGCGTCTTTGGGAAATTAGCTTGGTTTGGTACACCAAGAGTGGGAGTTTTAACTTTTTGGTTGCGGTTGTTTATGGTGTCATTGTTTTTTTTGCTTTTTTGTCCGGTCAGTACCCGATATTGGTGAGCATTTGGATGGTGTTGTTCCCTTGACCTTTGCTTGGGTGTTAACTGGTTGATTGTAAACTAAGCTGTTTGTGAGTGCAAAGTATTTAAGATGAGCGAGGCTAACTTCGCCTTGCCTCGGATTGTTTATTCTGCCACCCTTTGCCACTTTATAACTCACATAAAAGCTTGTTATTCATCGTGGTGAGGCCCGTGGCATGTTCGGCTTGCTTACCGATGCCTAAGTAATTTGTTGGTGCTTACCGGGTAAAGTCCGGCCATTACGGTTGCGATTCAGCACATCTGTATATGCAGCTTCAACCTTAATATGTTATAGGCATGTGCGTGTTGAGCCCCACTTGTCCCCCAGTCAAGGGATTTTTCCCAGCTTAATAGCGACTAATCCTGCATTCACAGCACTTTTTGTTTTCTTTATGGCGGTCATAAAGTCGAATCTTTTGCCTGCCTACCACTGTAGTCGGAGTTAGGTTGGAACTCAATATGCACCCGTTTTTTTAAACATTTATTGCTTTTCGCCGTATGTTCATGCTCCCCATGTGTTTACTAGTTCCTAGCCGCCGGCCCCCGGATAATAACGTCTTCTGGTGCGCTGGGATGGGACTTTACGGCCATGGGCGTTTGCGCCCCATCACCCATTCTTTTTATTCAATCTTTCTTTGTTGGCCTTCTGTCCGCTCTGGTCAGTCAACACACCGGTAGAGTTATTTTTAAGGTTTGCACTTATGTTAATGTTCGCGTCGCGGCGTCTATATCGTAGGGCTTCAGTGGTGAAGCCGTATTGAGTTCATTAATTCGGGTTTTACATGAATCTGTGACGCAGTATGCAAGAGGCTACGCCGCAATTATTCTGGGCGTCTATCCACCGTTGTTGATGCATCGGAATGCGTATTTCTTGTGAGAATTGACAACTTCGCGTTGTTGGTAAACTGCTTTAAGGGTACGCTGGACATAGTGAAACGATCTCCCAGTTGGGTGGGAATTTTCCAAGGTTCATGTCATTTTTTGGCCTAAGCTCACTTTGTAATGCTGGCATGTTCTCAGTGGCATCACCAAAAGCGATTTTTCCATCAATTTATGCGCGTCGTCACAAGGAAGTGGGAGTAGCCATCACTGATTTGACTGATAGCCATCTTTAGTAATCTGTTTGTTGATTTAGGAGGACCTGGACCGGTATGGTCGGTATTTCCCCCAGCCCCAAGTACTGGTCTTAGCTGTAGGGACAGTTGATAGGTCGTTAAACTACGGGTATTTTTATTAAGGTGTTTTCCTATGATTTTTTTAATGATGAGATCGAGTTCAGCTGATTACCTTGCGGTTTGATTAACATGGTTTAAAATTGAAATGTTTGCCTAGTTTTACGCTTATTATGTTCGTTACTCCTGAAATTGTTTTAGTAGTAGGTTAGAGGAACATTCATAAACGTAAAATTATCGACATCTGAACTGTCTTGAATCTGTAGCGCCAGGACAATAGGATCTTATAGTTTGGTTAGTGTATGTGCTTTGATAAGTTTAGCTAAGTCCCGGTGGTCGTACGCCCGAGGTTCATTGGGCGATTGCCTCAATTTCCACAAGGATTAGCAATAACATCAACAGTGTTGGCGTAATATGGCAATTGTATCCCTTTGGTAAGATTTTTAAATTGACTTCTGATTGGCCACGGTGGTAAGAAATGTTTATTATGCTGGCATGGTGGCAGTGTGTGCGAACTTTACCGCCGTGAGCTGCTTTGTAATAGTACCTGTTCGACCCCAAGGGGAGGAGAACAAGTTGGCTAAGGAGCCCGAGTGAAGGGGGTGGCAACCATCGTAAAATCCATTCCAAAAGTGAGTTTGGTCAAAGGTGGTTTCTACCCCTCGACGATTGTGGCCTAATTTTCCGCTGCCAGTGTGGCAGGAGGCTGAGATGAATGATCCCTGCATTTCACTAAGTGAAGTGATGCCTTTTTCGCTATGCATAGGCACGGTTGTTAGGCCAGGAAATAATCCCTCAGTGATAACACGTTCTCAGCAACAATTCCAAACGATATTTTCTCTGCAAATATTGCCGCATGCTTTTAGCGCCCTTCGCTTGCCTCTTGTCAGGCCGAGCAAGTAAATACTTGCCGCTGTGGTGTCATGTGAGATAAGGAGTTCCAGGATTCATTTAAGCCACCATGCTTTTTCTTTGGTACTCGGCCCTACTACGCCTTTTAACTATGCACTAAAAGGCGCTGTCGCATGGTAAGTGTGCCGGTTCGATGGTAATCAAATCCATTATGACCATAATAGAGTTCGGTTGCGGGTTTTGTCTTTAGGTGTACTTATCTTATCAGCGTACGGTTTGTTCGGTATTTGATTTATGAAATGGACGTGTGTTAATAGCATGAAAGCCGTAACGTTGATGGTCAAGTTTGCTGCGATCATCATACGAAATCGTCCGGTTGTATAGCTTGACTTACGTGTTATCACCGCCCGATTCGTTTAGGTGATAGGTAATATTGCAGTGGCGGATGTATTGGGATCACTAAAGCCCGTTGTTAGGAGATACAACCAGCGGATACAAATACACAAGTCGACCAACAGAATTTTTTCTGTGTAATTGGTTCAGCAGCAAATAAAGTGGTTGGCAGTTAGCATTCGAGCGGTAAAAATGCCCAACTGTATTATTGTCATTTGGATCTTACTTTTTTTTAGGCAGCATAGGTTAAATGCTCTTTCTTTATTAACCTTAGTACTTTATTTTGATATCTCTGTCATCGGGCTGAAGGGGCTTATTATTTAATTTGGTACCTATTATTGCTCGATAAAGTTTAAGCCGGGTGATTTGTGAAACCCCAGTGACTTGGTGCATCTCTTAAATGCGCTATTAGTATCTGGGCGAAGTATTTATTTTACTATTCGGTTGGTGTTTGGGGACATCCATGCGGGAGCTTTTTGTCTCGAGAATTAGCATATTCGAAACCTTTGTGGGCCGTCTTGGGCAAGGTAATCAGGCATTCAAGACTGAGGTGCTGGGTACCCGGAGTTGAACGTGATTGCCACCTTTGTCACTTCTGAGACATATAGGTTTGCAGCGGCTTGCTCGAATTATATGGCCCTGCTCTGAGCCTTCCAGATGAAATTTATGCCCCAATGGCTAATATCAAGTACGCGAAAATTTCATTGATGAACTGCAGGTTTTAATGCTGTTAAAAGAGCAAGGTTTGCCTTAACAGCTCATTCGAGGGTGCCAAATTTGATAAAATGTAACTATCGGCTAGCTTGAGCATTTTTAATAGATGTAAAACTGCTACTATTAGCAGGCTAAAGTTGATTTATTTTTTTTATTAAGTCATGGGGCTCCTGTAAATTTTTTTAGATTGACCTCTTCTTGGTGACGAATGAGAGATCTTTCTCAGTTTGATTGATCAGATCTTTAGGCAGGTGTGCCAAGGTTGTTACTTGCCTTCAGCCCATGCGCTAATTTGCCATCTCTTCGTGTGATTAGCATGTTAGCGGAAATGTTAATTACACTGAACAATATGATTTTTGCGGTAAGCTTCATCCTTTATTTTCCTGTTATTGTTTTGGTAAATGTATTCTAGCGCTTGCGTGTATCGAATGCGCCTGATTGTGGAGCGTTTAACTTTGTTCCGTACGGTTCTTTTTTATTAAAAAATGTAGTTTTTGCGAAGCAATCGGACTAAGGGTATAAGTCAGTAATGAACAAGTCGGACTAATAGGACATGGTTTGGTTAAAGGCTTTAATCGGTTATAAATGAATGGTGCCCTGCTAACCGTGTGCGGCAAGCGTTGAAGACCATGATTTTTGCCGCAGGATGTGCAGATATTTCTTTTGGGTTATTGGCAATTTGGCCTTCCAAAGTCGATAGGCCTGCCAAACCATATTTTTGGCGGGTTGCCCCCCAATGTGGCGGTTAGTCATGTGGCTTTCACATTTAAAAATGCCTATCGCCAGTCTTTGTGAGCATATACCGAGCCAAGTGCGTTCTGTATTGGGTTTCGGAAACGCTTTCCACGCGGACAAGTCACACCACTACTAACGAGTGCCGTTTAATGCCCTTTTCAAATCGCAAATTGTACGCTGTCTATGGAGGTTATTTTCAGCAATTCGTGAGTAATGCCGGATCCAATCAACACGTGGGAGTGATTAGTAATCGAAGTTTAAAAATACTGTAAGAGGCTGATGTGAAGGTAAATAATTGCCAGGTGAAATGGATAGATAGTCCCCACTTGTGAACCACCCGCCCAAAGTTGGTGCATGACTGTCATGATCAACTAAATCGAAAGACACTGAAACGCGTGTTATTTTAATTGTCGTATTTGTTAGCGTATGTTAATGATCGGTTTATTTTTTTTACATCTGGAAGTTGGGTCTTTGGTAAGTATGGATGATGTGTTGGTGATTTTACTTAGGTTTTACGATTTTTATAGTACTGCCCGGTGTTTGACATAAGTGGACATTGTCTACCATACTCAACATTGAACAACTTAAATATTTACGTATTCGGGGATGTCTTCCAATCGGTCAACGGGATTTTGGATGCCTTTGATCTATTTTATTTTATTAGGGCATTTATATTGTGAATCTATTTGAAAATTGTGGAAAGGTTTGTGACAGGTCTTTGTGTTAAGTTTTATGCCCTTTTTTGGGTTTGGGCTAACAGAGGCCCAGCCGTTTTCCCCAAAAGGCTCGAGCACTTGGATATATTAGGGACAAAGATTAAGTCAAATATGTAGCATGATATTTTGACGACCTATGATGTTTGAACAGTTCATACATTATCCATATTGGTGTAACGGAGCCGAAATTTAAAAATGCACCCGATTGTGTGATGTTCTTTTCTATGGGGCTTGATTTGCTGGCCTAGTGCGTTCTGTTTAGTGCTTTAAGCGGCCTTCGAACCTGAGTTTATTGCTTATGTTGCATTGGCTTAAAAGGCTGGAATGGCCTAATGTAATTACATTGGCATTAGTCCCTGAGTTATCTAGGTAGCGTATTGGGCGATTTTTCCTTTGATTAATTTCCATTACTGACAAAGTCGTGCGCATTGTCCCTGGCTGTGGCCAGTATTCGTCATCGGTTCTGTATGAGGGGACTTTGCTCGCTTGCTATATTGAGCCATCAACTAGAACCCTCTGTCACAGTACCCTGTATCTCGTTGCTTGACTACGTTTGTTGTTGGCGTTTTATTTTATACCGGCGTAGCATGGCATTCGCGCGCCTGAAATTTGGTGAATGTTTTATCGAGGGTTATTTTATGTGGCCGGTGTCGTGGATCGGTTTTATGTATGGTTTCAAAGTGGTCAGAGTAACAGTTGTTTCCGGAGCATTTAAGCCGGGTTAGCATTTCTTTAGATGGGTTGTAGTAGGGTGACAAATTACGTCCTTGCTATTACATGCCTTTGTCTTTTTGTTTGTTGCCCCAAGTGTTTGGCCCTTGTTGGGCATTGGTCCGGTAGGGTGTTGGTTTGTTCCGAGAGGACACTGGTCATCCTTGCCGCCTATGGCAAGTGGCCTTCCTACATTGCTGCACTGCGGCGATTAAGCCATTTTAAGATGGATATCGGTTAGCCCCGTGTGGCTTCTTTAGTTTACTTTCTTTTAATGTGTTTGGCTTAGTTCTTTTATATGTTAGCAATTGGGTGATTGCATAGTCATTTATGGTTTGACTGGTTACCACGTTGTTTCTTATGCGGCACAAGTGTGGGTGTATGAACGAATTAATCATTATTAGGAAAATAACAAAATTGCAAGAGTGCAATGAAGCAAATCGGGGCCTTTTTTTGACGTTTGCTAAAGAAAGCCCGATATTTATGGATGGTTTAGTGTCGTGTTCCAGCTACCAATATGTGGGTTTATTCCGGTGTATTCTTTGTTATCCGCAATGTGGCCTTTAGTTGTTGTACAGACCTTTATGTTTACCCGGTATGAATATGCCGTTGATGTTACTCCAGTTAAAATTTATTGTTGGTTTATGGTTGTGGCTTGCTGCCGCCTTCAGTCGCCTTAGGGCTATCGATAATTGGGTTGGTCCTTTATATTGTACAAATCGCACAGATTAGCCCGAATTTATGCTCATGATAAATCCTGCCGGTTTATGTGGGTTAATGTAATGGAACAGCCGCTATGTGCGCGCGCCCAGTACATTGTTAAAGGGTATTAAACGAAAGACTACGATTAACGTTGGATTTAAGTTTAGTTGTGTTTAAAATTTAGCTTAAATTTAATGATTAATTTTTGTCTATTTATCTTGTTGTTAGTTCTTTGAGGGGTTTGCTGAGCAACAATTGGTACTTTATTCGAATTTTGAAAGCCAGGCGTGAGGCCCTCATCTGTCGGTCGGTAAGGCGCAGTTGGCTATGATTGTTTGCCTCATGACAAAAGTCAGTAATTTATTCACTCACCATGTACTTAGGTCGGTTGCACTATTAGGCAAGAACGTGTTACAGCCCCCAATTTTTGGCCCTTGGCATCTGGCTTTTTTTGTCCGAGACTTAACTGGAAATATGTTGCATTATTGTTGGTCAGCCCGCTACCAAGCACAACTATTGATTATTTGGTGGGGCAATCCGCGGATTATGAACCGATTTGGTCATTTTTTGTAAATTAGTTGAGTTGTTTGCAATAAGCGGGATTACACTAGTGTTTTTTGCTAATGTTTTGTTGGTTTGTCATATTCCGCCGTTATGGATAGGTAGTTATCCATATGGCAAGGAAAGGTGAATATCTGTGCCTTTGTGCCCCTTTTTTTTCCTATCCAAAGCTATTTTGCCCCAGGATATAGCCGCTGAGTGTATTTAGTCATTACCCAGCGTCAGTGGCTTAATTATCCTTAACGCCGCATTGCCCTTATTCATTATGCGTTCAAATTTCCGTATTTACCCGCTTACTTGGTCTCGGTGACAATTATTGGTGAGTCTGTTACGGATGTAAATATTGGTTTCGCTGGGTAATGAAAGCCTGATTGTTGCGTGGATTTGCCCAGTAAAGTCCGGATGTGGCAATAAAAGAACGGACTTTGCCCCGATGTGATGGCAAGACGTTAAGCAGCGTAATTTATTAGAGCTGGGTTTAGTTGGATGAACGAACTAAAAAACCACAGAGGAGATTATCGCGTTTCAGATTGGTGTCATTTTACCCGATGATCCTGACATATTTACTGATTGCCAGTTGATAGATGTTCTAATTACCTGTTTTTAACTTACTTTACCCGCCAGGAATGATTGGAGGTTAAGTGGATGTAGCGATGGAGGTGACCCCAGGTATTGCGTTTGGGCCAAAGCACTTGATATATTCGGGTGAAGGCATGCAATAGTTTGATTTGGTGAGATGATACTTGCTTGTAGGTTTAATACATGGTAGGGGCTGTATACCCCCATTGGTTTTGTAAAGACTCATGTGCTGTATTTCGGGCATTAGAGATAATTTGGTTTGTGTAAATCATTTTTAGAGAACAGTTAGTGTTTGAGGAATCCAGATTATGATTTTGATGGTCCTTGATTATTTGCAAAACCATGGACGTCATGGTATTCGCATTAATATGTTGACGGTGGCCGTATATATTGGGATGAGACTACGCCCGAATTAGCCATTTGTGTTGCATGCCCCCCGAAAACAGTATTTATTTGGGTTGATTTCGCCCCGATGATGAGAAATATTTCACTATTTATTTGCGGAAATGACTTTAGCCAGGCGGTTTTCCGGGGCAACCGCAGGAAAGAGCAATTATTTAGCCTTTAACAATATCCTAGCTTCTCAGGAAGGTTTAAGTGAAGATAGTTTGCCTACTATACTGCGGGATGAGACCCCATAGAGGGTTATCTAAGTTTACTAATACCACCGCCTATTGACCATATTGACCCCATGGTGGACGGGGAGCCAGAGATTGATGGTTTTTTTGGACTATGGACCTATACTTTTGTTAGCGGGGTTTGCGGTATTAGACCGATTTTTAGAAGGCTCAAGGGGTAGGGCGATGTTTGCGGAGTCAGAGCAAGCGTGGGGGTCTTAAGCTGCAAGATGATTAACGCCGATGCCGCCTTGGTTAGTCGAGCAAAAAATTGCCGATCCAACGTATGTGTTATTGTGGGTGCCAGTGTTGGCGGCTATGCCGCGGTGATGGCAGCGTGAAACCCCCGATTTTTTCATGCGCGTGAGTTTGGTGGGTAATGGATTTAGTATAGATTGTCAGAGGGTAGTCCCGCCATTTCCTCAACAAAAAATTTGTTAAAAAAACAAATTGGCGAGATGACGTTGATCTTGAGGTCGCTAACTTTATTATTCCAGTAACAGATAAATTCCCGTGTTGTTGCTGCATGGAGAAGATGACCCCGATGTGGTTGATGTCAAGCAGTCGATGAGGATGGCTGCGGTTAGAGGACTTGGGTAGTGTCTTAAGTTATGTAGAGCTAGAGAATGGCGACACTACTTAAATTCACGAAAATAGGCCAGAGTGTTTACCCCGAAATGGATGATTTCTGAAAAAACACTCGGAGTTCCTCACTTAAGTTAGCTTAACTAGGCTTTCTATCACTGATAGGCCGGCGTTACAATCTTATGTTGGGGAGCTTTGGGTAACGAGAGTTATCTAAATAAATGCAATTCACGGTTTGTCGACAATATAATTGCTATAGAATCAATAAAGTGATAGCCACTTTGCCTAGTGTTAGAATTCGCGCCTAGAAGGGATGAATAATGTCTTCCAGTATCGAAGTAAAAAAGAAAAAGTTAACTGCCTTGGTTTGATAAGAGTTTGTTCTTAGTGGCTTGATGATTCTTTGGTTGCTTAGTATTGGATGCATGTTACCGCGTGGATAAATCGGCAAGATTCGCTATTGTTGTCTCCAACAACACCCATAATTGTTTCGTATTTTTTATCGGCTGGTTTTTGGTACTCTATGTCGGCCGTGTCGATGATAAAGGGCGTCGTGTTGCCATTATTTCCGGTTTTATTTTGCTGTGGTTCTGTCTGTTTGTATGTTTGCTGAAAGCTAACCGTCATGTATCGGCGCGTTATTCAGGCTTTGGGTGTCAGGCCACCGTTTGCTGGTTGGCGGGATTCGTGACCATATGAAGGTGATTGCCATGGCGGTCATGTCCTTTCTTATTTGATGGTTCTTTATCTGCGTTCCTATGTTGGGACTTAGTTTTGGACAAGCTATTTTATTTATTGTTTTCTAGGCATCATATTTCTCCTCGTTTTTGTTTCATTGGTTGTTCGGTTCTGCGTTTTTATCCGCAACCTGAACTGCCAAGAAAAACGACCTTTCAGTGGCTCGGTTGGAATTTAAGTAAGTTATTCTGACTCACAATGGTGCATGTTTACACTTATGCTATGGGGTAATCTTTTGGTAGTTTTTGGCTTATATCAGGCTTAAAACACTGTTTCACACGTTTATGATCCGGTGAGATGTGTTTCCATGTTATTTTGCCTTACTCGCGTTTTCTATCGGGATTTGCTCGTTGTTTAATTACGGTATTTGGTTATGCGTTGGGCATGAGATTACTATGTATTGGGCAATATTTGGCTGGTTGGTCTATTCTCATTTGTATATGACGTATTGTGTGTTATTTACGAGGTTTCGCCATTGTGGCAATTTGTTTCTGTTTTGTTTTGTGCCTTATTTCAGTGTTATGCGGGATTTTGTTGGAAATGTCAATTCCAATGCAATTGGCAACCTTGTGGGCGGACATGGGCGGGTTTAGGTGCCGCCCGTTATTGTTCGCATGAGCCTTGTTTTTCTGGCCGCGGCGGGATTATAGGCAGGTTTTATTTGAGATACGGTTAACCTGTCGCATTGGTTTTGTGGTATTCGGTGCATTATCACTCAGTTTTTATTGGTTTGCAGAACAAACAAGTTGCAGTAGGGGATTAAAGTGAACGTAAGCTGTAAAAGACATTGCTTACAGCAAAGCCAAAAACCGAATAGGTCCATGGCTGTCGATGAGAGCGCGAGATCTGAATCCAGAGATTGTTTTACTCAAACTAAAGAACTATTAAGGGCAGCCTTCATTACTAGCAAAATACAGTTTTGAACTACGCTTAAAAAGTTCACAACCACGAGATGGTCTGGTCTGCCCAATCACGCCAAAAGCCAAATCGTCTGTTGACGCCTATTACCATTGTGTTTCGCGCTGTGTTTCGTCATTCTTTTTGTGGCGGGATTGCATGTTACAGGCCAAGCTTGATGAACACCGGCGCGCTGGGTGAGGCAGGTTTATTGTTTTTAACTTCCTTTTCGCTATGTGAGTATGCGGCGTACGCGATGAGTAACCTATGTGGGGTGTATTGGATAAGAACTGGCGGAAGTTGGTCAACGGAAGAGTGGTTAGGCTGCATGGTTTATACAAAGTACACTACGAACGCAGAATACGCTCGCCATGCGAATTAACTGAAATGAGCAGTTGAGCTTAATGAACCGTTTGGTATTATCGCCGCGTTTATACACAACGTTTGGTTTTGCGTAGCTTAATGACACATGCCGGGAAGCGAATAGAAGATGCTTAGTCTGCCAGGATTCTGGGAAGGGCGGTTTAAATTCACACTGTTAGATGAAAGTGCGGTATCGCCTGTATGGCTATGGTGATTTAATCTTATTCGCGCACATGGAACGACCCCAGAAACATCACATCACACAGTATTACAGGAATTAAGGCTTGATCAACAACGCAAGGCACATTACATCAGCCTTTCGGTTACCATCGACCGATATGCCAAGCATGCTTCAACATAAAGATTATTTGCGACTGGTAGATTGCACAGGACGTTGTATTCGAGAGATAAGCAGGCCTATAGAGCACCACACAGCCCTAATATTTACAGCGCTTTGGGTTAACGATGAGCAAATGGTTAACCTTACCACGTTGAGCAACACTTCGTAGGGTGTAGGCAGTGAGCGATGCTGCAACATACAAAACATAATATCATCTTCAAGCTACGAGGTGAGTAAAGCTAAGCATTTATTAAACGCGCTAAGGCAACAACGGCCTACAAAAAAACAGCCATACAGTTGTTCAAACAAGGCTGCGCGCGTTTTAAGCGTTAAGCGCTACTTTGTCTACCAGTATTTTTTAAGTTAAAACGCTTTTTCAAATGCCTAACGGCTGTTTCGCTAATTATTTTGTTCAAGGAAATTGTTAGGGTGAGCACTGTTGTATTATTTTAATGACTGTCTTATTAGGGCTTATCGATGTCTTATTAAGAGGTGACCGAGTATTGTCAGTTGGGCATCGATGTGGACACTTTACTTAAGGGGCGTTATGGAGCGTCTATTAAGGTCGTGTCGGAGCATTATAATTCTGCTTTATAGGACCAAACTATCAGCCTTGTTGCTACAGGCTGATACTTTTTACCAATTTGCCCAATTTAACCACAAGGATTTTGCGGTTTGTCGGGAGGCATTCCGTTGTTCCACTTTGGTTGAAGTTAGTAGGTCCATTTTGTGCGGTGGGCGAGGTTTATGTTATCCTCTTCGACTACTTACAGCACCAGTGGCTTGTTTGATTGTTAGAGTTATGGTATGGCACTATCTACTTGTATTAATAACCGAAAGTAGTATTGCTCGGGCTATGGTGCTGAGGCGTTGAGTGCTGGATTGATTGTTTTACTCAATAGGGGTGTTACTAAGATGACTGGAACGAAGCGGGTCCTGGATGGGGGTGCATGATTTTAAACGCATAATAAGTGGGGGTGCAGTCCATATTCTTCTTTGTACGTGAGTATCATTGCTGCAAACATGACATTTGTAGCAATGTTGGTAATGGTTACGGCGATCGCGTTGCGTATTATATTGGATGTTTTAAAGCCGCTAAAATAGCATCGCGTAAGGTATTTGTTGATACAAAAATCCAGGATTAGTGCCTTTCACGTGTACCATTGTACCCACTCATCTAAAGCCGATTTTTTCGGATCCGTTGGTTCCATCTACTTGCCACGTCTGGCTTTGAATTGTAAATCCTCATCTTTAGGTCTGTGTAGGTTGAAAAACCATTTTGTCTTCAGCAGAACCGGTTGCGCATTTGCTTTCACTCCACATACGGTAGGTAGGTATAGGTAATGGGATGGACTAATCCTCATTTCTTTGTTCCACGTGGTTTTTCACTGATCCAACAAAGGTCTGTAGCCAGATGGGTTGATCGTCGTACACGCTGGCAATCATATTGGTTTGGTTATCCTGACGGCGATTTTAGCAAAGAAAGCCCATTGATTGTATTAGTTGGTTATAACAAACTCCGGGCGTAATAATTACTCCGCACCCCGGCTTCATTGCCAATAGCCGGAAGTAGTAGTTCCAAGGTTTGTCACGCCATTGGCTTGCGCTGATTGAACCAGAGAGGTAGGCGCGTAGAAGGTATGTATTGTAACAGTCAGCATTGTCTGCGGTGTGCGGTGCCCAATTTCCATGACCATTAGTGTTCATGCGCCACACTCCCGCGTGGCAAAATTCAATTGGGTTTCCAAAGGATTGTCTTCAATAACCCGCCCCAATTGCTTTTTACAACGGTTTTTGGGGAGATTCACGGGGCCATCCCATCGCGCATGTATCTTTTTCGTCGCCAAAACACACTGGCCATCGGAAGTAATGGGAACGCCATTCCCTTCTAATTTGCATTAAGTACGTCGGAGGGCTGAACCGTCTTTATTTGGGAATAGTATGAAACCCTTTCGCCTACCCATATATTCCTTCAAGATGCCCGGGCCTAGTGTCCATTATGGCCATAATATTTTTATTTCAGGTTACTGCCGGCTCGTTCCTTAACGGTGATATTACTGGGCTGGTTAAGCAAAAAATTCCTGGCTAATGAACCGGTGCTAACACCAGCAGCGGCTGTCGGGTTTTATTTTACCCTTTCATAAAATTCGTCTTTCCTAATTAAAGTAATTGATGAGCCTTTTACGATTAAAGATTTGTTTTAAATTGGTAGGGAGGGCAGATTTAATTTACCTAGTGGGTTTATTATATTTTTCACTTTTGGACTTTTATTGTTTGGGAATTTACAAATAAATGGGTTTTTGGCGCTATTGGGAACCATTTGCTGGCGAGGTTGGTTTTTTTACTTTTAATTTTTTAGAGTTAA
>Ga0163217_1049475_pt1 | contig 14283 bp, 6 predicted proteins | sample SynspAceP_FD_185933 | JGI IMG/M metagenome (GOLD analysis project Ga0163217, IMG submission 185933) | Saline lake microbial communities from Ace Lake in Antarctica - Synechococcus sp. Ace-P (PacBio error correction) | ecosystem: Environmental > Aquatic > Non-marine Saline and Alkaline > Saline ... | reverse complement strand
TATTTATAGCGCACCTCAGTACTTCGGCATAAAAATGTAGCTCCTCTTTTCTAAAAGCGCTTTCTAAAATTCTAAGACAAAGCTCCAGCCACTTGCCCGGTACAAAGCCCACAGGCGGATTGCGCTCATAGGCCTTACTTTCCGCGGGATTATCATTATTTACCCTCTTCGGCAAAATACGCATGGCATCAAAACCACCCCATTACATACGGGACCACTGTTCACTACAGCTTCCCGGTTAATATTCGTATAGCTTTCCCGTGTTTTAATGCGTCATAAGCCATTAAAAATGCCTTTCGGTGCCTGTAGTGCAAGCCGAAGAATTTGTCCGTTACTTGATTTCCAACAGCCTAAGATACCCCAAATAAGCGCAATGGCCAGCTAGCCATGGAGTTTGCATCACGGAGGTACTTCCCAATCGGCGCGTATCTTTGCATCAATTAAATGAATAGCCTCCCTGAATGATCTACACCTAAATTCGGTCCAAATATAATTCCGTTTTCCCATGGCGGGTTGTGCTTTATGTGTATGGGTAACTGCGCATCTTTCCAAGCATCAACGCCCGGCATGACGCATACATAATACGTAGCATTCAGTCCACTCAAATTGTAGGGCGTAAAATAGTGTGCTAGTAGTTCTTTGGTTATTGCAGGCTCCCCTCCTATTTTGACAGCCGAAATTCTAATGCCAGCTAACGTTTTTCATGAAAGCGAAATACCACTGATGCCTTTTTTCAACGCATGCCGTGAAACTAGCTAGATCTACCGCCATTTGGGGCAGATACCCAATCGGTATGACACGCGAATTATCATGTGCTTGTAGCTTTAAACATACGGCTTATCTGTGGCCTTTGCAACCAACTTATCTTCCGCATTTATACCATTTCTTGACTGAGCATTTTTATTTTTGGAAAACGGAAATTATTTTTTCTCCGAAATCACTCGACTTTCTCATTTAGGAAAAAACAGTGCCAAATAGAACTCCATTCTCTGAGTAGTCAGGGCAATTCCATGCGTTTGCGGTATCTAAAGTATTACTTGAGGTAAGCAAGTGTATCCCTAAGGATACCAAACCAATCTGAGCACAACTTCTGTCAATAAAAACCCGGGGGTTACCGGAAGATTTTAAAGTGGCCTTTTGTAATATTTCGGCATCTTTCGAGAAAAGTATACCAACCTTCAACGCCTTTTCGTCTACATGATTTATTGGTCCACAATAAAAAAACGGACGTAGATTAGGGCAACTGTGAGGATATTGGAGGTACTTTCATATTATCGCAAACTTTCACCCCCATCTACTTTTACATATTCCTGTAATCACATTTAGCTCGTCTCTAGTGAGCAAATAAAAACTACATTGGCACATCTTTGGGTTGCGTTTAACGTTTATTCGGATTTTCATTTTTAGAGGGCATTTTCTTGATGAGCTCCTTCCAGAATCATTTTTAAAAGACCGCCGTTTCTGTTACTCCAGGCTGAATGGCAATTCGCCTTTATTCCATGGGAGCAAATTCAAAGCCATGTTTCGTTGATGATTCTTCCAAAGTACTTTTGCAGCTGATACAGGCCAGCTAATTCGGAATTGCTTTTCGTATTCCCTTCGCTTGTAAACGCGATAATCCGGTTTCCTCTTGCTAATAATTTTTGCTGCACGAAGCTGTTTGTCCAATTCGTACACCCTGATCGCCATAGCCTCTAAAGTCAGTTGAAAAATCTTGATGCGCTAATGTTTTTCCCGTAGTTGAAAAAAAATGGTTTTAGACTTTCCTTTGCAATTACTATTGTACTAACATCAATTTTATCGTGCCAATCCATGTTTTTATACGCTAATAATTTCTTTCTTTCGCCTTGCATTGATTGCATCTATATTGTAACTTTTACAGAACTCCGTTTCTTTTATGCGTCAAAGGCTTTATTAATCCTCAGCTAATTCACTGCGCCCGATCGCGATGGAATAAGGATGCAATTAAATTTGATGTTGTGCTTAATTTTCTGAGCAGTTAGTAAACCTAGACCATACTACCCCAAGAATTAAAGGCCCATTTATTTTTTGACATATTATTACGTATTGCGTACAAGGTATTAAGAATGAACATCTTGTTCAAGTTCACACTTCGACTTCGGCTTAGTGCAAGAGTTCAAGTTTCAAAACAGGCATTATTTGTAGTACTTAATTTATAAAATTTTTTATAAAATACGGATTAGACGTTTACTATTCCTATTTTATAGCTAAACAATTTTTCACATAAAAAACTACGCATTTTCTAGTAAAACCCGCTTGTGCAGAAAAAACCAGGGTCCAAAATCTAACATGATCCCTTGCGCTCCTTTTTAACGGTTTTTTGTCTAACAAATCGCTCTAATACATTAACAGCACCCGTACACTACTGTCATATTGCCATACAAGCGAAGTACCTCACGGGTATCATCGATTTTTTCCCTAAAGCGCAAACACTCTTCGGACGCGTTGCTTACAATTTTGCGTCCGCCTGGATTGAAAAATTTAATGGTCCACTTGTGTCAATCTCTATGGTGTTTGGGGCTAAAAAAGGTAGTTTATAATTTTGGAAAATGCTCCGCTATCGTAGCAGGTACTTCGGGATCTAAAATCTTTTAGTCCTTCATTCGGTTAAATTCGAAACCCATCATTTGAGTAGGTCTTTTAAAATGATTTTACATGCCTTTCTTCCTATTATTTTGGGCCTATAGCTCGTTCTTCAGAACGATAACAACCACACAGACAGCACCATCGCCAAAAATGGCAGCACTTACCATTGTTTGCCATGGAGTAATCCTCTAGCTGAAGGTGGCAGTTGGGACTCTCGACCGCAATTCACGCAGCCCTTTTTGTGGGATTCGCTTGTTAAAACATTCTTTTGCGTAGATGATGCCCCGAATACAGCCTGCACTGCGCAACCATTCGGTTTACGGGGAAGCCTAACATATCTTCTCGTAAAATCTAAGTCATGATGATGTAGGATCTAAAGACGAATCAGATTCTGTAAACAACTCACCTGGATGATATAATCTATAGAGTCTGCTTCCGTCGATTTTTTTAAAAGCATTTTTTTAAATTTGAAACGCTAACTTTTTTTAACTGTTTCACGCGCATAAATGGGCGTTTCTTTTCCTCGAAAGAGCTTGCCGTTAAAACTTCTTCGGGTTTCATAATACTAACCGTTTATCTTACAGCAGCACCTTCAAATATTTTCAAATTACTTTTCGTCGAAATCGCTCGTCTTGATTCTGAAGCCAAAATTGATAGGGTGTAAAATAGCTGCTGTTTCACGACTGTATTTCGGGCGTTGTTTGGCCAACAGTTTAACAATTTCTTACTTATTCATTGCATTTTTCTTTTATTGTGGAGTCGGTTTAAAATCCAAACGTATCTAAAGGCCCATTACAATCGATGCTATGGGTAGTACCCCGTAATTTCTTTGGAATAGCCCTGCAGTTCTTGTTTTAATAAAAGCCCTGCGAATTAGAAATTAAAACCATCGATTTTAGCCATTTTTGTTTTGATAAAAATACTACTAAACAAGTGAAAAAGATAGTACCGCAAGGGCGATTCTTTGTAATCATTTGATACGACACATTTTTACCGTGCAAGTTGGGTAAACTTTTTTAAAATACAGCACTTGTTCATCTGTAAAATGATGCATGGTGAGGGTTATTTATTAAATTATTCACAGTGAAATGTTATGGACTGTCAATTTTTAAAAATGTCTTGATTTAAAATACTACTTTCTGGGAAATCTTTTTTGACATTTCTTGGGGCAATGCTAAGTGCGTTTTTATTTAAAAATCGATGCATAAAGTTTCCTGTGAGCTTTGGCTTCTAAAATAAGTGGCAATTCACGAAGCATATTCCCATCGCCGCAGCCCATTATCCACAATAGTGTTTACTGTTCTTTGTGGGTGATCTTGAAGTTATATTTATTTTAAAAGCAATTAATGGTAATCGGCATTGCCCCCTAAAAGATGATTAACACGATTTATATCCTGAAAAAAGCTTTTAAAGAAGCACATGGGTTCTTCAAAACTATCCATCTAATCTGTCTTGGTAACTCCTTTTGAAAGATCTCTTAGATTTTATTGTTTTCATGGGTTTGTTTAATTTAAAAAACGCAGTAGAAAAACGGTGATTAAGAAACAATCCCATGACAACGTGGCAAGTGTATCGTGAAATAAAATCCATTTGTAATTTACTGCCGATCCATAAGCGATACACCAAAGGCAATTCTTCCAATTGTTTTTTATAGGGCTAGTTCTAAAGTCTTTGCGGTCTGTTGTGGGATCCTCAAATCATGAGCAAAAGTAATTCACTAAGCAATTTTTGCGCTATGGGCATGGCCATAGCCATACCAATTGGCCGCAAAGGATGAATTAAAACCTGCCAGTATCCCGCACATCAATACATGATTGGTTACGGCTTCCTTTTTTTCAAATGATTTTGGCGATGCTTAAGGGTTGTTCAAATTAGTGGCTAGCCTCTGTCAAAACTCTTTTTAAAAATGGATTTTCAGAAAACATTCGAATGATTAAACCTTTCAATATCTTTAAGTTCTTTAAAGGTTTTCATAATGAACTAAATAGCAAAATTAAAGCGCCAGTTTCTGTTTTGGATAAGCCCCCTTACCCTCCTTTAAAATTATGAGGATGGCGACCACATTATTCCTGAAAAATTTGGATTGCTGGTTAATTGTGCTTTACGCCTAGCCAAGACGACTTTTTGCCATAAAATTGCGTTGTAAGCTTTTTATCTAAATGATCAGTTTTCCGTAAGCACCGATCGCTGTTGTAGCGGAAAAACACGCGACCTGAATCGGACTCAATTTCAAGCTATCTTTCTTTAAATTACCACAGGAAGTAACAGCTTCAAAAAAACAAAAAGTGACTTTAATTCCACCGCTTTTTATAGAGGATTCATCCAAAGTAAAACGGCTCATACAAATCACCTAAAGGCAGTATTGGTGCATAGAATTTCCTTTTTGGGGTTGAAAAGTGCAGGTGTCGATTGTTGCGGAGGTTTACAAATAGCAATATCTAAACTCTTTAAATAGGAATAAGTTCGTTAGAAAACATACTCTCACAAACTTGTGATGTGGCGAATAGGTCTGCTTTTCAAAAAGATAACAGTTTATTTTTTTGTTAAATGAATGGCAGCGGGCAGTCCGGCTAATCCACCACAATTAATACCTGTGTTCATCATCATTTTAAAAACATTATTAGCCCATAAACCCCAAGGCTTATTTACGGAAGGACTTAGGTTTAAGTAGCATGTTTTTTTACAGCTGAATAAACTTCAGTCTTCATAGCTGCAACCTTATAAAAGCTCCATCCAAATAAGGCAAAAACAATTACGTCAAGGATTTTTTTGAGGAAACAATTTTTCTTAAAGTGAAGATACCTATTTATAAAAACAAAATCCCAACAGTGAATGTCGGGATTTGTGTATTTATTTTTAAGATGTACTCTTACATATTGTGTTTTTGCAATCGTTCTTGTTTTTAAATTTTCATCGGGCAACAATAACCATTTTTCTACCCTACGGTTTTTGGCCTCTTCTGTTGTATTATTGCTGACTCTGGGTGAGGTTCTCCTACCATTTTGTGGTAAGTCTGTTTGCAGCGATTCCTTTGGCTGGCTAAATAACTGCTCACGCTTTGCGCTCTTTGCTTGATAAAGTCATATTATAGCAATCTGCTCCGCACTTATCTGTATGTCCTTCTACTAGATATTAGTCTCTGGTTATTCTTTTAAAATACCCACAAGCGATCTAAGGTACTTGCTGAAGTTCCTTGTACGTTAGACTTGTTAGTGTCCAAAAATACACCGCCAAGCGTTTCGTTTGAAAAACACATTGATCCCTTCCTCGACCTCTAGTTACTTCGCCTGGAATTTCTTTGTCTTCAATGCGTTGCGCTTGTTTGTCCCATATCGATGGACCATATAACCACCAGCAGCACACAACCACAGCACCTATTAATAGCGCCAGGCTGTATTGTTTCCACTTTCCTACATTATTACGATGATGTCCACCAATCACGGCCCGCCACCTGCACCTTATAAGCACCTCCTTTTTGGGTGGTTGTTTGCCATTTTTACAGCCGTTACATCTACGACAAGATTAAGGTCATGATGATGTTGCTACTTTTATTCCTTATTTTTCTTCCTTACTTTTTTTGGGTTTTAGGCATCAGCATTACGCTTTTCCTTATTATTTATTTTTATCCTTTGATTTTAACTTCTTTGTACTTAAAAGTTTACTTTTTTTGAAAAACTCATAAATCACGGACACTGGGCACCATTTGCAGTTACCTTTGCATCGTGACAATAATGAGCACCTAGCTCTGTGATCTCGCTCTTTAGATTTGATAGTATTGATTGTCTAAGCTGAATACTCATCCTCTCTCAGAAAACGGCCAGAGAAAGTCTTATATCTGCTTTCGTTCATATCATTTTAAATTGAAAAGTTTCAATTTGGTTCCCCCAAATTTTTACTCATTGGTGATAATAGACCAAACGATATAAACGATCTCCACTTTGCATCCAAACTAGCAGGGTGCTATAGTGTAGCGGCCTGTGTTGTTGTATCTCTAAAAAAACAATTGACTTCTCGAAACAAATATCATTGGGGCGTCATTAAAAATAACAGATTAATGGTGCCAGGGTTGGTCGGCAAAACTTACGTTTATTTAGAGTCAAGTACCACTCAGCAAATTACTTGTCTCTCGCAATTTAGTGCGCCAACAAACTGCTTAAAAATAGACCTAGGACTACACTTAAAGATTAAAACTTTCTTCATATGATTGTTGTTTTATTTATAGGGATATACGTTAAACTTCCTTTCGAGTTACTTTCGAGTACGAAACAAAAGTTAACAACGTGTTAATTTACGCGCAAGGTAGAAGATAAGGACAGTTGCTTTTTAGTTTAAATAAGTAAATTTTTACTTCCTATTTGCTAATACGCTTAACAAGCTCTAGGAGTTCTTCTTTCAAAGCGGCCTTTGGGTAAGTCAATTATTTTTCTAATTTTTTAGCAAAGGACATGGGCGTTTCTAAACTGCTACTCGTATTTACAGGAGCATCTAAAAAACTCAAAACAGTTTTTCCATGTTACAGTGCGGCTATATCGCTCGCATAAACTACAAAAAGACTGTCTTTTTGAAGGATAAGCACGATTGTTCTTTTAACGGAGCTAAGATGCTTCCATATCTAAAGGTTGCAGGGTTCTCTAGATCAAGTAGGCTCTGCTTGATTGTGGATGCTTGTCTAATACCTCTAAAGCCAATGAACACTGGCCTCCATATGATTACAATAGCTGATGTCATCGCCTTCCCTAAGGCTGGCCGCTTTCAAACGGGATCTGGTATAGTAGGCTTCTGGAAACCTCTTGATATAAACTGCAGCGTAAAGGGCATTTGTGTTCAAAACACCATACGGGGTTAGGGGACTCATTTAATAGCCGTAAATTAAAAGCCCTTTGCATCATTTAGGAAAAGCAGGATATTACCACTTTTTAAAACCTGGTGTTTTGGTAAACCAAGCTTCATTGGTTTCGAGTGAAAAGGGACTGCTCCTACCCCTGCCCACAAGGCATGCGAACGACACATCGGCATTTCATTCATCGGTTAGTGCGTAATTTTGCTAAATCAATTGGACTATGGGTTAAATTCGCCTGCTCACAAAAATCTGCAAATGCATTCAACGCATAGCCTTCATTCCATTAATATACAAACCCATGGCTGAGACAATAGCAGATTGCATTTTATAGGCGTATTTCGCGAACCCGTTTCTTTGCCAAAATCCAGTATAAAGATTCTGTAATCTTAAAAACACCGCATTAATCGGCAAGTCTTGTCCCATTAATACGAGGTTTATCGGTGTTTTTCCCATGTGACTGTTTTTAGGAGCCTTCGAGATGGCATCTACAAACCGGATATTTTTTAGTCTTCGAAGTATGGTAAAATTCTTCATAGCTAAAAGGCTTATAACCACCATCTGTTAACTCGCTTCAGTAGTACTAGAAATTCTTCTTCGCAAAAGCGAGCTGTTAAATTCGCATCATTTCAGTCTGAATTTCAGCCTTTAAGTTTTTTATTATCGTTTTGAGTAATAAGTTTTTCTTTTAATAAGTAGGCTTCATAATTGCGCAATAGGGATCTTTTTCCTCCACGTATCCTAATAATCTTGCGGAACATTTTTTACCACTGCCTCTTCATTGGCCGCGCATCCTAAGGTTTTAAATTCTAACAGCATTAGGCCTAGGATTTTCTCTCAAATCAGATGCTGCAAATAAGCATTTATTTTAACGTAGAAACCTCTTTAAAATATTATTGCCGTCAAATTTATTGCGATTCCATCCCGTAACAATTCTCCTTTAATCCGCCAGATTTTCGCATTTTTTAAACTGCTCATGGAGTTGGGTGTAGAAAAGTCCGTATCCATTATTTCTCCAATACAAAAAAGTACAAGGTAAATTCCATAGCAGGCAAGGTTCAGCGCTTCATGAAATTCACCTACTTGTTGGCTCCTTCACCGTAAACACAGCCAGTACCTGTTTTTTTTGCTTGTATTTATCAGCCAAAGCTATCCCATCTGCAACTCCCATTGGGGCCTAAATGCGAGATCATGGCCGATGATGTTATTCTCTGAGTTACCAAAATGGAAAACTACGATCTCTACCTTTTAGTAAAGCACCTATTTTACCTTGCCATGTGAAAATATAACGATTGTGAAGGGAATATTAGGGCTCGTAAAAAACCCAAATTACGGTGGCATGGTAATATATTCTGAGCTATGGCAATGCTTGCTGTTACGCCCCACAGAAAAATAGCTCTTGCCTATTGCCACTAAACCATTTAGATACTTCTAACCCTGCCGAGTAAAATCAACATTTTCTCTTCAATCATTCTTGGGTTTTAGCAGCTGTTTGTACGCCGCTAGTTTTTGATTTGTCAGTAACAGCAAAAGCTTTTGTACTCCATAAGTGTTGAAAAATTAAATGGCCAAAATACTGGTATAAATGTACAAAAAAACCTCCCAAAAAAACATTTGTAACAATACTATTTAATTCTAGATTTTAATAAATTTGATTGTAAATTTTGGTGATTTGAGTTTGTTTCGAGTGTTAATTTACAGGGATTTTGTTTCTGAGACCCAAAAAGAAAAAAGAAATTTATAAAAGAAAATTAGGTAGCGCTTTCGAAAGGACATTAGGCTTTGTAGCCTTAGCGGTCATTTTTTTACCCCAGCATTGGTCGGATGATATTATTGCTGAATAAAAAACTTTTTTTCAACTGCATTCAGGGAAGTGAAAGAATAGTTATGAAATTGAAGGTTAATGGCGGACGCCCGCGGGGGGTTATACCTCTTTTGGCAAGAACTTGCTAAGGCAAAAAAGAAGGCGATTTTAAAGGAAGTTTTTGGCATTTGGGTCAATCTGTAGGGAAAACGATCAAAAATTAGCCGAAGAATATCCAAGATAATGTCAGGTGAAAGAATTGCCTGCTTTTAGATACCATGGCGAAGAAAACTATAAAATGCTCGACAAAAGCGAAGTATGTGCGAGAGCTTTGGCGATTACACCTAAATTTAGAAGAACATATTTTGATGACTACATTAAAATGGGAATTAATTTTAGACTATTCACTATCCCCCGATTACTAGTTGAGCCTAAAAAACCGCAGTTCCGCGCTGCGGCCCATGGCGACATTAATTTAATAACCCTTATTAATGGTGTGCTCACGGTAAAGGTTTACAAGTAAAAAACCACAATGGACGATGGATTGATGCGATTGCTCAGCCTATGAGTTACATATTAATGTGGGCTGATTATGCTCTCGCGTTTATACGAACAATAAACTAAAATCAAGATTATTTCACCAAGTGTGACCCGCCACGGAGGAATTATGGGGAACATTCGGCTATTCGGTACCATTTTTTATGCATCCGATAAGTTGAAATGCCTTTAAATGTTTAGCGGAATTGTGTAGACGATAGACCCTAAATTTATACGATGATACCACTGCGGTGCATTTTTACACGATACGTTTGATAGACTTGGAACTTATTAAAAGTAAACAATTTTAGTAAGCAGTGTTCAGTTTTCAGGGAATTGGTATTTTGGTAACAGGTACTTGACCTACCACTATTAGTATAAAAAATATTAAGTAAAATGGGACTTACAGACCAGTTAAAAAATCTTTTTCCAGAACACGAATCCGAAAAACTTACGAGGAAAGCTCGCAGATAGTGCGAAAAAATCAAAATTTGGATGCCAAGATGACCCAATTCATTTGTAAGTATGAAAAACGTAAAGGAAAACCACTTTACCATTTTTAGAAGGATATACTGGGGCTACTGAGATTTTTAAAAAATTAGCGAAAGAAATAAAACAACCTTGAGTGTTGGGGGCAGTTTTAAAGACGATACGATCTTATTAAGGCGATTACAGAGCCAAAATATGACAATTTTTTAAGAAAAGGGTTTTTTAAAGTAAACGAGTTGGTGGTAAATTTTCTGTTAATTACTTTTAATAGTTTTTATTTAATAGTATTTTCTAAACTCTCATTTTTTAATATTTCAACACTATGAGTTCGCTACTTCACATAACAAACGGTGATGCGTTTACATCAAAAATTAAAAAAGCTTAAAACTTACTGTTGATATTATTACTTGGAGAGAAATGTTGATGTGAAGGAAAAACAGAAACGAATGAGGCAGTGAATTCTTTCTGGACAACGCGATTTTCGAATTTCTGAATAAAAAATTATTAAAGTCTCAAAGGCAGTTTTATTGAAACACTTTAAAGAGTATCGCTCTTTATGCAACTAAACAACAGATCAAATAGTTTTTTTGGTTCGAGTATGATTTATTTTGCCCAAGTGAATCGTCTAGCGGTCATCAGTTGGTTTAAAAAATTACCACCGGCAAATACGCCAAATTCACATTTGGTGTAGCGAAAAGAGGATTGATAGTGATTGCACTCTATGAGCTTAATGAAATTAAGTTGATGAGATGTACTAAAACTCTTACGAAAACTAAACACCTGTTGGACTCAAGACGATATGATATGCTGACTACGTTGGCAACTGTATTTGCAGTGGACAACCGATTCGATTAGAAAATCTTTCGGATTTTAAAAAACTTCAATTATTTAACTATTTAGAAAGTACTATTCAAGCTTCCACCTTCCACGTTTTCCTTTCTATTAAAAATGGATTAAATGAGATGGAAACCGAATATTCTTGCAGTTAGCTTTGGATAAAAAACCAGCTCTAAGGGTCATTTTTAGTGTTTGTTAAAAAACCACGGTGTTTAGGTTTTGTGACATCAATTCAAAAATGCACTTCTAACGACTAAAACTATTATTTTTTTCTTCCTTTAACCCTGTGCGCTTACACACAACGAAAGGATCTTAAAGGAGAAAACAAGTTCATTATTCCTGTATGCAAGAAAATGATGTGTTCTTTACGGGAGGTGCCTTAAGTATAATTTTCTTCTTTAATACAGAATCTCAAAGAATTTTAAATTATAGCATGCAGTTAAAGCTTCAGAGCTTATTTTAAATGCAGACCAAAGCATTTACCACCTTAATTTACTACTCCAAGATCTTGCTGAATACCGTGATTACTGGTTGGTGATCCTGATTTCGGGTTTGCCTTGTTTAAAATTATTTTGATACCCATTGAAGTTAAAAAGGTAAACGGGAGTTTTATAACCCATACGGGACTGCTTAATGGAAGCGGAATATCTGTTATTATTCTACCGGAATAAGGTACCGATAACATAGATATAGTTACTCAATGAGTTTAGATGCTCTTCGTCAATATCAATTTCAAACAATAGACACAATCACAAAGAAAAAAAAAGCATTAGAAATTATAAGAATTGGTACCTCAGGCTCTTATTCAGCCTGAACAATTCCTAGTGACTCTGTATTATCAGGTCGAATTTGCTATTAGGGCTTTGATAGTTTATATTGCGCTTTTTATGGAAGCAACACAGGTTATTTTTGCACTCCGAAATGGAAGCTGATTTTATAACACCACCCCAATCTGGTCGACGTTACAAATCAAGGCCATACATTGTTTCTTAATGATCAACATTTAGCCTCAATTTGAAGGTTTTACATTTCTACAAGGGTTTTACCGCGACCAGGTGTTGGTTTTTGGTACCCCCAAGGAAGGAGTTCTACGATTAAAACAGAAGATGCATGTCTCATGATAAATTAGCTTTCTTTTAGCTATAAGGGTAAAATACTATCTTTGAATGAGACTTCTAGGTATCCTATGGCCTATCAACAATTATTTTGGGGACCGAGCCTATTTTTCATTAAAACGCTATCATAGCCGAATCAGCAGCACTGGTGAATTTTCTAAAAATCCCGCTGAACGCTTAATGGATTACACTAATCCAAAAAACGTTAAAACCGCTTACAAAGTATGGAACAGTCCGATTATTGTAGGAGTACCGTGAGCATTTTAATTTTCCATGGCAGATGGCTATTGAAAGAAGTTGTGCTTTTGAAGCACGGAGGCATTCAATATAGAATGGGACCAAATATTCAGAAGGAATGGTTAAATGAGTCAGATGCTCGCCACGAAGAAATCTGATTTAGCGCTTATTTTAACGGAGGGTATTAGTAAAAAGCGTGATTAGAAGGGAAACCGTCAAAATAGTTCAAGGAATATATCGCCTCACCCTACTTTGGGGGAATTCCATTGGCTGCAGCGAGTGACTATTAAGCAATTAAGTGAATTAAAAAATGCAAAAAGCCGCCACTTAGTCGCTTAGGGAGCGGGAGTCATTTAATGGCCTATGTTTTAGGAAAATGAACAATGGAGATTTGAAAATTACAATTCGACAATAATTGATCTTTAGAGGGTGCTGTAAGGCGCATTTAACGGAAAAGAAGCCGATTTTTTTTATGTGGGAGCGTTTTACCACGAAACCCTTGGTAGCAAAGGGGTTTTTAGACGTTTAGCAGACTGCCCTTACGCCAATGGCCTTGTTTCGTGTTGCAAAGCGACTTAATAAATTTAGTAGCGAGAGGGCTGGATTTTGCCAGCACTATTTTAGAGTTCTTAACGGATATACGGCTGAGTTTAAAAAATATTCCCAGTATCGATAGAACTTTTAGGCAAATTGCCTACGAACAAAAACTAGAAGATATTAAAGAGTGGATGTCTATCACCCCAATGAGTCAATTCTCAACTGTTCCGAAGAGACCCTAGATTTGCGTTCCAAAAATACCTTGCTTAGATTTGGAAAATTTTAATAGCTAAAAAACCTAAACTCCGACGCCGTTTCTTTATTTAGAAAAATTATTTTCACTAATCAAATTTGACTAACTTTTCATCAGACATTGGGTTTCTGATAGAATTTTTTTTTACATCTTTCATTTTTGCTACCCCTTATTATGGTCTTTTTCATTTCACTTACGAGTAGTCACTTACACCAAAACACTGTTCCTTTATGGGTTGACGGCAAGTTTTTAAAGTGTTTTCTTAAAACGACCATTCCACTTCAGTGACAGGCATGTTGATGTCTAGGCATTAATTAAGGGCAGGGAAAAAACATTTTTTGCATTTAAGTATTTAATCACTTCGAGCGCTTTCAGCTCCATTTAATGGTTTTCATAACATGTACATTTTTCAATAATCTACATTTTTTTATAAAAATTACTGTTGATTTAAAGTTGTGATTCATCATCATCCCTTTAATAATTACTAGATTTTTAACCACTCCATGGGCAAAACCAGGCTAGTTAGTTCGACTGTAAAATTGTAAATTTTTTTTGGTTTGGTTGTCTTTGGCTAAAATAAGAAATTAATAGTTAATTCTGGCAAAGTATTAAAACTACCTAATTTTTCGCGAAAATTTATTTAAAGAAGGTTTTAGTTAGGATGACCACCTAATTTCAGGACCCTGTTTATTTCTTTTAAGTGTTCGTTTGTTTTTACTAAAATGTTTATTTTCCAAAACCAGTAGCCTCATTTGGCACTCAGTGGAGGGAAGGATTTGCCCAGAAACAAAAAAAACCGCTATGTTTATCCGTGTTCAAATTAATTTTTTTATCTTTATTTTTTTTCGCAAAAATTTCCACCCCAAAGTAAAAAATTATAAGGGTTCTTCCTTTTTCGTTGGAAACCAAAAAATGTGCTTTGCTATAAAAACAGCATCGGTTTTAAAAAAAACTTTTCCCAAAACCCTTTTTTTTTGATTGGGGAACTTTTTTTTCCCCAGATCTTTTTTTTCCGGGTGTGGCTTTTTTT
>Ga0163217_1107330_pt1 | contig 14285 bp, 11 predicted proteins | sample SynspAceP_FD_185933 | JGI IMG/M metagenome (GOLD analysis project Ga0163217, IMG submission 185933) | Saline lake microbial communities from Ace Lake in Antarctica - Synechococcus sp. Ace-P (PacBio error correction) | ecosystem: Environmental > Aquatic > Non-marine Saline and Alkaline > Saline ... | reverse complement strand
AACTCATTTGCCCAGGCTCAAACTTGGGAAGTAGATCTTCCAAATTATAGACGCTTCAAGTCGAGGTTTGATTTATGATCACAAATACTGAGTATCTACTGGGAGACAGTGAGTTCGGAATAGGAACAAATTGATTGGTGATCTTGTTCTTATTAGCTCAAGATCTAGCCTGTCCCTCAAGCTGCGGCAAAGCGCGTTATCAGTATTTGGCCCCTTAGGGATTATAATGAAAGGGGCCTAAGGGATAGGAGCATACCATGAAATGGGCAAAAAAAGGTATTGCCCCTAGCCTATGATGAGAATCTCACCTACTTCAACTATTTGCTTTGGCTAGAATAAGGAAATGGAATTACTGGGTATTTGAGCGAGGGAAAATAGGAAATCACCCTCGATTGGGAAATTCGATGAAGCAAAATTCACCAAAGCTGGGATTGCTCATGCTCGGTCTGGTTCCTCCATATTAATTTTACCACTTCCAAAAAACCCTGCAAAAGTCTTCAGCTTATTGACAGATAAACGGATGGCCAGATGTATTTGGCCAAGGAGGAGCAGGATATGGACTAATCAACGTTGAGGGAGATTATGTGCTTGACCCGATTATTGAAAAAACTGAGCATACGACAGGGGATTTTTTCTATTGGCTAAATGAAAAACCAGTATTTTAGTGATCCAAGGGAAATGACATCAAAATCAAATATCCGGTATAATTCATTTCACAAAAATCACTATTGAAAAAATGGAATTTCTTTTGGAATATTATCTAATGGGAAACTCCGTAAGAGTCATGGAAGAAGATGGAATTCTCCTTGATTCGGTGGTGGTATAGAGTCAGTCCAATTGATGGATAAAAACACTTTACAATGTGAAATTCAGAGGGGATAAGGTTGGTCTTTTAGGTAAAGAAAGGCTGTGCTAGTCACACCTACTGTAATTTGGCAGGGATCAAATTAGTTTGGAGGCGAGAAAACTATTCCCTGCTTCAATTAAAAGGCAAACTGGCTTTATGAACCTTCGGAAATTGGGGTGATTCAGCCTGTTTATAGAAGAAGTGCTTGGAGTTCCAGATCAAATCGCAGCTGTCAAAAATTAGGTGGGAATTGGAATTTGATTAATTCCGCTGGAGAAATGATTTTCTTCTTCCACTTGGGAATCTGTGAAGCATTCAAAAAATTGGGGTTGGGGTAGTCGGGAATTCAGGGGAAATATTACTTGATCAATAAGTCAGGACAAATTTTAAACAAGTGAAGGGTTTGAGAATATTTCCAGAACTACGGATGATAATTTTTTGGTAGAAAAAGGACGGAAAATAGGTCTTTTTTATCTCAAGGAAAAGAGATTCTTACCGCTAAGAATACCAAACTTCTGGTACGGGAAATTTAGGAAAACCTGAATATCGTGGCAGCGTGAAGGGGAAACTGGGTTGTGAATGATTCTAGTGAGAAGTACTTTTGCATAGCCTATGAAGAAGTTTTAATTGATCTGGCAAATGATCAATCTTGACGAAAAAACCTGTATGAAACAGTGATTTTGACAATGTGGCTACTGAGAAGAAAAAGAAAAAAGGGGCCTAAGCCCCTTTTGTTATTTCTGTATTCCGATTTCCCTTTTCCGGAATCTTTCGAATCTGTATCAGAATTGGCTATCGATCTCGCATCGAAGTATCCTGATTTAATGTTTTCCATTCGATATAATCCATCACTCAAGTTTACCTGTTCGAAAGCTTCCGCTATTGCTCTTGGGACCTCAGCTTCAGCTTCGATTACCTTTCGCACCGCATTTTCCACATTTTTAGGCTTTTCATCTCTTGCTCTAACGCAACAGCCTTGCTCTTCGCTTCTTCAGCTTTTGCCTCAGCCACTTAAGATCCGCAAGAAAGCTTTGATCAATTTGGAAGGTTTTGCTTCCTATGTTTGTCCCTACATCGATATCGGCAATATCTATTGAACAGAATTTCAAAGCAGTACCTTGGCATCCAATCCTCTTTGCAAAACAAGCTTTGAGATTTTATTCTGGATTTTTCTAACACACTTCTTATGATTCGCTTGCCGATTGCCGATGAAGTCACAATCCCTCCCCTACTTTGGCAAGTATCGTCTTCTCACCGCTCACCAACTAGCCGGATGAAGCAATGTTTGCACGAAACGGGTAACCCTTGCCTTTAGCGATAAGTTGGATTTCCATCAGGCAGCCACTGCAGCCACATTAGGAGTATGATACTTTAGGTTACTGAGATTTGAACTGCTTCAAACACATCTCTTCCCGCACAGATCAATCGCAGTAGCTGTTTAACTTAGGCGTAATATTTGCCTTGTCGCCCGAAATCAGGGCCCCCGGTGCATTTGGGGACATTCCTACCTGCTAAATAGTGTGTTCCAAGTCATGCGTAGTCAAATCACAGTTCCTGCCTTTGTAGCAGTAATCAAGGAATTCACAATGATACTTGGGCGGCACTTTTCGGGAATTCCGCATTCCAACTAATTCGGCAGCCCAACTTAACATTGAGAACTGAGCCGTGATCCAAGAGGTTAACCGGAACGGAAGGTAGAGGAAAATAAATAAAAGGACTATTCCTGCAAATGCTGCCCAAAAGATGAAAAGTTGAATCAGATTAAATCCAGGTTATTTTACTATATTTTTATTGTTTTCAATTTTAATTTATGTGATGGCGGAATCTACGCAATAAATCCTCCTTTCGATTTAAATTTCTACGATTGCTCTCCAAATTATACCTTTGGCCAAAAAGCTTCAAATCTGATAGGCTTTACCCGGATTCCAACTTGAAAATAGCCATCAGTTCTTCCATCAAAAGTTTCCTTCCTTGATCGAAGTCTTCAGGGAAAACTTATTTCCAGACTCCGAATTAAAGGCCATAAAATAATTACACCAATTATTAAGCACTGCTGGCAAGTCCAGTAATCAACCAGCAGTCTGGGGTGATCAAACTTTAAAAAGGTGTATATAATCCCAGCTATACTACTAATAGCCCATGCACCAACTATTGTAAGTCCCAGGAATAAATAAAAATCTCGGCCAATAATAAAATTAACCCTATTAATCAAGAGACTACAAAGGACAAGGATGGTCATGTGTGGAGAAATACTGTTTTTACTAAATTACAAGATTTATCTATGCTTACGCATTCCCAATAAAAAAAGCCTGGAAAAATCAGGCTTTAAAATTAATATGACTTGGCGAATAAGACTCGCCCACTTAGAAGGGTTACCTGTGAGACACAAATTCCTTTCTCTGCTTTTTGGTTTAGTGGGTGAGTGGAATACATCGAATGCGTTAGCTTTAGTCAAATCTTTGATTTTTTCCTCGGTCTCGGGAGATTCCATCCCAATGCGCTGAAAGAAATCCAGCTTTCTCTTTAAGAACTTGCTTAAACTCATCCAAGAATCACTTCAGTGGTCAGTTCTTGCTTGAAAAGAGCTCGCTTTTTCCAAAGATGTTGGTTTGGAATTTCTTCAGAAGGGCTGGCTATTTTAGTTTCCAAAGAGATGGAAGCAAGCGTTCAACTAGTTCTTTAGTCAAAGTATCTCTTCGAGCAAGTTCGATAGTGCCATTTTTCCAAATCTCTTGGCCTATTGCTATCCTTACCGGCACACCTTTTAAAACTCAATATTCCGCAATTTTTCCATCCTGGTTTTTGAGTGTCTCTATTATTAAAATTTTACTGATATCCCAAGCTCTTCGACAGTGACTTCATCAACTCGCTTAGCTTATTTAACTGCCTCAAAACTCTTCTTTTCAGATCGATTAAATGGTTATAATAACCACCTGGAATGGAGCTAACTTAGTGGAAGGACAAGTCCATTATCATCAGGAAGTGCCATGATCAATGGCTCCCATCAAACGTGTACTCACCCCCAAGATGTCCCCAAACATATTCCAGAACCTTCCTTCCTTGTGGGCAAAAATTTCACATTCGAAACGCTTTGGCAAATTTTGTCTAAAAGGTGGGGAAAGTTCCAGCTTGAAGTGCTTCCCATCTTGCATCATTAGCCTTCGATTACATAAAAAGTATCAATCTGCTTCCTGCAAATCGCTCCTAGCTGTTCTTTCTTCTCTGCAACTACCGGCAGGCATAAACTCTTCTGCCAAACTGGGCATAAACTTCCATCATTCTGTTAAAGTCTCAGGCTTCTGCTACTTGATTGGTCGCATGTGCGGTATGACCCTTTCTTGCCATAAAACTTCGGGATGTTCGAAGAAGAGTCTTGTCTCATCTCCCAACGAACCACATTTGCCCATTGATTAATCAGCAATTGAAAGGTCTCTTATACGATGCACCCAGGTTTTTAGGTACTCCAAATAACAGTTTCTTGAAGTTGGTCTTACGATTAATTCTTCCTCAAGCTTAGCATCTGGAATCAACTATGATTCCACTTTCATCTTCTGCATTTTTTTATGGACGTAGTGAGTGGACCACACGCACATTCTTTTGCAAAAACCTTGGATATGGCTAGCTTCTTTACTCAGGTAAGACTTTTGGGATAAAGAGGGAAATAAGGCATTCACATGACCTGTTTTCTTTTAACATTCGATCTAGCTCTGCTGCATTTTTCCAGATCGAATAGCATTAAGGCTTGATCACCATACAACCTCTGACTTGCCAGAGTTTTCAGCCAAATCATCTCTTTTTACTAACCTATCATCTTGTACCCAGAGTGAATAATCTTCACTCCGCTTGGTAGTCCTTTACTCATTATTGTTTGATTCAGATACAGAATGTTTCTTAAGTTTGAACTTATGGCGTGCCAATATTAACCCATAAAACGGATAACCCTACAGTGATCTTCATCGTATAACAGGTAACTAATTCAACTTCAATATGAAGAATTTCTCAAATTTAAAATATCAGCAATAGTCCTTGGAGGATTAACTCTTATGTCTTGTAGCACAAAACCAAATCTTAGCATGTTAGCGACTCTCCGGATAATTTATATTTTTATGGCTTCAGATGCAAAAAATGCCAACTCCAATATGCCGTACAAATAATAACCCAGGCGGAATTTGAGACCCTTCAACCTTAAATTCGATTGCTTTTGAGCAGAGAATTTCGTTTCTGAAATGTAAATCCTGCATTACATAGCCCGATATCAAACTGAATCATCGAAGGAATGATGAGGTCGTTTATTTGATGAGGCAAGTAGATGAGAATGGAACAGGTCCACTGAAAATATAAGCTTACAATAACTTTAGAGTTACAGGCTCAGGCAATTAATTCCATGTTCAATCCAGCATGTCCTTTTAATTGGACTAGGAATGGGAATGGGTATGATGAGTCCTTTTGGGAATGGGGGCATGATGAGTCCTTTTGAATGGGCATGATGAGTCCATTTGGGATCGGGGATGAGAACCATATTGGAATGGGAGGATTTTATGTCCTTTCTGGAATCCAGGATTGGTTTCAATAGAGGCTTCGGATTCAGACCTGGTTTCAATATGAGTTTCGGAATGGCGATTTGGTTTTGGATTTCTATTAATCCATTTTGGGTCCAAGTTTAGCTTTGGCTTTGGAGGATATCCAGGATTTTGGTATCCTATTTATGGAGGAAGACATTTTATATAACTACCTGGGAGGAGAATATGGTTGATCGTAGAGTGTGAGAGGAAGCTCGTACAAATAGAGGTTTTCCTTGTCAACCTGCGGGCATGAATCCTGCAAACGTTGCCAATCCAGCCTAGCACAGCAAGAGCTCAAGCAAGACAAAGACGTACTCAACCTCAAGATCTGGAGGAAGAAATATGATTAATTCTGGAACAACTGCCAGAGTATCTACACGAGAACTTTAGTACTTCTCCAGAATGACTATTATTTCGAATTTCCAGATTCAAGAATACAATGAATCTAATTCTTACTAGGAATTCAGCAGATCGCAAGCGCAGGGCGTCTCCGCGATGATCGTTCGGTGACCAGATTCAGGTAGCGCAATGCCATCTGCTAGGCCATCTGCGTTCCTTCAAATTCTCGTTCATATTCGGCCGTCTAGAAGCGATTACAATAGATCTTCAAATTCTTACAATACGGTTAGGAGCTGTAAGTCCTTCTTACAAAGAGCACAGCCCTAGCCGCAGTGGGATATATCTAATGGAGAAACTAACACAAGAACTTATAGACCGCCAAGCAGATCAAATGACAACTTCTCTAGACCATCTTACAGTAAGGCCCCAAGCAGATGCAGCGCGGAGTAGTGGAATGAGTTTGGAGGGTGGCTGCATCAAGAAGAGCGGAAGCTTTACAGGTGGAGCTAGTTCCGGAGGATCAAGAGGCGGAGAGGAAACTAATCTGATAAATTTAAAAAAAATCAAACTCCTTTTGTGAAGAGGTAGAAGAGGGGAACTTAAAAATTCCCCTTTTTTTTTATAATTTTTTTACCTGCACTTCTCTTTATTCGTTATCTAGAAGAAACTGAACACAAATTATAATGAGTCATCCTTTTTGTTATTATTCTTCCTTATTTCTACCACATTCAAGCTTTTCCAAAGCGGTACTTTGAAGATGGGGGCTTACCGTTTCAGTCAAAACAAACAGCTGGCGTCTGCAAGGGATGTATGGCTATAGGCTGGCACCCAATGGTCACTGGGTTGGTGAACTGTGTCGGAATATCTCAGGAAATCCTGCCGGCTTAGGTTTTTCGGAATTCTTGAAGTTTAAGGCATTACTTTAGGAGGTTCGGACTGGGGGCGTTGAAACAAGTTTCTTAGGACAAATTCGAAAAATATAACACCTCAAATTTCTCGACTGCCAAATCTAAGGCGTTTGTACTAAGTAGAAAAAAGGACCGTTTAATAGAGGTGCTTTTAAAGGTGGATCTTTTGGAGTTTAGTATTCAAACGAATTGCAAATTTCAATACAGAGTATGGCTACTCTCAGACCAATTAGGAGAAAAATCAATCATAAGATTTTTATATACAAGATTCGTTTGAGAATCCCAGAAAATTTCAAATCGAGTCTTTCGGGTTGACTGGCTCGCCTACTCGACTTATCAAATTAATCCAGTTCGCCTTTGATGCAGATGGAATGCAATAAAATAACCCTGATACTTACGATTCATTTATTCTTAGGGCTTCCATTTCAGATGAAAATATCACTCAAGAAGGCACTTGCAAACCAAATCACTTTCGCTTATTGGAGCAAACTTTCAATCATAAACTTTTGTTTGGTGGTCTCACTAGGATCAGAATCACTAAATTTCAATTCTTTTAAAGTATACAATGAAGAATTATTGGATGATCCATATAAATTTCCTCTGTTCGAGAAATCTAATAATTTAATGGAAGCGGTATTAAATTTAAATCTAGGATTATTATTTAAGCCAAATTGATTATACAATCTGGGTTTAACTTCCAAACTCCAACTTTGGTACTTCTTTAATGAAGGAATATGATGCTTTACAATGTTCGGCCAACTACGAGAATTTTTTATTTCGAAAACAAGAGGAATTAACACTGGGGAATCTGCAAGAAGTGTCGGACATTTTTATAAGTAGATTACAACCTAAAACACCCCACTTTAAACTTTGGCCGTAGGAGCAACATTCTTTTGCGGGAAAAAAAGGTTTATATCTGCTGATGTAGATTTGGGGTAGATTTTTCTGCAGCCAGATTGAACTTCAAAATGACTTTTAATGAAGGGCCAGACAATGAAGCTATTCGAAGTTACTTACACTGAGACATTGAATTTTCCGTCTAGGTGAGAAGCCAATCTTGATCAATTTAGTCTTAGAGGAGGTTATGGCTATTTTGGTGAATCCAAGGCGGAGCAAATTCTGACTACGATAGAAGACGCAAAACAGAATACATCAGGTGGCGTATGGGTATAAAAATTTAAGGGAAATTTTAGAATTGATTGGCTATAGTTAAATCAAAACTTTAAACACCCTATACACCAGCTATCAAGTTTGGATAATGGCAGGAGGTAATATGTTTCCAGTTGACAGAAATCGAATTCAATTACGAGTGGATTTCTGATCTTAGTCTTGGCTTTTAATCATGAATCAATCAGGAAATAATAGCTCAGCGGAAAAGTCTCTCCGCCTGAGCTTTATTTTGCCTGGTTTTGTAAAAATAATCCACGCTCTACTAGCAAAACTTTTTTAATTTCAGTGTGACCTCTCCTTGCATCCCCAATCCTGAAAACATGTTGGTCGATTATGGAATCTGCCCCCACCTAGCCTAGCTAATCTCCTCCAAAGGCACATTCTAGTATACAAAGTAGATTCTCTCGTTAATTAGGTCCATATTATTATTAAAGCGAAGGGCATCACACCAGAAGCAAGGGAAACATAGATTCCTCTCGATCCAAAATCCATTCAAGCGTCTCTGTTTCCCAATTCCTAAATTGCCCTCGCCGTGCTGTAGAAAAATATCAGGAATTTTCATTGATTTCTTTCTTCAATCGATTGGTCTAAATTATTAGAAAGGAAAATTCAATATGAAACCAAATATTCCCAAAGGTACTTTTGCCAGGACCTGGTAAACCGCCAAGATTTGACTTTTAAGAGTTTACTCATTTATATACCAGATCCAAACTTCATTGCACCGGGAGTATTATTGTGATGAAATTTAGCTAGCACTACACCATTTCCTTTTTCAAAAAAAAAAAAAAAACCATTTTTTTTTTTTTCCAAATTTTTTTTTTTTTCCCCTTTGGATTAGCACGCAATAATTGTCTTGACCACAGTAGCATCCGCCTCCCATGAAGTCCCAAAATATCCCAACCACGGCTGTTGCATAAATCGGTAATTCTTCATTGAGATGCAGGCTGCCAAAAAGACTGGCTCTATCGGAGAACATAGCTAGAATCATTATTTAGTTGATCATTTCGGCTAAGTGTGCTTCACTCATTTCTCCCCATATTACTGACCAAATCAAGGCTTTATTACCAGTGAAAAGCTGCCTCGGAGGAAATCCCCATTCATCGTCCAAAACCGCCAAAGTCAGGAAATCTTTTGAAGTGCGTAGGGTTATTTCAAAATTCATTCTTCAAAACAAACTCCAGACTTCTCGCATTGGGATAATGGGTTCAAAGCTCAAAACTCTCCGGTTTTCGCATTTACATTAAGTGTATTTCTAAAGGAGAAGAGGAGCATATTTTTTAGGAATATTGACCCCTACCTTGTACGCTCTGAAGTCGATGAAAGGTAAGTTACGAATAGCTAACAAGCCAAACAAGCGACAAGAACTTGTACTGATTACGGTGAGAATATTTGGCCCACTTAGGAGACTTTTTAGGAAGATCTAATTGGAACCAAAAAATAAATGGAAATCAAAACCAAGAATCAAATCCTTATAAAAAGATTGCCAAGGTGTCAATTTGATTGCATCACCAAAACATCCGCAATCAGTTCACCTTATTGAAATATGCCGGAAAAAAGGTCAGAAGAAAGTGAAAAATAAGATCATTAAAGCTAAAAGTCCCAAACTTGTAAACCGGCTCTTCACTCCCAAAATCAGCATCAACACTAAGACTTACTTCCCACTACCACGAAAAGACAGGCGAGTTCAGCGCAAAAAGCTCAAAGAAGCTTTTGAAAAAACCCAGCTTATATCATTTGCGCCCAATACATCAAAATACTCTTCCAATTTGGATGGAGGGTTCCCGACTGGATCGTTGACTTTAAGTATCCTGAAAATAATAAGCCACGCTACTAAAATTCGGATGACCCAGAGAAATCCATCCTTAATCATGGTAACCATAGTTTAATTAGGACAAAACACTTGCGTAGTTGATCATATCCTGATATTTTAGCTTCGTTTATACTTCTGCACTAAAGTAATGCCCTTGGTTATCCTCTATTTGTTTTACACGAAGTAATTTCATCAAAAACTATGATCGGATCATCGAACTCACTTCGCATCTCACGCCGAATCCTCACCATAATCATGGTTTTATGTTTTCCAAAAGACTTCTAGTATCATTTGCCCAGCGATCATATGAGGCTCCAAATCTTCCAAATGGAATTTCCATTCGCTCATCTTTGCTAACTAATCTGAAGAACGCCAATCAACAGTAATTTAATGAATCCCAACAAATTCATCAACGATGGGATCTTCTACTTTTTGAACTCCCTTTTTCCTGAATGGATCGATTCGCTGTGCCTTGATGAAAATTTTGATCTGATGATAGATGAAGGTCTAAGAATTCGGGCAAGCCGTGCCAAATCAATGGTTTTCTTTCGGGAAAATTCTTTACATCGGCTGATAACTTGCTTTAAGTTCGGTGCTCGTTTGATTCTCCAAGTGATTTAATTTTATGATTTCCTTAAAAGGATACTTCGATGTTCGAGATAAAATATATATATACACTCAAAAAAGTGATACATGCAAATCAATCGCGACGGCTGATACTTGGGATAGACCTCACAGTAATGCGGAATTGTCAATCTTACTCCTGACTCTTTTTACGAAGGAAGTCGAACCAATAACTCTTCGTGACAAGCTAAATTCTTATGAAAAAACATATGTAAAAGAAGGGGCTGACATCCTTGATCTGCGGAGGCTTATAGTTCTAGACCCAGGAGCAGATGGATGTCGTGTAGCAGAGGAAGAGGATTAGAGTTCTTCCTATTCATGAATGGCTTAAACAAAATTTTCTCAGAATTTTAATTTCCGGTGGATACCTTCGAAGTAAGTTGCCAAAAAAATCACTAGCAGCTTGAGCAATATTATCAATGATATTTTCGCAGGAGAGTTGATCCTGGAAATTGCTACCATGATAAGTAAAAAAAATAATCTCTACATAGCTATGCCCAATGCGTGGGAATCCAAAAACTATGCAGGCAAAGCGCAGATTAATCGGGATGTCTTTGGTGGAAATAATGATATTATTTTCGCGAATAAACGAGAGAGAGTGTGTAGAGTTTGGCATCAAGATGTAATTATCGACCTGGAAATTGGGTTTTGCAAAGACGATCCAACAAAATTTTTGATATTTACAGAATCTCGTCTATTCCGAACTTTTCCTTTTCCAATCATGGTTGGAGTATCAAGGAAATCAATATTTATCGAACCTTTAAAAAAATTGAGCCTCGGAAGCACTAAACGAACGTTACTGCGCTACACATGCATACACTTTCGCATTGGCGCAAACATCCTTCGAGTTCATGACGTTTAAAAAGCAAAAACAAAACAATAGGAATTATATAACAATTTATACCCGAAATTTTGAGCTTACTTTTTTAAATTGTTTCTAGAATTCTCCATAGTGAATTATGGAGATTATCGCTTGGTCGCAGCACATGCTTCTATCAAGTTGTATAAGCTTTTGCGCGGAAAGTGTGGCCAATTAAAATTTTTCTTGGATTTCTACCATATACTTGACATTTATCTCTGGTTCGCGCACTACAAATGGGAATTGCTTTCCTCTATTTTTGGGGCAATTTATGGGTGGTTGGTGTGATCGCTGTGCAATTAATTATTTTCGCACCTGAATTCGAAAATTCCTTTTGATCATCGCGACGGATCATCTTTTCTTTCTAGAGACAACATTTGGAGAGATTTTGTTATTCTTCTGGAGAAAAAAAAAGACAGCGCCGAACATTTAACATTAGCCCCATTAATTGATCCTCAAATAAACATTAGCAGGCAAGCAATACGGTGCTTTGATCGTGTTATCAAAAGCACAGAAAAAACTGAAGTTCTACGCAGAAAGTGGATATCCTAGATTGCGGAACTTTCCATAAAGATTACTTATTTCCCATTTTCAATAAATATAGCCCGCTTCACGACGGTTGCAGTACATTTCATATGAAAGATCAAGGCAGCTCGCTGGCATTCTTCCTGTCACTGAAACGCGAAGTTCCAGCCCAATTCGGATTACGTCACCCGCGCTGCGACTTGGTATGTCTTGAGGCCACGGATGCGATCGTCCTAGTGGTGTCAGAAGAACTGGGCACTTTCAATGGACTAAAAATGGAAAATCCTGCATAATATGTCTTTTCAAGAATCAGCAGACCGATCAACGAATACTTGAATAAGTGAAAGATGTAGACATCGATTCGAGGATATTCAGGAATATCCCAATTCCAAAAAAAAGGAAACTGGAAATGATAGCAAAGAATATTTAATCCCTCATTTACTTATAAATAAGAAAGCCAGCAAATGCTGGCTTTCTTTTTATTAAATTTTGGCTTAGATCACTCCAGTTTCTTTCCCGACTTCAATAAATGCACTATTGGCTTGATCGAATTAGCTCGATCATGTTACCTTGACTGAGATCTGAACTCGGATTCTCCGGCTTGTCCTTTTGGCCCCACTGGGGAATAAAATCCAATGGACATAGATACCTTTCTCTAGAAGTTTTTCTTGCATTTCTGAGAAAGGACGCATCATAAAGCATGACTGGCACATCGGGTGAGTTCCAGGCTTGATGTCAAAAACCAGCAGCCATCATTTTTCTCTAAAATAGGTGAGTGTTTGACTCCAACTTAGTCCCTTAAAGCTCAGTAGTCTCAGAGAGTAAATCCAAAACAGCTATTTGAAGCACCTGATTAATTTGGAAGGAAAGCTAAAAGTATTTGAAAATAAATATGGGTCTAGAACGTTGACGTAGCAAAGCGGATATCCTTTTTCTTCCTGAAGGTTAAATTCCTCCAGAAGCGCACCCAAGGGCTTTCCTAATGTCCCAGTAATGATATCCAACTTCCCCAAATCACTTCCGCAATGCTCATGAAAAACTCCTTCTACCAGTTCTTTCCATAAATCCTGTTAGAATGACATTCATCTCAGACATACTTAAAGCACCCATATTTCTCAGCCAAAGCCCAACTATTTTATCCCAATTGAGCGATTGTGCCGTCCATCGAAATACCCACGTCTGTGAGATCATTCATTTCTTTTGCGCCAGCTGCCTAGCATCCTTAAAGCTGCTTCTCCAAATCCTCCATATTGTTATGCTCGTAGGGACGATTAGCGCATTAGCCTTGCAAAGTCGAACCCCATCGATGATGGATTGCCATGGGTTCAGCGCGTCAGAGATAATTCGCCATCTTCCGACCTAGAATCGGTCGAACCCCACCCATTGGCCATCGAATTTGCTGCTGCGTAAAGAATGGTGTCTTCTGTTCCTAAGAATTCAAAAATCTTTCTTTTCAAGCTCTTTATGGATGTCTTGGGTGTCCCACAAAATTAAAATCGAACGATGAACAATCCGAACCCATGAGGAGTTCAATTGCAAGCTTTAGCAGGCCTCTACCACCCTTGTGGTGAGATGATAGTCCTAAGTAGTTATTGCACAGAAATTCAATACTTTTTATTACCTCCTGCAATGGTGATCTCTTTGCATCCTGAGGAGAAAGTTTGTAATCCGCTCGTTTTTAAATAAAACCCAGCAGCTTCAATTTCTTTTTTAAAAACTCTTTTTCTAATTTGGCGTTTTAATGAATCGTACATTTAAAATTTTGATCTAGTATATAATACGAAAAATGCGGAATTTTCCGTTGCAAAAACCACCATAAAAAAGAACGGTTTTTTCTTACTTTTGCGCTAGGCAAACCCCAAATATAAACAAAAAACCCCAAAGTTAGTCCTTTTGGGTAGTTTCTTAAACCTTCATTCTTGGAAAAAAATTTTAGTTTTAATTGGAGGCCGCCGTCAATTGGGCTCAGAATTAACAAATCACTTTTCAGTTGAAAAAAGTTTTTGGATTTCAGGAATCCAATTACTCCGGCTAGCCGATTCTGCACGGAAATTCTTCCAGGGCCTAAATTTGAATATTTTGCCGCTTTGAAGTTCTTAGATGTGATGAACAAAAGAGGTCTAAGAGATTTAGTGAAAAAATGAAAAAAATTACCCAGATCTATCATTTAGACTGCGTCTTATCAGCCACCGGAGAGAAAACCGATGTTTCTGCTTGGCAAATCTGAATTAATGGAGAGTTTTACTCCAATGTATTTGGAATTGGCTTAAGGGAGTTCAAATTAGATTAAAAGCTGTACTGGGCCATCTTCAAATTTGTGCTGTATTCGGGGACCTATTTACTCCATAAACAAAACCACACCACAAATACTGTGTGAAAGAGCCCCCAAATTTTACTAATTTTATGAAAGTCAGCAAAAGGCAGGCGGAGAGCGCTGGGTTGCCGAAATTTTTTACCTATTTTCCCAAAAATTATTAAATTGTTGATGGTTTTTGAGAAAGTTCTTTTCCGATATTTCCAGGGATTAATTGGGGATATAAATTTTCTCTGCCAGGGGAGGGAGGCCCACCCCACCAAAGGGACTTTTAAATAAATTTTTTTCTTTTCTTCTTTTCCTTTTTTTTTTTTAGTATTGTGTTAA
>Ga0163217_1033433_pt1 | contig 14285 bp, 37 predicted proteins | sample SynspAceP_FD_185933 | JGI IMG/M metagenome (GOLD analysis project Ga0163217, IMG submission 185933) | Saline lake microbial communities from Ace Lake in Antarctica - Synechococcus sp. Ace-P (PacBio error correction) | ecosystem: Environmental > Aquatic > Non-marine Saline and Alkaline > Saline ... | reverse complement strand
TAGGTGTGGTGGTGGTTTATATGTGTTTGTTTTATGAGTTAGGGTTTGGTGTTGTGTGTGGGTGTTTGGAGTTGGTTTTATTGGTTTATGTGTGTTTGGGGTTTGAGTGGGTTTTGATGTTTTTTTTGATGGCTGGGTTGGTCTTTTTGTGGGTTGGGTTTGGTTTGGTGTGGGTGTTGGGGGTTTTTTTGAGGTGGGTGTGGTTTGTGATTTTGAGTTTTGGTGTGTTTTAATGAGGGGATGTTTGGTTTTTCTTTGGTTTGGGGAGAGTTGAGGTATTGTATTGTTGTAAGTAAGAGGTTGGTTTGTTGGGGGGTTTGGTAAGGAGTTTTTATGTGGATGTAGGGGTTATGGTAGTTGTGTTTGGATGGGTTGGATTATGTAGTTTTGGATTGTTGTGTTTGGTATGTTTTTGGTTTTATTGTTGGTTTTGATTGGGGGTTTTGTTTGTTGTTGGTTATTATTGGGTGTTTGGTTTTGTAGGTTTTTAGGTTTGGTGATGTTGTAATTGTTGGTGTGTTTTGGGGGTGGTGTGGTTTGGTTGGAGTGTGTTATTGGTTTTGGTTTTTTTTGTGGGTTGGTTTGGGTAGGGGTATTTGTGTTTTGTCGTTTGTTGAGTTTGGGGGTGGGTAGGTTGGTTGGGTTGTGTTTTGGATGTGTTTTGGAAGTGGTGGAAGGTTTTGGTTTTGTGTGGTTGGGTTGGAGGTTTTTTTGTTTGAGTGTTATATGGGGTTTTGGGGGTTTGGTGGGGTATTTTTTGGTTTGGGTTTTTTTGGGGTTTGTTTTGTGTGGTTGTATTGGGTTGGGTATGTGTTTTTTGGTTTATGTTTGGGTTTTGGGGTTTTTGGGTGTATTGTATGGTTAGGTATGTGGGTTTTGGATTGGGGGGTAGTGGTTTTTGATTTTTTATGTTTTTTTTGGGTTTGGTTTTTTGTTTTTGGGTTGGTTATTGTGATTGTGGTGTGGTTGTTTTTTTTTTGTTTGTTTTTGGTGTTGTGGGAGGTTTTGTGGGGTTTTTTTTTTTGGTTGGTTGTGTGTTTTAGTATGGGTCTTGTTGTTTGTTTGTAGTTTTTTGTTGTTGTTTTGGGGTTGTTGGGGGGTGTTGTAGGTGTTGGGTTTTGTGTCATGGTATGGGTTGGGGTGTTTGTGGGTTTGTTTTGGTGTTGTTTTTGATTGGTGTGTTGGGATTATGGTTTTATTTTAGGTATGGTTTGGGTTTGTTTGTTTGGGTTTTGATTGTGGGATATATTTGGTTGGTTATTTTGTTTTTTTTTGGTTTGTTTGGTTTTGTTGTGGGTTTTGGTGTTGGGTTTTTTTTTTTGTTGTTGTGTTGGGGTGTTGGGGTGTATGGTTTGTGTGGGGGGTTTTGGGGTTGGTTATTTGGTGGTTTTTTTGTGGTGTTTGGGGGTTTGGTTTTTGTTTTGTTTGGGTTGGTGTGGGGTTTTTGGGAGGGTTTGTTTGGGGTGTTTGTTGTTTTGTGTTGGTTTGGTTTGGGGTTATTGTTTGTGTGGTGTTTTTTGGGGTTTGGTTTGTGTTTGTGGTGGTTTTTTTTTTGTGGTTGGTTTTGAGTGGGTTGTGAGTTGTTGTTTTTTGTGTTATTTTGTGGGTTTGGTAGTTTTTTTTGGTTGATTTGGTTTTTAGTGGGTTTTAATTTTGTTTTTTTTTGTTAGTGTTATTGATTTGTTATTTTGGGTTTTGATTTATTTGATTTTTTTTTTTTTTTTTTTTTTTTTTTTTTTTTTTTTTTTTGGGGTTTTTGTGGGTTGTGTTGTTTTTTGTTGTGGTTGGTTTGTGGTTTTGTTTTTTGGTTTTTATTTGTGGGGGGTAGGGTTTTGGTTTTTGTGGGTTTTGTTTTGTTGTGATTGTTATTGTTTGGTTTTTTGTGTTTTTTGTATTGGTTGGTTTTGTTATTTGCTTTGGGTTGTGTTTTTTTTGTTATTGGTGTGGTTTTTTATTGGTGTTTGTTGTGGTTTTTGGTGTTGATGTTTTTTGTATTTGTTCTTAGTGGAATTTTTTATTTTTTTTTTATTTTGGTTGTGGTGGTTGTTATTTGTGGTTTTGGTTTAGTGGGGATTTTTGTTTTTGGTTTTGTTGTATTTGTTTTTGTTATTGTTTTGTTTTTGGTTTTGGGTTTGTGTTGTGATTTGTGTTTGTTGTTTTTTTGGGGTTGTTTGTTTTGGGTGTTTTTTTGGTTGTGTTTTTGGTTTGTGGGGTGTTTTTTTTTTGTTTGGGGGATTTGTTTATTTTAAGTGTGGGTGTTGGGGCTTGATTTTCACTGTTATTTGGGGTTTTGAGTGTCTTGTTGATTTGGGGGTTGTTTTGTGGGTGGTGTAGTGTATTTTGGTTTTTGGATGGATTTTTTGGTTGTTTGTTTTTTTTTGGTTATGTTGGTTGTGTTTTTTTATTTTGTGATGATTTAGTTTTGTGTTTGTGGGTGGTTTATTTTTTTTGTTTATTGGTTTTGATTTATAGGTGTTTGGTCATTTTTTGTTTTTGATGGGTGGTTTTGTTAATTTGTTTTTGGGGGGATTAGTGGTTGCTTTGGTTTTATTTTTATGTAGTTTTGGTTGCGTATGGTTATTTTTTATTGTGGTTTTTTGTTTTTGGGAATTTTTTGTTTGTTTATGTAAGTTGTGTTTTTTGTTAGGGGTTTGGTGTATGTGTCAGTTATTTTTGGTGTTTTTGTATTGTGGTATTTTGTATTGAAGTTGTTATGGTCTGTTTGTTGTTGTGGAGGGATTTGAATAGGGGTTAGTTGTTCTGTATATATTATTTTTTGATTTTTTTTTGTTTTGTGTTGATTTTAATGTTGTGGGTTTGTTGTTGTGTTTTGTTGTTTGGATATTTTTCGTATTGGTTATTTTTTTGATTGGGGTGTTTGGGTGGTTGTTTTTTTTTATGTTTTCTGTTTTGTTTTTTTTGTAGGAGTCTGTGGGTTTGGTGTGATGTTTAATGAGTATTGGGTTGGGTTGTGGGTTATTTTGTTTGTTTTTTGGTAAATGTTTGTGGATTAGTTTTATAGGTTGTTTGAATTTTTTTGGAGTATTTAGGTTGGTGTTTTTTTGGTTGTGGTTTGTTTTATTGTGTATGGTTTAATTGTTTTGGTTTATGATATGTTAGGTTATTGTGTATGGTTTTTTGTATTTTTGGGATTATTTTTTGTTTTAGTTTTATGGGTTATATGTGGGTAATGTTTATTTGCGTGGGAATGATTTGTTTTATTTTGGAAGTTTTGTTGGGTAATGAGTGGGGAGGATTTGGATTATGTTGGTAGGTTTTGATTGGTTTTTTTGTTTGATTTTTTTGATATTTTATAGGAATTAATTATGTGTATTTTTATTTTTTTAGGGTTTTAGGTGTTGTTTTTTATTTGGTAGGGTTTTTTGGGTGTTTATTTTTATTTTTTTAGACCTTTTGTGAAGTTTAATTAGGTTTTTTTTGAGTTTTTTATGGTTTTGTTTGGTTTTTGCATGGGAATTTTGTATTTGTGTTGTTATTCTTCATTTTTTGTTGGTAAGGGTTTTTGTAGGTGGGGTTTGGTTGGTTTGGAGATTTTATTTGGGTTTTTGATGTTGGAGTTTTGATTATGGGTTTTTTTTGGTTTGCTGGGTTGTGTTGGGATTATTGTTTAGGGAATGGGTGTGTGTTTATTCTTTGGTTGGGTTTTGTTTTTTTTTTGTTGTTTTTTGTTTGAGGGTGGAGTTATTATGGTAGATTGTGTGGTTTTGTGGTGGTGGTGGAAGGGGGAGATGATGCGGTTGGTGGATGTTTTTAGGGTTGTGGTTTTTTGATTAGGTATCTTAGAGTGTGCTGTCTATGTGTTGATTATATATATGGATATTATGTTATCTTAATTTTTATTTTTAGATTTTTTTAGGATACTCTCTCTCTCTCGGCTCTTTCTTTCTTTTATCTTTTGCATTTAGTATCAGTAAGGGTGATAGTTTTGTTCCTTAATTGTGGTTCGAGTGTTTTTTTGTGGTTTATAGATACGCTTATCTCATTCGGTGTTTGTGAGCTTGTTGGCGTTCTCTTGGGTTTTCTTGATTTGTTGTGTGTTGTGTTAGGCGCTTTTTATATATATATATATATATACAGATACTATTTCCTCTCATCATTTGGGCTTCTCCTCGTCCCTTTGTCTGTTGGCGGGATTTTTTTCTCTCTCCTTTGTTTTGGTATGGTTTGTGGGTTTGTGGCTCCTCTCGCCTCGCCATCCTCTCCGGCGAATGCTTCCACCTGTTAGCGTCGCTCTCTTCCGGAGCATCCACCTACGGTTTTGTGCTCCTTTTTTTGTGGATTTCTCGGCGTTGGTTTGAGTTTGCATGTTGGACCACCACCTGAGTGTTTTGGCCTCTCTCCTTATCCCTCGTCACTATACACACTCAGGCCGGTATTTAGACACATACATTTTTCGGCGCGCATGTTTGAGGTTTTTTGTTGTGTGGTTTGTTATGGTGAGGTTGGTGAGGTTGGTTGTAGTTCTCTCTTGGTTGGGGGGGATTGTTTTTTTGATTTGTTTGTGGGTGGTTGGTAGTGTGGTTAGGTTTTTTGGTGTGATTTTAGGGTTTGGGATCGGAGGGGTTGGGTTTTCGGGTTATTTGTTTGGTTTGCTTGAATGTGTTTCCGTTGTTTCATTGGAGCATTGGCGTGCTCTTCATTGTGTGTTGTGGGGGATCGGGTCTCTGTTGTGTGTGTGTTGTTGTTTGTGGGGTTGAGTGGTTGAGTAGTGTGGGTATTTTGGAATTGTTGGGGTTTATTTGGGGATTGGGTTCTTTGTGTTAGTGTGTGTGTGTGGATGATCTTTGTGGGGTGGATTGTTATTTTGGATAGTGGAATCGTCTTCTTTGCGATTTTTATCCGGTTCCTGTGTGGCCGATGTTGTTGAAATTGTTGTTTTGAGTGTTGTATGTTTATGTGGTTTTCATTTGGGTCGTGTTTTGTAATTTTGTGTTTGTTAGTGTTTCGTGTCTCGCTTTTTTGTTTCGCTCAGTCCGTAGTTGGTACGTGTCTTTTCCTTAGTCGTTTGTGTCTTTGAGTTAGGGTTTGAGGGTCGTGACCTCCACGCGGTTGTTCTTGGAGTAGTGTTGCAAGTTTAATTTGGGTTGTGTGGATTTGGGGTTATTTTGGTGGGTTATTATAGTGTTATTGTTTGTGATGGGCTTGGTTTTTTGTGGAGTCTGAGGGATTTGGTTGTGGATTTGTTTGGGAGTTTTTTTGAAGGTGGTGATGTTAGTGTTTAGGGTTTTTGAATGTGTTTTTGATGATGGGGATGGTTGGATTTTTCTTTGGTTAGGGTGGAGTTAGAGGGTTTGGTTCATGTTGTGTAGGGGGTTGTTGTTTGGAGGGGTTTGGTAGGAGGGTTTTTATTGTGAGGTGGGTATGGATTTGGTGTTGTTTGTTTGGTGGAGTTGGGTTATTGTGTTTGGTTGTTGTGTGTTGGTATGATTTTTGGTTTTAATTGCTTGGTTTTGTTGGAGGATTTTGTTTAGTTTGGTGGTTTTTATGGAGGTGTTTTGGTTTTGGGTATTTTATGTTTTGGTGTTGTTGGTAATTTGATTCTGGTGGTTATTTGGGGGTGGGTCCCCCGTCTATCCGCGTGCCGACAAATAGTTCTTGTCTCGGTCTGGTGGTATTGTAGTTGGGTGTTGTTTTGGTTTGGTTTTTTTTTTTGTGGGTTGGTTGGGTGGGTTTTTTGTTTTGTTGTGGGTGGGTGGTGGGTTGGATTGGTGTTTTATTGTGGTTGTTGGATTTTGTGGTGAGGTGGGTTATTTTGTTTTTAGGGTTGAGGGGTTGGGTTGGGATTTTTGTTTTATGTGTTATTTGGGGTTTGAGGGAGGATTTTGTGGGGGTAAGTATTTTGTTTTGGGTTTTTTTTTCATGGAGTGTTTGATTTGTGATGGTTTGTTTGGTTTGGGGTATGTATGTTTTAGTGGATTTGGTTTGGGTTTTGGGTGGTGTTTGTTGTTTGTGGAGGTTGTTGTGGGTGGTGTGTGGTTTTGTTTTTTGTTTATTTGGTTTTTGGATTTTTTTGTATTGTTGGTTGGTTTTTGTTGATGGTGTGGATTTGGTATTGTTTTATTGATTTTTGTTTTGGTGTTGAGGGATTTTATGTGGGGTTTTTTGTTTAGGAAGTGTGTGTTTTAGTTTGGGTTTTGTTGGTTTGTTTGTGTTTTTTTTGTTGTTTGAGGTTTGTTGGGGGTTTGTTGTGGTTGGTTTTGTGTTGGGTTCGGGGGTGGGGGTGTTTGTGGGTTTGGTTTTTGTGTTTGTTTTGTTTGTTTGTGTTGGTGTTTAGGTTATTTTTGGGTTCTGGTTTGGGTTGTTTGTGTAGTTTTTTTGGGATTGGTGGGTTTTTGGTGGTGTTCTTTTTTTTGTTTTATTTTGGTTTTTGGTTTTAATTTGTATGTGGAGGTTGGTTGGTTTGGATTTTTTTTAATTTGTGTGTGTTGGGGTGTTGAGGATGTAGATTTTTGATGTGGGGAAAAGGGGTATTTAGGGTTGGGTTATTTTGGTGGTTTTTGTTAATTTAAGTGGTGTTTTGGAGGGTGGTCTTTTGGTTCTTATAGTGCCTACTCTTGTGGTCTGCTGCTTTGGGTAGACTCGTGTTGTCCTCCTCTCGCCTCCCTCGCGGCGACGACTGTTCCTTCAGGAAGCGTTGTTTGTTTGAGGTGTTATGTTGTTTTGTCTTCTGACTTGGTTCTTGGTTTGGGGTTGATTGTTTGTAGTGGGTGTTTTATTTGGGGAGTTTGGTTTTTAGTGTTTGTGTTGGTTCTTTTGGTTTGTGGGTTTGGAGTTTGTGGTGGGAGTTTTGGGAGTGTTGTTTTTTGTTCGTTTTTTGTAGTGGGTGTTGGTGTTTTTTTTTGAGTTGATTAGGTTTTTGTGGGGTTTTTTTTGTTGTTTTTTGTTAGTTATGTTTGATTGATTCTTTATGGTTGAATTTATTATGTATTTTTTTTTTATTTATGTTATTTTGTGGTTGTGTATGTTTTGTTGTGGAGTGGGATTTTTAGGTTTGATAGTTTTGTTATTTTTGGTTTTATTTGTGGAGAGGGTAGGGTTATTGGATGTTTATTGTAGGTTATTGATTTATGTTTGTTTGTTTGTTATTGGATTTTGAGTTTTTATTTGGTTTTTTGTTTGTGGTTAGGTTTTGATTTTGTGAAGTTGTGATTTTTTTTGTTTTGGTTGGTTTTTTTTTTTGAGTTATGTTGATGGTTTTATTTTGTGAATTGTTTTTTGTTTAGTTATATGTGGTTTTTTTTTTTTTTTTTTTTTGGCGTTTGTTGGATGTTTATTTTTTGTGGTATGGGTTGTTGGAGGTATTTTTTGTTTTTAGGGTTCTTGTTTGGTTAATTCGCGTTTTTTCTTGGTTTGTTTTTGATTTGGTTGTGTTCGGTGTTTGTGATTTGTCTGTTTAAATTTTGGGTTGTTTGTTTTGGAGTAATTTTTTTGGTTTGTGTTTGTTGTGGGGGGCTTTATAAATAGTTTTGTCTATGTGTCGGTCGATTGGGCTTCGTCGCGTACTCATTCATTGAAGGTGTTAGGGATGTTGGGGGGTTGTGCTTTTTGCGTGTTTTTTTGGGTTTTTATGAAGTGGTTTGTTCGATTTGGGTTGTTTGTGGGTTGGTTGGTGAATGTCTTTTGGTTATTTGGTGTTTTTTTTTGTGTATCAGTTTAGTTTTATTTGGTTAGTTAATGGTATGTGGTTTTATTATTTTGTTGTGATTTAAGATGCTTTGTGTTATACAGTGGCTTGGAATTTACTTTTATTTTGTTAATTGGTTTTTGGTATTGGTTGTGTAGTATTTTTTTGTTTTTAGAAATGGTGTGAAAGGTTTTAAGTTAAATTTGTCATTTTTCGCAGTGTCTCGTAGTGTTTAGAGATGGAATTTTGCTTTAGGTAATTTAATAGTTTTTATTTTTGGTCACTTTGGTTGGTATGGTTTATAATTTTTTGAATGGTGTGCCTCTCGCATTTGGGATACGTGTGTGGATTGCAGTTTTTGATTTATGTACGTTAGTGTGGTTATTAATTTGTGATGGGGCTATAAGGTTAGGGATGTGGTGTAGTGTGTGTTTCGAGGCACTTGTTTTTGGTGTTTTTAGTATTCTGTGGTTATTTATTGATTGAAAGAAAAGTTGTTTGGTATGTATTGTTGAGTCTGCTGCGTCGTAGAAGGCAGGGGAATTTTTAAGGGGTATTAGTAGATAATGTGTTTTTGTTTATATTCAAAAATTTTTAGTTTTATTTTTATTTTTTGTAGTTTAGGAAATTATTAAAGATGATTGATTTGTGACTTGAGGTCCTTTCTCTCTCAGTGGTTTTTGTAGTTATTAGGATTGTTATGGTAATAATCTTGATTATTGGTTCATATTTAAATGTTGGGGTGTTTGGAGTAGATTGTCTTTTTATAATTAATAATAGTCTATTGGTAGGTTTGGTTTTTTTTCTTGTAAAAGGAAAAAGTTATTTTGTAGGTTTTGGCATGTAGAAAAATGTTTTAGGTTGGGTGGGTTTTTGGGATTTTTAGATTTTGTGTATGTTTAATAAAATGTTATTGGATAATTTTTTAATGGAACTTGTAATGATTTTTTTTGGATATTTTTCAGTTGCAGGTGTTTTACTTGAGTTTGATAAGTTACTTTTAGGTTTTATTAGTGTATTGAATTTAGATTAGACATTATATTAGTTTGTGAATGCATTGCTATAGGGTTTTTGGATTGTATGGTGTTTTGATCAAATAATGAATTTTAGGCAACATTATTTTGATTTGACTTTTTGTTGGTTTATAGGCGTTAATAATTAGTGGCTAACGTACTGATTTACAATTATGGTGGAACTGTTAAATGTTTTAAATTTAAGGGGGTTTGAATTTTTGTACATGAGTTGGGAAGGAAATATCGGTAAATAATAATATAGGTGGTTTTAGGAATGAAGTTTCTTTTGTGGATATATTTTTGTATTTCTATGGAATATAATTATGTAGTCATTTTAATTTCATATGATGTTATTCGGAACTGTAATATTAGTTTTTTAAATTTAGGCTTGTGGTTATTTTGAGGTCTATTTTTTAATATTATCATTTGGAATTATAGCGTGGAGTAATTATTAGGTACTGAATTTGGTTTTTTTAATGGACTTATTGTTAATGGTAAATTTTAAGTGGGGTATTTAGTTTTTTTGTTGTATTAATATTTTTATTATTTGGAGTATGGGGTAGGTTATTGCATGGGGTAGGGGCTTTTGTTGAGTATGGTTATGTTTAATGGGTTTTTTGTGTGGGTTCTTGTTTGGGTCTGTTCATTTTGGATTATTGTTGGGTTGTTGTGGAGATTTACTGTTTAGGGAATGGTGGTGTGATTTTTGTTGTTTTGTTTTCTTTTTTATTTTTTGTGTTGTTTGTTGGAGGATGGGCAGTAATTTTATTCAGATTTTGTGATGGATTTCAGTTTAAGGTAAGGTTGTGTCAGGGGGCATAGGGGATGACTGAGGTTGATGGAATGTTATTTCGGGTATGATGGAAATGGTTTCTTTTGTAATTGGTTATTGGTTATGGGGTCGGTTTTTTGTTTGTTTGTTATTTTTTTTTATGTTTTTATTTGGAGGTTTTTTTTGTTTGAGTTTTATGTAAAAGTTTACTAGTAAGGGAGTATTATTTTGTCATTATGGTGAGTTTATGGCTTTGTGTTTTTTTTGGGAAGTTTATGATTTGAAGTTTTGTGAGTGTTATTGGTTCTTTGTTTGATTTTGGATTTGTTGATTTAGGGAGTTTTTTGGTTTTTTTTTGTTTTTTATTTTTTATTTGTTTGATTTTATCTGGTGGTTTGGATTTGGATTTTTTCTTGAGGGTTTTTCTTTGTTTCGATTTTGGTTGAGTTTGTGGGATTTGATTTGGTTGTTGTTAATGCGATGTTGAGGTTGAGTTTTGGATGGGTATGGTTTTATTGTTTAGGGGGTTGGTTTGGCTATTGATTTGAGGTAGTTTTGGTTTCTTATTGGTGTTTGGGGGGAGTTAGATCTTGTGCGTTTGGGCTATTTTTTGTTTAATGAGGATTTATTAGTTATGGGCAGGAATTGGTTGAAGTTGTATGTCGTGATAGTGTATGGTGTGGATTGGGGGATGTTTTTTTTGACTTTTGTATTAGAATGGGGGTAAATAGGGAAGTGTGTTGGTTTGATGGTTGAAATTTAAGAATAGGGTTTGGATAAGGGAGGTTGGCGTTTTGGTTTTGGGTTGGTGATTCTGATTGTTTAGAATTGGGGGGGTTGGGACTCTAATAAATTTTTTTGGGCGAATGGGATTGTGTTAGGCTTTTGTTTTTATTTGGATGGGGTGGGATATACATAGTAGTTGGGATTTTTTGGAAATTTGTGAAGGGGTTTATGGGGATTAGGTTTTAAATGTAAGTTACTGAAGGTTTGAATGGTTTTGGAAGGTGGATTGATATATATGAGTTGTGTTTGGATTTTTATAGTTGTGTTGGGCGTGATAGTATGAAAAATTGGTTGAGAGAAGTAAGGGCTGTATGTGTGTGTTGTAACTTGTATTTAGTGGTTTTTTTTGGGGAGATAGTTTGGATAATTTTCGCTGTTTTGGTGATAGTTTTTGACTGATAGATAGTTAAGCTTATCAGTATAGGTAGGCTTGGGGATGTGTTTTTATGGTTTGTAATTTGAGTTGGGTTTGATGGTGTTTTAGATAGTGGAGATGTTTGGGAAGTTCGAGGGATTATGTACTTTAGAGTTAATAAGTGTTGTTCTTAGGGATTTGAGGTGGGGTAATTCTTAGTGTTATTTTTTGAATGGTGAGTTGGTTTGTTTGCTGGAAGTGAGGATTTAGGGTTGTTGACTGGTTTGGAGTTACATTTTTGAGGATAGGTGTGATTAAGTGTTTTAAGGTTTTTTAATAGTGTTTTAATGTGATGGGGAGTGGGTGGTTATACTTTAGGTCTGGCGGAATGGAGGTTTATCGGGGGTTTAATTTAGGTGCATACTTACGTTTGGCATGAACGAAATAAAAAGGAGGGAATTAGTTTTGATTTGAATGGTGAAGATACGATATAGTCCTTTAGGTTCATCGGTTTTCAAGGAAATGGGGTGAAATTAATCGGTATTATTCCCAAACAGTGCTTACAACCTGTAAAGATAATACCTGTCAAAGTTATTTGGCCAGGCGGTGGGGAATTTTATGGATGGGGTACGAATTGTTTGTTCAAGTATTGGTCCATTGCGCGCAAAAATGAATTCAGGGTACTTTTTATTGTGACCTCGGCGTGAGACTTCGCGAAGAGTTGCTCTCGGGTGTGTAGCTCAAACTGAGTTTTTTGAATTTCTGCTGATGAGGGTTTGTTGGAAATTGAAATTTCTTAGGCGAAGGCGTTTCTCGTCTCTCAAGAGGCATTCTTCTTCATGTGATTCTTAAGGAGAGTTCTACTTGTTTCGCGCGAAAACGCGGCGCGGCTTTATATGGCGTTTCGGTTTTAATATATTTGAGGTATCAAGTAGCGGAAGTCTCTTATAAGGTTTAAGACTACTATTCGTCCAATGGTGGTCTTTTATCCTTTGAGCTTGTCTTTTAAGGAGATCTTTTGTGTGGTTTTAAATTATTTTTGATGCATGTCAGAAATATGGTGGTTATGGGATCATCGTTGTGCAATTTTGTGTTTATAGGGAGGACAGGGAGCTGAGGTTAAAGGTTATTTGCGCTAATGGGGCTATTTGTGCTCCGCCAGTGTGATAGAATTAAAAATCCAGTCCGTATATTTATTGTAGGTTATTCTTAGTGATATTCAATCATTTCTATTAATACTAGCCTCTTGTGTCTTCTTACGGACCATTATGGTGTTTTTGCAGGTATGGGGGCGTGAGTTCTATTTCTGTGTGCGCTATTTCGAGACTACTGATTTTAAAGTAATGCCATTAGTTTTTGATGTGAGCGAGATTTTTTCCGTTACTGTTCTTAGGTAGTGGATTGGGTGTGATAGTGGATTGGGTCTGCACTCGCCTCCTTAAATTCTCTGTGATCTCGGATTTTTATGGCGCATTCAGTGTAATCGGTGTGGAAGGTTACATAATGAGTTATTCCTTGGGGTGATGATTTTTCCAGGACGAAGTGAAGACTTTCCGTACTTTTTCGATTCCCAAATTTTTCCTATAGGGAATAGTCTACTTCGGAACTGACTGGGTGATTTTTTGATATTTTATGCTCTTATCTCGCTCCTTCTCGTAATTTGATTCCGAGAGAGAAGGATAAGCCAAGAGGAAGTTCTTTCTTTAGAGCTAGGCAAAGTGTCGTTTGGTCCATGATCAGCACGTAAAAAATGATTTTATATTTTGATTCGTCGCTCACCTTAGTGGGGTTTCCTCTCTCGGTTGGTCCGGTCGATGGATTGATCGTTTTAGGTGTGAGGGACATGGTGTTCAGATATTTCGTTTACCAATTTATGCTTTTTAACTTATGGAATTCTGCGAGGAAACTGTCTAACTCCCTTGGTTATCCGCTTTATATACCTTCGTGATTTTTATTATCAGTGGGACTATATTAGACCTAATGCAGACTCTATCTCTTATTTGTGGGACGCCTATTTTTATACCCCGCAGCAATTATAAAGAGGTGTTTATTCAATAATTTGAACAGAGTTTCTGCTGCCATATATTCCACCCTGTATTGATATTCTATGGGAAACTGGGGTGTTTTTTGAATCTAGTTTTTGGGATGGCAGTAGCAAGCCTTTCAACCGGGGTTTGGTCTCGTGCGAGCCCATTTTTTTATTCGTGATAGTCTCTTTCTACTCTTTATTGGTAGTAACATATATATTGCCTCATGAGTCTCTCGGCAAGCTTCTTTAAGTTGATTGCTCATATATGGTTTTACCTTGCGCTCTCATTAAACTTTTCCGAGGAGTGTTGATGGATACATAATCTCGTGAGTCTTCGTTTCTCAATCGAGAGTGGTTTTGTTAGTCTTTTGGCAAAAATTAAGTATTTTGTTTTTATTTCCTATTTAAGCTTGGTTTGGCCTGTTTTTTGAAGGGATTTTCGATGTAATGAGGTAGAAGGTATCCAGTGGAGAGACCTGATTTCCTCTCCTAAGATGCTCCAACCTGCAGGGTGAACTTCATCTCTCGTGATTAAGGAAATGAGCATTGGTGGTCATAGGAAATTGTTCTCTCTGCTGGAAGATGTCTTTTGACGGGTTCACAAAAATTTCTTCAAGTACCGAGGATAGATTACTGAATGGAGGTGGCGAAGATTGTAAGATTATATACTCTCTCTATAGAGTGAATAAAGATTTCATTTAATTCGTTTCAAGATGTTGTCTCTATAGGGGTCTTCTAGGGGTATGTTAAGGTTATTGGGGGTGATATGATGTTGCCCAGTGGATGATTATTATTGGTTAATTTTATAGAGAGTGGATATGAAGAAGGAATACTTATATAATGTATTGTTAGAGAAGTGTATATCATGGTTGTAAAACCTTTGCGCTGTGGGTGATATCTTCCATTATCAACGGGTTAATAGTTCGGGCTCATTTAATACGTGGTGTTATTTAGGGTTTTTTTAATAAAATTATGTTAAGAGCCAATATAATTGTTGGCTCTGTGGTACTTTTGGTGTATACTAATGGTGTATACTTTCTAAAATTTTATGGCTTTTCACGATTTATGAAGAAAGAACGGAACAATTATTTCTCATGATGGGAAAAGCTCACTGGCTATTGTAAAAAAAATAGGAGAATAGTATGTTATTACGTTTTTGGCCGCTGTTTGGTTGACTGGATATAAATTTGGTGTCGTCCTTATTTTAATAATTATGTGAATTTAAATTCTCCATTAGCAATTTGGTGATTAAATACCTTCTTAGTAAATTTTGTAGATTTGTATATAATTTCATTAAATATAAATATTTTTATGGAGTTATGGACAAATTTCAAAATCAAAAAATAGCGCTTATTTGGCTCCTTAGTGGGTTAGGGGATTGGCTTTTGTTTGTTATAGGTATTTGACCGGATTTTTTGTAATTTTATGGGTTATTTTTTACCGCTGATATGTGGTGGCAAGTTTCTCTCTTGGAAGAGTTAACTTATCATACATAGCCTCGGTCATTTTCGCAGTTTCGCGCGGCCTTATGTCTCTCTCGTGGCTGTGTTGGTTGGGTGCGTTACAAGGTTTTACTGGCTTATTATAGTGTGAATGAATGTGGATGGGCGCGGTGTAATAAGTGGTTTGTTATATCTGTATTGTGAGGTATGTGTGTTTAACTGCCCTTCGATCTCTTCTCTTTT
>Ga0163217_1031707_pt1 | contig 14285 bp, 8 predicted proteins | sample SynspAceP_FD_185933 | JGI IMG/M metagenome (GOLD analysis project Ga0163217, IMG submission 185933) | Saline lake microbial communities from Ace Lake in Antarctica - Synechococcus sp. Ace-P (PacBio error correction) | ecosystem: Environmental > Aquatic > Non-marine Saline and Alkaline > Saline ... | reverse complement strand
TTGAGAAGAGACAATCCCACAAGGCTGCAAGGAATCTCCATCAACATGGAATAAGGCATTTCACCGTTGTAGTTTTGCAAAGTTAATACCAAGGCATCTTCGGGCACATCGTATTCTGCATGATCGAACATCTTTGGAGAAATCTCCTTTGGTGCCCATCCACGCTTCAAATTCTGGAAATCAATTGTAAATCAGAATTGGGCTTGTCAGACATTTTACGGACCCTTATAGATTTCAAAAGTCAGGCCGAAGCATTTCGGTCATATCTCCCAATCGAAAGTGTGATGTCCTTTTCATTCATCAAGCGCACCTCAGAGCGCTGCGCAATTTTCACGCCTTCAGCGATCTAGGACTGGATTGACTTTCCGCAACGCCTAAACTCGAGGTTTTCGAAGTGAACCCGTGATGATACCGTCTGAAATAATCTCTTAAATTTCACCGATCACATAGGATCAGGAAAACAGACCCATTTCTTTGATTTCAGTTTGTTAGATAAGCTTGGTATCCCGTAGCGGAGTCACTTGTTTTGCGACAGCGTACGCGCTGGCCCAAACCAAAAAAATAGGTGGAACAAACGAGCGTCTTTGGTCAATCGTTGCAAGCCCTAAATCAACATGAAAAGCGCTCAGCAAATTTCGCCGCCTTCTGCTTGCAAGCGATCCTGCAATACTTCGTCATCTCTGAATGACAGGGGAAATACCCCAGTCATCAGGGTGCAAATCTTTTTCAGGCCACAATGGAGCCCAACCATAGCTCCTTCCGGTCAGATCCGACTGAAAGTTAAACGATCGGAGCATGAGATTTTTCCGGTGGGAATGCGCAGCGAGGATTACGACATTTGGCAAATAAAGAGGATATCCTCAAAGCATTTTTTCAGCAGTTTCCATCGATTAGATGTTGCAAATCTTGCTTGAAAAATGAGGGTCTTTTGCGTGTTAGTAAAGAGGAAGTATTTTCGTTCCGCATTTTTCCGGGCTTCATATTTCCGCTTTTGGCATTAAAACAACTCCGGCACCGTTAGGCCCAATTGGGCATCCGCAAAAAAATCCTGCCACATCGCCATCCATTTTCAATACACACGATCTTCGACGTAGCATAAATAACTGAAGAAAAATATCCCAAAAATTTTCTCCGTTGCGGACAACGAATCGATCGATAATATCATTACCGCCAGGTTTGTCCTTCATAAGGAGATTCGTCCATAAAGGTCCAGCGTGCAATCCAACAACCGATAGACCAGATGCCTTCTATTTTGCAAATCAAATTTCCTAAATAAGAAAATGCAGGAGCAAATCACATTGACCGGGGACTTCCACACAGACGGCAGAAGAATCTGTGATCATGTGGTACCAGGCATTGTATGGGATAATCATATTCGGTGGTCATGTTCGAGGGTGGTATACCCCAAGTTTTGCATTCATCTTGGTCACTCGACTGACGAGCAAATTAGGGATACATCGCAACATCACGCGACGTCGATAAGGTTATCGATAATGGCGTATTCCCGGGCCCAAAGAACATTGGCAATTTTCCCGGTCGAAAATTCTTCTAAATCTTGTTGAGAAAAAATAATTTCCTTTGCCTTTCAAAAACTGTTCGCCAGCTTCAAAATTTCTGGAGGACGGCAATCCGTTCTCTCCTATCACATTTTTAGAAATGCGATAGTTTCTCGTTTTTTTAAAGTAGATGTTCCATAGTTGGGCAAATTTCTTCTTTCGGACTTTGCTTAAAATTTTTGTGTGGAGGTGATTGGTTATCATGAGTTCCGGCTTTATTAAAAATCGTCTGATGAATTAACCTCATCAGATTTCATGACCAGCCAAGACCAATGCTTTTTTGGTTGTCCGCTTTTTCTTTGCGGTATCTTACGTTGCTGAAATGCGCTACTGGCATTTCATCTTCAAACAATTCATACAGTTGGCGGCCTCCGCGAATTATTTTTCTTCATGAATTGCGTTGCGCCTGCAGCTTCCTCCGCCTTTGGAAATAGTATTTGACAGATCTAACTGTTTACCCGTGACTGATCAACTGTGCCCAAATAAATTGACCAAAATTACTACTATCTGATTTCCCCTTTTTTGATCCATCGCTACCGCATGATGTGCTTTGCCTTTCAGGTTGCTTTGAATCAATTGGTACAGTAGCATTGGCTCCGACTTCAAAAAATACGCGCACCCGGCATCATAAACTGTGGATGGTTTTTGGAAAATTGACTTGTTGCGCGCAAACAGCGACTGAGTTTCAGCCGATTTCCTGACTGTTTACATTGATCTTCGCTGTGGATACTTGAATAAAAAATCAGTCTGAGGACGATCAGCGATCTCAAAGTGGTGCATGGCCGTAGCCCTTCTTTTTCCCGATTACAAAAATCATGATGCGATTATATTTTGAAACGAATCGAATAGCATGACAGTCGAGTTTCACAGCATTTTGCAAACAGGTTTCCTTATCCCTGAAATAATCACTTCCTGGAATCGGTATTGATGAAAGTCAAAAAAACACCTTTTTCTTTCCCTGCTTCAATGCTGCCACTTCTTGCTGCGTGCTGCAAACACTATACTTATCCATTTCGCTTTGGCAGTTTCACTACTCACGCCCCAGTGCTCTGGCGAGTAATTCCAGTCGCCTGCAAATCGATTTTTAAAAAAGTTGGGGACTTTCCGAAACTTTTGAGCTCCACGAGGATTGCCAGGGACCCCCAGCATACCACATGCTACTTACATTTCCCCCATGCTATAACCGAAGGCATTTCTGCGCGTCAATTGAACTTGGTCTTCGTAAAATCTCTGTGAAATTGCTGAGTAAAAAAACACCCGCCGACATCATCGCAATTGAATTGGTGTAAAAATATCAGGCTTGGGCCTCGTCTGCGCTTTTTAGTTTTGGATAGCAGGTAATGGCTATTGGACAAACTTCATCAAGGTTTCCTACCCGATTTTCATATTGAGTTAATAATAAGGAAAGCTGAAAGATATTCTTTTCCCCAAAGCTGTGTAAGCAGTGCTGAACCTGGATATACAAAAGCCACTTTCCACTTCGTGTCCTAAATGGCTTGTTGTAAAGTAGCTCCCATTGGTGTTTCAGCGCTTGATTTTTTTTGGGAAGGACACGCCAACTGATTTTTGAAAAAATTGAATTTCTTTTGCCTAATGCGCCCTTACTTTTCGCAATCAGTACGATGAATACTGGAGTTTTTGAGTAGAAAAGTGCTGTGCAGCTGCGGGCTGTGAACTTCAGCTCCTGATCAGATTTCAGGGATTTTTAACACCTCTAGCTCGCTAATAAGCTCGCTTATCCGCCGCCAGAATAAATCATTGGTAGCGTTTGATTTCGTAGGAAAAATGTGATGCGTGTCGATTTTCTTGAAATCCGAATTGGTTAATTGAAGTTGGCATTGCCAGCTTCTACGCATTCACAGCGGCCGTCCTTTTGCGTTCGCTCCATCAGACAAATCCAAGGTCTGGATTCGGTAGGGGAAAAATAATAAGAGGTTCTGTGAAAATCAGCATTTTGGGAGCAGGTTCCAATTCGGTATTCCGGATAAACCGATGAATGATGCATAATGCTGTTTTTATCAACCGGCCATTCCTGAGCCAGCAAACGTATCCCGATGTGGCTTTGACCGAGCCCTAATGCGATGGGACTGTTGGGACGTATTTTGAAATAACTGCTCCTGCTGGAATCGATCTTGAGGCGGGAAAATTCCTGGGCAGCTAATTCCAGGTAATCGGAATGATTTTTGAGCATTGACCACTCCGAAATTCGTCGATTACGGCAATAGGATTTTCTGCGCTCCAACCGAATATTTCTTTAAAACGATCGCTCCGGCACTTCCCCGATCATCCAGCCTTCATTTATTCCGCATTAAAGGAAAAAGATGGTTTTGCGATTGGTATTCGATGTATGCCTCCTTTGTCTCCAACAATTACATTTTCAAGACACCGAGAAATCGACGGCACCTATTCACTACGCATCCACCTCACCATGACAGCATGTTCTGAGGCAATCTTCCAGTGCTTTGGAACACGGAGTTTTCACCACAAGAAACCGGTAATGCGCTCCTGAAAAATCCATAGCGAACTGATCCTGCTCGCCATTAGATTGCCGATAAAAAACTGGGAATTCACTTGGCGCAGGCTTACCTTCTCGGTGATAAATACCTTTCTTGGTCAATTGAATGAGTTCTGCTAATTCTTCTTTGATTAACTCAAGACCAGCATTTCCAAGGCCTCTTTTACCTGCCATTCACATCCATCGTGCCAGACATTGATGAATAAACGCTAATTCTGTACCCATAGCCACCAATACGGTACATTTTTGATGCTCGTTTAAGCCTGCCATCTTTTGATGGCATTGTCCGCCACTTTCAGCAGGTAAGCTTGCTGAGGATGGCAAACGCTCGGCTTCTTTCGGCTGAGATTTTATAGCGTAACAAATCAATTTCGAACTCCTCGATGTAAGCGCCCTTCGGTGGAGTTTCCATTTTCAAAACCATACTTTTTTAGTTACGGATGTGTTGGATTTCCATCCCTTTTCCATCGATTTTTTTGGAGAGAATAGAAAAAATGGGGCAAAAAGTTGATCTCCATTAATAAATGGTATTGTAGAAAGCGTCAGATTTTCGCAAGGTTCCGAAATGAGCATTCCATCCCACCACCGGCCATCGGCTGTAATTCCACTAAGCTATTGAGGGTATCATTGTCACTTTTTTCACTTAAATAATTTTGTTTACTACCATGTGCGGCATTTGGTGCCCACCAAAGCCAAATGAGTTAATTCCGGCCTGCTTTTTCTGGCCTTTCCAAGGGGTGTGATTTACGATCATTTGTTGTCCCCTTCCCAATTGTTATCCGATTTGATTGGTTTTCGTCAAATTGATATTGGCGGAATCAACCTCCATGCTGCATGGCTATAAAAAACTTTTGATAAGCCAGTCATTCCTTGCTGCCGTCAATAAAGGCCCATGTTCGACTTTACTGAACCCAGCAAAGGAGTCTTGCCATATTTCGAAAAGTAAGTGGCTAGTCGAGTTTAATCTCAGTGATATCCCAAGCCGGCGTACCGGTAGCATGACATTCGATAATAGGAAGTGTCAGCGGGTGAAATAGGGCATTGTTAGCGATGTCTTTCGAAGGCCTAAATTTTGTCCTTTGGATTTGGGCTTAACAGAATTTCCGCGTCCGCATTGATAAAACCGTATGCACCAATAAACTCCGATTATGATGACTCCATCTCGTTTCTGCATCCTCGATCTTTTCAACAACACCATTTCCTGCGGCCTTCAGAAGAAACCAATCCAGCAGACTCCTTATCGAATGGGAACAAACTTTTTATCCATTGGTGAATAGGCATGGAATATAAAAAAGCCCATGTGGATAAATAACTGGTCGGATGGCACTGAACTGCACCTGCCAACATCAGGTTCTGCTCCAGTTTGCAATTCATCACCAGGGCCATCTTAATCGCATATAAAGAGCTCGCACAGGGCAGCATCCCAATTCATAATTTTTACGTTTTCCCAAGTGCATGCTTACTCACCCATTTCCGATGTGTGTATTCCAATACTTTATTTTCTGGAGCGAATTTGATTTGAGGGCTTTATCCTTAAATTTCCGGAGCTTTTAATAATTCTTGAATAGTTGATTTCTAAAGAAACGACAGTAGATATCCGAAATAAGTTGATGGAAGGAACTGCGGAAAGGATAAATTCCCGAGTATCAAGCCACAATTTTTTCAGCTATTTTCCTTTTCTGGTAATAACCCCCATTCGATGAGTGCTTCCTTTGCTGCATAAAGCCGGACCAATTGAAACAATTTATTCTTGTTGCTCAATAGTCGGGCTGACAACTCAAAGCCCTTTGGTCGAACTCAAAGTTCACGAATGTAGGGCCACACGAATAGAATAGGCGATCGGTCTTCAATTCCTTTTGTCAGGATGGAAAAATCGATGCAGGATCTACCCCGAAATCTTGCGTGTTGCAGACTCGTCAAGTCCTTTTCAGCCATTCAGATTTCCCAAAACTCCTTCGGTGTCGAAGATCCAGGGGAAAAGTGAAGCTGTTCCTATAATGGCTATTTTGGTCATGATTGATTTTTTTGGGTCCTTTCCGTCTTCCCTACTTATTACCATACTAATTGCCTGGAATGGTCACGGCTGCCACCAGATGTTTTGATATAGCACAAGCCCTTCCTCATCAAGACGGTACATGTATCCTGGCTAAGCGACCAGACATGATTCATCTTGCCTCCTGATATCGTTTTAAACTGAATATCACCAATAAATATTACTTGCCAGAATGAGAGAGCTCGATACTAGTAGGCACTACTCGGTTTTGCAGCGGAAGGACTATTTGCATCCATCGTAATTTTTTTGGACCCAAACCAAGCATTCACCTGATACTGAATATCCGCAAAAGAACGTGTTGATTACTGCCTTACTGGGAAACTTGTCCTGTTCAGATAAGGGACCTCCGGAGCAATGCAGGAAAGCACGATTTGATGCTCATTACCAATCCAATATTTCTTTTATCCCTTGGAAAATAGGGCGCATGGAAAAGGAACCATCTTGATATAAAAACCTGCCCATCTGGTAGGTTGATGAGTTACGCTTATTTGATGCTCAAATTTGGTGGCTTGGAAATATTCTATTCAATAGGCGTGACCTTGCACCGATAATGATTGGTTTGGCCAATTTTTTTGCCTTCGCCTAAAAATAGTCGTTTCAAAAGACGATCTTCTCTCCCGTCTTTCTCCAGCTCTTTTAGCTCCAAAATGTAATCCTCTTGCTGATTGCCATCGAATTATAATTCCTTTAAACAAGGAGATGTTTCGATTTTGAACACCGGAATAATTCAGGCATAGAGTTTTTCACAACTGTGAGCCATCCATCCTACTGCATTTGACACAGGGTAATACTGGGTTGCTTTTATTGTTTTGAATCTTGTGGTGGTTAGAAAGAATTATTTCCAACCTAATTGCCCGATGAATTCGATGTGTTCTTACTGCTCCTAAATGACTTACTGCTGCCGGTATAAAGTGGCCACCTATAATCACCTGAGCTGATTGGCATTACTCAGATTCAGTTCGTTGACCAGCATGCAGCGCCACCTTCACTGTTTACTAGGCTAATTGCCGGCTGCTTCAAACTGCGCTTTCAATTCGCGGCTTTACCATCGCCACTATCCCATGCGCCCCAGTTGATCGCCAGAGACCTTGTGTTCGCATGATTGGTTTGAATAGATTGTGCGGCCTTGCTCAAGATTTCATTGGCAATTGCTAATCTGTTGCCCCACCATTTCATAAAAATCAGCTTACCGAAGAAAATAAAATCAGGTGATCTAACTGATGAATAATCTACAGCTCCAAGCAGACTTCAAAGGCCGTCCAATTTGACAGATAAGACATTTTCAAAAATCACTTCCGTCTTATCCTGAATATACTTATCAGCCAAAAAATCGACCTTGCACCGTAAGGATTCCCGGAATCGCTCCAAAGGTTGTGCTGTTGCCTGATCAGCGAGTTTTTAAAAACTTGCTAAATCAGTGACATCTCCCTCAATTATAGATGGACCTTCACTCCCATGACTTTGAATCAGTGTGAAAATCGTTTCATCAATTCCTTCTTGGCTATTGATATTATTGAAGATTGCTTTTACTTTCCGGAAGACTCGGTGTTCGCCTTTTGCCTTCATGGTCATCATGATCAACGCGCTTCAAAGCACCCTCGTCGTTTTCATTTCTGGCGAATTTCTGGAATTTCAGTATCAAGGGTCGATCTACCGAGCAGTATAAATTTGCATGAAAGTCTTCCCATTTCAATGACACAAGCTTGCGGTCCACTCCTCTTTGGCCACGCCACTGACAAGAAATACAGAATCCACTAGTGACGTAGTCTGAAATCGACTGATTTTCCAGTAGAGCTCAGTTGGAAATGGCAGTTAGTAGTTTTCTACCTTCTCAGAATAGGGCAACTTCTACAAACAGACACATTCGCATCGTGATATTCTGGTGCATTAATGATGGGTTAATTTGGTCAACGATAATCCGGTTGTATATCAATCGCTCGGCAGTAAAAACGGGCGACCACTCCAATTCAAACCACTTCACCAAAAAACCTGTTGATCCCACACCAACGACAGAGGGTATTTCCACGTTTCCCTTGTCCCCAAATTGGCCCATCCATTCTTGTACCAGGTAAGGAAACTGGCTCTTTGATTACTACCCAAGTTCATTCAAGTCTTTTTGCACATGTTTCGTAAAGAAAGAACCAAGGCTTGAGCACTCTTTTCTTCTTTTGAAAAAATGATGCTGTGAATTTGAGCTCCCTGGAAAAACTCGAATGAAATGCGGATGTAAATGTTATTCAGGCTTCCAAATTTTTCCATATTTGGCTTGGATTTCCTGGATGGCATTGCCTACAGCTTGATTCGCTGCTATCTGGCAAAGTAAGCACATCCTAGGGTATTGGATTAGTGATACCACTCAGATTATAGCTACGACTTGATTCCGTTTTTGCTGTTAACGCCGCGGAATCCATGAGCGTCAAATGCTTGAGCCCGTATTTGGTCACTAAAACAACATGCGGAAGCCGGCATAGTAAAATTCCAGGAAAGTCAGGTTGCGCCAAGTATTTCAATCAACTTCAAAACGTTTCATCCGTGGAAAGCCCTGTTTGGGACCTGAATCGCGCTTTTTTGGCAGTTTCTCCCATATCGTGATTTGAGTTAGGTTTTCAATACCGCCTATGCCATTACTTTTTTTTTACATTTCCCCAACAAAAAGACGGATCTCCGCCAAGGTTCTAGCTCGGTTATCATTGGGGTTGCCATGGCCCGACATTTCAGGATTTGGACTGCTTGGTAAGTGCCCACCGAATATTTCTAACTCGCTTGATGGAATCAATTTCCTAAGTCCGCTTTCATGTTCCATGCTGAGTTCCAACATTTCAGCTGGGTAGCCGTCTTCTTCACTCACCACTTGCAATAAGAAGTAGTCAATTTTTAGTAAACAATCCATTTCCACTAGTACTGAGGAGTATTAGCTGGAATGGGCTAACTGGAGCCGCAAACTGGGGGCGGGGGGGGGGCTTAAAAAAAAACTGAAACTGGGATGGTCGTCTTCTTTTGAGGAGTTGCGGCTCACAGTGCATGGATGCGCCACTTTTTGCCGCCGACAAAAAGCTCACGATCTCTGCCAAGGTCTTAGCTCCGTTTAATTCATTGGGGTTGATGCCAACATTTCAGGATGCTGCTTGTAAGTGCCCAATATTTCTACTCGCTTGATGGAATCAATTCCTAGTCCGTTTCCTGTCCATTGCTGAGTTTCTGCATTTCAGCTGGTAGCCTGTCTTCTCACTCACCACTTGCAATAAGAAGTAGTCAATTTAGTAACATCCATTCGCTAGTAACTGGATGGAGTATTAGCTGGAATTGGACTAACTGGAGCTTCAACTGGGGCAACTGAAAACTGGAATGGTCGTCGTCTTGAGGAGTTGGCGCTGCAACAGCGCCATTGGATGCGCCACTTTTTGCACCGACAAAGCTCACGATCTCTGCCAAGGGTTCTTAGCTCCGTTTTAAATTCATTGGGTTGATGCCCGACATTTCAGGATGCGCTGCTTGGTAAGTGCACCGAAGTATTTCTACAGTTTGATCGGAATCAATTCCTAAGTCAGCTTCCCATGTCCATGCCTGAGTTCCCAACATTTCGGCCTGGGGTAACCTTCTTCTCGCCACACTTTCAATAAGGAAGTAGTTCAATTTAGTAACATCCATTCCACTAGTACTGATGGAGTATTAGCTGGAATTGGACTAAACTGGAGCTTCAACTGGGCTAACTGAAACTGGGAATGGTCGTCGTCTTTTGAGGAGTTGCCGCTGCAACAGCGCCATTTGATGTGCCACTTTTTTTGCGCCGACAAAAGCTGGACGATCTCTGCCAAGGTCTTAGCTCGGTTAATTCATGGATTGATGCCTGACATTCAGATGCAGCTTGGTAAGTCACCAAATATTTCTACGCGGCTTAATGGAATCAAATTTCCTAAGTCAGCTTTCCTATTCCATGCTGAGTTCTAACATTTCTGCTGGGTAACCTGTTCTTTTCCACTCACACTTCTAACAAGGAGCTGCGTTCAACTTCGTCAGATCCAAGCTTTTTTCAGTGAAGTTGGAGGTTAGTGATTGATCGCTGCTTGGCATGGTCCGTTTAGCTTCGTCAAGTCCACCACTTTTACCATTTGAAGCGGGAGGTGCAGGTGCTGTGATTGCCCAGCAGCAGTATATCCGTTGGATCCGTTTGGAGCAGGTGCTTTGCTGACTCCATTGCGTACCATTGCTCGGTATATTGAAGCACAGAGCTACCGTATTCAAACTCGGTCAACCAACCTTTGCGGAAGGTGCCATGATTTTATTTCCACCACTCATATTTTGTGATAGAATAGTCAAACAATTGGTGGGGACTGTTGATTTGCTGATCCATAAATCTTCGAAAATCTCAACGATTTTCGTCTGATAGCTTTGTGAATGATCGACTGTGATTTTTGCAATAATTGAAAGATTCTTTATTCATGATTCTTCTCATTTTCAGATTGTACTAGGAGTAGCATGTTGGGCAGGACTTTAACTATTTTCTCGACCGTGGACGATTTTCTCTGATAGTTGTGTTTCCTCCACCCGTAATTTTAAAGCCGTCAGTCATCAAGGTCCTGATGTGCTTTTTGAGTTTGGCTCGGAGATATAATTATTTACCGCTTACCTGGACGTCAATTTTGGACTTTGGAGAAAGGGAACCATTTCCTTTTTGTTAAGGATCGATAGTTGAAAGAGGCAGGCCCAAGGACTTTGCAATCTGCTACAGCTCCTGGACGGAAAAGTAAGTCGCTGTTCTGTTTGTAGCACGCGTTTTACTAACAATTACCATGATGCTCTTTCCTTCCCAAAATAGCACTAACCAGATTTGTCAAAATCCCTTTCGGACCAAATTCGACAAAAACACGTACCCCCCGGCATCGTAGATATTTTCAATTGAAGGGGTTTTTGAATAAAACCGGGTTTAAAAATTTATTTTCCAGAAGTTGATTTAAGGATCATTTAAATCAGTTGGATTATGCTGTTGCCGTGGTGTTGGAATAAACAGGTATTTGCAGGGAGCATTAAATTGCTTGGATCCACCAAAATTTCGAAAACGGTTCCTGGCATGCTCTGGACAAAACTCGGTATGAAATGCTGCCGCAACTGGTAAAGCACCACTGAAAAAAACCTTGCGCTTTTAGCTGCTCCTCGGCTGATTTGATCGCTGCGGTACTTTCCGCCCAGCACAACCTGCTGGTTTTAGAATTCACATTAGCGATTCATGACCCCACTGATATTTTTGATGGCATCAGCGACCTGCTGCTCAGGTGCTTTCACGCCAGCCATGTGGGCTCCGCATCGTGCGTAGGTAGGATTACAATAGCCATAGCTCACCGCGTGCTTTTCCAACTCAAAAGGTACATCATCATATACACCAGCCGCCCCAAAAAGTGCTGCAATTCTTTCCAAAGCTATGTCCGCCGTTAAATTGTGGGCGTGAAAGCCTGCATGCTGCCAACGTTTTATATTGACCCATGCTCAAAGACACTATTTGCAGGGGCTGTGCAACTGAAAACATGAGTTTAGTAAGCTCCACTTGCTGTTTGGACTTCGCTCTTCTTTGCTAAATACTGGAATAGGAATATATGATCAGACAGCGGCACGGAGCGGTAGAATCTGAATAGATTATCTGCTTGTTCAAATGTTTTTGCAACCGTCGGAAAGCATTCGCCAACTCCTCCCCCATTCCTACATATTGTGATCCTTGGTCCTGCGAATAAAAGCCACCACTTTTATTGTTCTGACATCAATACCCTTTGGGCTTGATAATAAATCCCTTTGGATTTGATCCATGAGCTGGATGAAAAACCTTGTTGTCCGTGCAGTTTGAGCAGTTCTATACAATTGCATCGAAGCGCTACAAAACCTACCGCGATGCAATGGTGTTGAATTAGTGGACTATTTTGCTTCGGCGAGCAATTCCTTGAAGCTGCTTTCACTTTCAGCTCCGCGTAGCTTGCCTCAAGAACCTCATTTTTCCAAGTGTTGAGTAATTCGGCAGGGTGGATGCTTGTAGCGATTACTGTTTTATAAGGTTCATGCAGTCGATAATCCCTGCTCCAAACACCTTGATATTCTTCCATGGTGATGTTGCAACATTGATCCGCCAACCCCGAAAGCACTTACACCAGACGCCGTGGATGACCGTTTTTCATTCCATGGGCGAGATTCGTATTGATATAAAGCGCGGAATCCTCGATGGTGTGAATTTTGAGTTGGTTTTGCCACGTTAAAATGGTTGTTGGCAATACTTTGTGGTGTAAAGCCAAAAATAGCTTTTATAATTCCAGCGCACAGCAGCAGATTTAGATTGGCCAATTTTGAGACTTGACAGAACCTAGGCAATGTGTTGCTTTCGAGGATTGTTGGCACCAAATACCATTTGCAATAGAAGTAAAACTCTGTTGGATCACCTGCGCCAGTACCCGTTCCATGTCCTTCTAGCAAATCCCACCGTATCCTGAATAACCAGCATTCATAACATAGGGCACGATTTTCATGGGCCAATGCTTGCCGGCTGGACGTGGTGCAATACTGACTTGAAGCGACCTATCACTGACGTTCCAACACCTTTTATGAAACTTCCGTAAAAATCCGGTCATTATCTCTTTCAGCAATCTTTCCAGTTCTTTTCAAGACCCAACATTAACCCCAAAGGCCTTCACGCGCATCAACATTCCATCTGCGGCATCACCAAAAGGGGCTTGATATTCCCAGCTTCGAAAATGCAGGTGTCTTACTAAAAGACATTACCATGAATGGAGGTTATCAGTATCTACCCCACCGTGAGCATCAATCACACCTGCCTTCAAAACTTAATTCACTTTTAAGGGCCATTTTATTGCACTCAAAGAAGCCGGCGCATGCTGCGGTCAACGACGCTATTGATACCACCTAATCAAATCGTTGGTTAATACGACCGGAGATCACATCCCTGTTAAAAGAACCTGGGAAAATGCAATTTTTCATTCCAGCCGACCATAGCACTTTTCATTTTGGCAACAATCTTTGGAATATCTTCCTCTGAGATACCACTTGCGCGTTAAGCCGTCTTTCCCAAAATTGGATAATTGCAAACGAGGAAATTAATGGTTATGAGCTGTGTCCACCTCCACTCCGAGTAGTACCCCCGTTTTTTCTTTTCAGTGCTTTTGGTAAATTTTTCAGAATTTTTGGGCCATAACCTGCATCTTTCAAAGCGTCTCTTTGCTCGAACGAGTCCAAGCAGCTGTGATGCGTCAGTACTTCCAGGATATTTAGGTGGCAATCCAAAAACTCATTGGATTGAAAATCTATTTTCGGGTAAGAAAAACCGCCTCGCTTGCAATTAAGTCTTATTCAGGTGCGTTCATATCCGGCATCGAAATAGTTCGTCAATGAGCCAGCGATTAGGTGGGCACGTCTTTGATTACTGATCTCTCGATTGGATGATATTTGTTCCAGTATTCTTCGATATTTTTTTGCGTCAGCAAACATCGCTGACATTCCCAATTTACTGCTACTTGATTTTTCTTTAAGGATGATTTATATTCATTGGGAGTAATGTCTTTTAATCCTATGTGGTTGGAAATTGTCTTTAATGAAGCCTTCAACCAAAATCCCTTAAAATCTGGGACCATGAAAAGCCTTCTTCTTGAGATATTGGAACTAACTTAACTCCTTCTCTGTGGGGCATAATTCCCCTTAAAATAAGGAAGCCATGAATTGCCAAAAAAAAGTTTTAATCGCTCTATGCTTAAAAAACTTCAGGTTGCTGGAAATAAGCTTCATTGTCCTTTAAAAACATTCTTAAAGCAATTTTAATACTTGTTTTTTCCCAAAAACCCCACTTCGACATCCCATTATTTTCTTTGAAATTTATTGCCATTTTCTTTTATTTTTTTTTGCCTGCCCAACTAGCCAGTTCGATCAAACTTTGCGGATGTGCGTAGGTTTGGCCCATTTCCTTTTGTGTAGGGATTCGGGCAACCCAAAATCCCCGGATTAAAATTGAAATGAAAATGATTGTTTCCCCCTAAAAAAAAAAAATTTGGGGGGTTTTGATTTTTTGATAGGAACGACGGGGAAACTTATTTTTTTTTTGATTGTTTTTAAAATGTGTTTTGTTCCCCATTGGGGCCTTTTTTTCGATTCACGTTATCGGCCGATCATTCCTCTT
>Ga0163217_1017618_pt1 | contig 14286 bp, 13 predicted proteins | sample SynspAceP_FD_185933 | JGI IMG/M metagenome (GOLD analysis project Ga0163217, IMG submission 185933) | Saline lake microbial communities from Ace Lake in Antarctica - Synechococcus sp. Ace-P (PacBio error correction) | ecosystem: Environmental > Aquatic > Non-marine Saline and Alkaline > Saline ... | reverse complement strand
TAAAAATTGGGGTGGCGGCCGATTTACTTATGGGGATCATCCTGTCCAATCAGAAACTCAAAAATCCCGTATCTCATAGGTCTCAACATAGGCTTCGCTCTCTATGATCTCTGCTTCCTCTCCCGTTGTTTCTGCAAACAATTTTCCCAATCCGGGAACAGGAATAATAACAGCAATAGTTGGCATTGCTAAAAAAGAACAGTAGGCTTACTTTTTCATTATAAATTTCATTATAGGTTATTATTACCCTACAAAGATGTGGATTGGAATAAACATGAAATTTTTAAAGGAATCCATAATAGCCACTTCTTTTAAGTGTGAAACTGGAGATTAAATTCCTAGACGAAAAATTAGAGGCCGTATTGCTGTATTAATACTTACTAACGGCACGTATTTGGCCCAAGCCAATACCTTCAGGAATAATATTTGTATCCCCAGGTTATTGATCTTTTTTTTGGAAATATTGACGATAATTATTTAAAATTAAATCAGACCTATAGGGCTTGGCTCACAATTTTATTAGTAAACACTATAAGTGTGTTATTTTAGATTCGTTATAAGCATCTGGTGCGCCATCAGAATAAAAACCCTTTATCCGTTGTCAAAAAATTTGCCTGTTTCGGCCAAGTCTGTGTCGCTAAATCGTACAAAATATCAACCCCTTTTCTGACTTGGAGACCATGTGGACCGGAAGCCTTCTGTTGCCATTTGTAGTATCTAAAAGAACCCCGGATTTACTGGTACAACAGTAATTATGGCTCCTGGTTTTTTGCCTAAATAAAAAACTCCACATCGTCAACGCCAATTTACTTTGGGCGTATGCCTCATTACTTCCTAACCCTACATTTTTCTGTAAAGCAGCTAATGAATACCGGAGCTTGTGCTGCAGAACTAAGGGATTTATAATCGGGGAGCATCAGCTTTTTCATTTAATGGCATAAATAGCAATCGTAAACTTCGTAAGGGCAAATAATTTAACCGCCAAACGCACATCTAACACCATTGGCAACGTATCTACTTTACTGTAAAAAACCACCAGCGTTGTTGATAAGAATGTCAATTTAGGCAGCTTCTTTGCAACTTCTTCAGCCATGGAATTCACAGCTATTGAAATCAGAAAAAAATCAGCTAAAAAAACCGAAACATTTTCGTTTTTAGATCTGTCCTTAATTCGTAAAGTTGATTGCAGCAGTTTTTTTGCATCCTTCATTGAATGCAACAAAAATGCCTCTTTGGCTAAAACGCAATGCCAATAATTTACAATTCCGTCCATACTTCCTGTAATGAGTATATTTTTTCATTTTTTTTTTAATGTTGATGAAAATATTGGTAGGAACTTTTTCTGCTATTTGCTCGAAAGCTGTTTCTGTTTTACTGTGTTGAAGCGTTAAATTAAGTGCTATGTGGTTTACCACCGATAGATCTCAAATAATTAAATACGTCTTTAAATAATTGACACCCCGTTTTTAAAACCTAAATTGATGGGTGTGGCATGAAATTATCATCTTTCCTGTAAATCTACATACAAAGGTTGCATGAAAGGTTTATCAAAAATCACTGGACTCCTTTACCCAATTCCGCCATTCCGATATCTTATATTTTTGTTGCGTAACATCCCGTGGTTAGTACATCCATCCAGCTGCCTTTTTCAGATTCCATTCAAAGATTGCTGACTAAAAAACCCGTAATTAACATAGGAAATTTTATGTTTTTAGCTTTGGGTAGATATCTATTGACCCTTAAAGATTTCCATAGTTTTTAGTTTCAACTGTGGAAAAGCATCTTGAGCCTATAAATTTGAAAGAGTCCCTGAAACAATCGCTTCGATTTTTCATAGTCAATTTCCCATAGCTGGTATCATTCATATCTATCTCCAGAGCAACAAACCTAAAAATAACCTACCAAGATAAATTTTGGTCGTTAGGCCGGCTGATTGCTACGTGTACCCGGATTGAGGTAAAGGCAAAAGCAATTACTAGAAAACTCCCCAATGCAAGTTCATACGTTTGTTCCGCTAAATATCCCCCAATAAGTAAATGGGTCAAAAAGCTGACCCCAGCATCACCAAAAGCGGGGAAACATTAAAAGAACAATCCTCGCAACCAAACCGCTTTATAGCCTAATTCAAAAAGTGTACTCGTTCTAAAAATGGTGGTGCATAGGTGTACGGGTCCTTGATCATAATTTCAATAGGCACCACTACTTCAATGCTCAATTCATCAGGTTTAAATAGGCGTTTATATGCTTTATATGGTTCGAATTCTTCATGTAAATTGTCTTAGCTAAAGCAAAGAATAAATAAATGTTCTTCATTAAATTCTTCATCTCATTGGCTGTTTTGTAAAATAACAGGGAAGCTCTTTAGACAACCAATCTTGAGTACAGGACGTGAACATCTAAACCCACCTTTTCTCCAAACCCAGAACTCATGAGGTAGGTTTTCTGGAAAACACTTATTACTTCGCACCAGAAACCAATTACAAACTCTTCTTTGCCGTCATTAATCGTTTTATACTTTACCAGACATGATATAGGTAATCTGCTTTCATTGATTTGGCCACGGATATGTGCACTTTTCAAAAATGAAAGATGGTCATTGACCTTCTGTCGTGAAACCATTTACGCTGAGATACCGTCGCCAATAGGCTGATTCCATTTCCATCAAAATTGAAATGTTGCCACTTTGAGGTAGGCCACAGAATCAATCGTATTTACCTGTGCATTAGCCGTAGTTCAAGTATATATTGCTGCTATAGCCAATATTTTAAGGTGTATTTTTCATTTCTTATAAATTATTGACTCATGAGTCTAAAATCCCTCCAAAACAATTTTACCTTAGGCTTTTCCTGTTTCCAAAAAAAGCATGGGCTTTACGCAGATTCTCTGCGTTAATGGTTCCAAAGTTTTCTCCCCAATAAGCTGGTTTTAATTCTGGTCTTCCGTGGTTGTCCCTATCAAAAAAATAGAAACATAGCCCCATTCGCATTTAAGAATGTTATAGTGCCCAAACATTATCAGCTCCGATACTGGATAAACATCTGTAAAGAGGTGAGGTACAGAGCGAAAATAAAAATGCTCGAATCATATATGGTTAGATACGGGCCATATACTTTTTTTGTATAACCACAAAGGCTGCGATAAAGCGTAAGCTTTGGTCAACCTGATCATCAATAAAACCAGGAATGTATTTACAACGTAAGTTGTAAAAATATACAGCTTTTTATCCAATGGCGTCTCTTCTCCAAGTTTCTCGGGACGCAAGTCCAAAACTCCACTGTTATATTAGTATCAGAGCATAGTTACAGAATTATTCATTTCTCAAAAACTCACTCGAAGAGTATGTTACCTAGAAGTGAGTTTATCGCCCTAGAGACATACCCCGAGCCCAAAACCTAAGTTAAAACTCAAGTGCTAATTGATAAAGATTTTAGTATGTTTCTCAACCCCGACAAAAGCCCCTTTCTCGGCGAAGAATCTGTATATGGTTGCAATTGTAAAGTTTCTTGGCAGTTGTACTAATTGATCAGAAACCAGAACCACTATCCTGGCGTGGCCCACCCCCACGATACCTATTACCTATGGGTTGTCACCTTACCATGTTCTGGCATTCTTCAATTTTTAATGTAGTTCTGCTATCCAATCCTGATTCAGCGATCAATACCAAAACAAATATCCCAGCCAGTTGAAGTGAGATGGGTCAATTCAGGAAATATCAGGAGTCTGCTGCATCTGCATAAGTTAAGTTTCTTAAGATGGTTTGATTTGCGCCGCACGTGGATTTTCAAGACCCTCACACTCTACAAGTTTGATACTGTGGCCATTACTTCCTGTCTTGTGAAATGAATCCCACCGTACAACTTATGATCCGCCCGTGGCGAACGTTCTCTCCGGTATGCAAGATCCGAAGCCTTAGAAGCAGCGTAACATTCTTCTCCAACTTCTGTTACAATCCCTGTAGCATCCCAACCAAATAATTTTCCAAGCATCGCGCCTCTTTTCTAACAGGCATTTCTCTGCAACGGCCATCGTCACAGGTTCAAAAGCTATGCATAGGAGTTTACATTAGAGACATCGCATCTGTTTGATGACAGTGCTCACGTAAAATGTCCCTTTACCAATGTGCTCTGTCGTATTAGCTAATTACCTATTCTACGATCTTAGTTTGAGTATAGTGCTTATAATCTAACCTTCGTACTTGGGAAGGTTTCATTCTATTAATAATTTCTATTGCTTTCATTAATCCTTTTCTTCTTCAATTCTAGTACTCTGTTTTATGTGACTAAATCATACGCTACAATAGATAAATTTTCTTTCATTTATATCTGTCTCCTTGTCTCTGCCTATTCTTCGATTGTGCAAAAGCAGGGTTCTTATTCACTGTTCTTTAACACATAAATAGGGCCGCTCTGTAAAATACTAGTTTATCGTCTATTTGTCCTGTATCTAGCGTACCAGCGGATAATTAGTCATCCTCGCAATAGGGCTTCATGCTTTATTTATAGCCATATCTTTGCCAGGCCGTTCAAAAATTAAACCCTTCAATAGGGACGAGACTGTTGGCAATATAATTACCAACACTTCACAACCCGCTTTTGGAGAGCATCTGATATAATATCCACCCCCCAAAATGACCCTGAGTATGACTCTGGCTTATAGGGACACCAAAATATTCTGAATAAGAACTTCCCTCTATCTAATTGTCCCAACGAAATTAAAGATTCGCCAAATGCAATCGTCGGGCTCCTGGAATGTTCTCATTTGATAAAATTTGAATATCGAGTTTCTATTACCATCCGCAGTCAAGAGCAAATGCATATTTACATCGTAAGATCAATTGGACATAAGATACGGTGCCCGTACAACATCCCATCGTGGTCACGCGATATTGAGACGACCGTTCTAGCTGCCAAATCCTCAGTATCAATTATGGTAAATCGCTTGATATCCCGCCAGGAGAAATGCCCCGGGATGCGCCCCATAGCCACAGGTCTATTAAATGCATTCCATGCTCTTATACATACACTTAGAACGTGCCACGGGCCCTCCTACCTAATAAATATGCCGATCTCGGAATGTAGTCTCAATTGGTATGGACCTAGTCATAAGTTTAGCGTGTAGGAAGTTTACACAAATATGATACGAATTCTCCTAGAAAATGATAAGATATCATATCCGGGATTCGAGTGCCCGAACGTTTTTTAGTGGCATCCGAAGTCCCTTGGTAGCATGTTAAAATTGACTCATTCATACTGCCTATCAATGGAATAAATAGCGCATCTTTCTATTATTTCTAAAATATATTAACCAGATAATAATATCTTTGTAGAATCAAAGAGCAAACGTTGTGGGGTGTTATTGTAATGCATATAACAGATAGAGCAAACACATGAAAGACAGCCAACCACATAGCTCGTAATGAGACAAAAATAATCAACGGGTGCTAGACTATGATAGTATGCAATTACTAAATAATAGGCATTCTTGAAAAGACACAAAGAGGATGCCAAATATCATGGTGGAGAGAAGGAAGCGTGTTGAGAGGCAAAGGTAGGTTGTGCGTGTGCTCATAAAAATCAGGTAAAAAAAAAAAAAAATATGATCCAATCTAAGGAGGATGAAAATAATTAGGAAGATTGTGGTTTATCCAGAGGTGGAGTGCCAGACGGAAAAAAGGTTCCGACCCTTTCAGGGTCGTGGTCGGTTTGATGTAATATCGTTTCGCGGGATGTGGGTCGAGGGCCCATGGCCTCCGCCGGAGGCGGGTGGACAAGTTGAGTGGGTCATGGTGTTGACCACTTCGTGGGTCACAAATCAAGAATCAAAATGAGGGTGATATTCATTGCTTCATTTTATGATTCCTGAAAAGGATCGAACTATGAATAGCCCGTATGAAATGCGGGTGGAAGAACAGCAGAAAAGTTGCACGACGGTGAAGCCGTCGAACTGTTAGGAAAAGTGAATTAACCAAATGCCAGAAAAATAAAAAGTTGTAGTTAGAAAACCAACACCTAGTCAATTCCAAACGCCTCTACACACTGAAGGGGGAAAAGACCTCTCAGCAATTGTCTACTTACTTAAGGCTTTAATAATCCGGCTCTGATTGCGCATCACGATATCTCGAAGAGAACATGAGGAAATGCTTGGTGTTGGAGTCTTTAAACGCTTCAAAAATACTTCTTAAAGTAGAGGCTGTGAAGTAAAGAAAATTCATTTTCTACAGTCCATTTCACAGTCGTCACCAAAATCATCACTGAATTGCAGGAGCAGCCACCAATAGAATTTGAAATTCAAGATTAATTCTTCAAGGCAAGATTTTGATAGGGGACATTTCAATTGTCTTAGGGGGGGGGGGGGGGGGGGGGGGGGGGGGGGGTAGGGGGGGGGGGGGGGGGGAGGGGGGGAAAAACAGAACTGAATTTTATTTGTAACCACTTTCCTTATTGGTCATTTACAATTCCACATAATGATCTCTTCCCTTCGGAAGATTGATCAAGATTATCCATCCATTATCCTTCGTTGTATTTAATTCTTGCTTTAGCTTTTCATTTTCCACATTTAAAAACCAAGACTTAAATATCACTTTTGTAAAGTTCTTCAATTTGATCTTAGGCCGCTCTCCCTATTTGGATTCCTATCTTTTAGCTGATTATAATTTCGATAAGCAACATTCTCGGTAGTTTCCTAAAATACAGATTTTCCACAATCCTTATAATGTTCTTAAGAATATTTAGAATATCATTCCCTCTTTGTTTTACCGCATTATCCTTTTTAAACGTGTCTATATCTTTTTCATCAGATCAAGGAATATTTCTCTGGTTTGATATTGTAATCCCAATAAAAAATCAGCCTTTGAGAACATACTCCTCTTGGGCAACGCAAAATGCCTTCTTTCATACCTTATTCAAAACCGTAATGATTTGTGAAGGTCTGTCAGTAGCTTTTCATATCCAATCTATTGAAATTCCTACTTTGTCATCCTTTTCAAACTTCCCAAATAATTGAATCAGGCCATGAATTTTTTCATTAGCGTACTTCCGTTTGAGATTTGGAATCATTCAATTCCCTTTTCCACAAAGTTCATTTAAAGTCTTTTTCTTCTCAGTCAGGGTTATCCCCTCTTTATAAATGTCATTTAACAACAAATCTGTGTACGTACCAACCTTCTTTGATTGATTTCTTTCAATCTTTTTGAAATTGCTAAAGTTTTCCTGTTCAATATTATGCCTTTTTAGCAATTGGAATTTATAACGTTCTCTAAACCAACTGAGAGTTCTTCCTATAGAATTTATCTGCAACTTTCTTTTTGTTCCACCTTTCCTGAGAACACAACCATTTCATTCTGCAATAAAAATTGTGTTCTCTTTCTTGGAATAAAAAATAGCCCCAATATTTTTCAAATTATTTACGACATCCTGAATTTCTGTCTTTTTGACTGGTAAAAAATTGAGAGGTTTAATTAGCTTTAATTTCCTTCTGTGATAGGCCAAGTTCGTGCTAGACAATTCAAAATGACGATTATTTCACAGAGGTGATTTTTGTCTTCTCTATTATTAGCCTAAATCGTTTGGAAAATGCGGTTGACAAACAAGATTGATAGATTCTATTAATCCCTTTTTCTTGATTCCACTAAGATCGTGATTTTATCATTTTTCAAACTCAAAAGCCAAATTCTTAAAATCTTTAACCGATTAATTTTTTTCAAATCAGCATCGTATTAATCTTGAAAAACCAATCTTGTTCTCATGATTACAGTTACATCTCTGATGATTATCATCCAATAAAGAATGTCTAATGAGAAAGAAAGTATCTTGAAATTCCTTCTTTGATGTGTTCGCGTGAATTTCAGCAGATGTTATTCAAAAATCTTTACAACATTTTTGATTATCTACTGATTTAAGCCCTTTATTAGGCAGGAAACAAGAATTTCTTCCAACCTGCTTGCCTTTTCTCCTTGTTTGAAGTTGGATTAATGTTGTCAATAATTTTTGATAAAGAATTTTTTTTCGATAGCAGGCTCAGTCTTATCTAGGCATCTGTAACTAATTTTCATAACCTTTTGATTTAATTACAAACAAAAATTTTCAATCCATGAAAATCAACTTCAATAATTAAAAAAATTACTATAAAAAAGAAATCTTGAGCTAAATAGACTTTGAATATAATAATATCGATGGGTTCTTCAAAACTATCAATTTCTTGTTAATTTCAATCAAAATTCCTTAAAAATTGCTCCAAGTAACAATATCTCTTATGGCCCAAAGTGGGTCTTGAATTCGATTCTAAAGCACAAAAGATAATTATAAACATTGATCTGCTGGATTCCCTGGTTTAATTAAGATTTTCCTAAAAATATAACGGTTTTGAAACATAATGATTAGCAGAGATCAATTAAAATAATCAAAAACGTTTAAAAAACTAATTGCATAAATGTTCAGAATTAGTTCTATACCCCGCCACTCGCAGGGCTGGCTTCTCGAGGTCAAGGGATGGTATTTGGTATTCGTTTCAGATAGCCATTTTTGCTATTGCATCAGGGACACTCCTAGCGGCACAGCCATGTGAATAAAGTGGATTTAAATCCCGTTCAAACCAGAGCTATTCATGGTTCTCCAATGTTCCTGATGAGGTCAAATTGTTCAACCCTCCGCTCAAAATACCATGTATTCGGATTTGCGGATTCTTTGGGGATCTGCTGAAGAATCCCCAATGCTTCGACGATTTTTCCATTTTCATCAAAACGAAAAAAATCCTTATGGTCACATATGATCATTTCCAGGCCATGTCTGATGGGTATGTAGCGCTACCAAATCATCCTCTGCAGATCATCGGACAATATCGAAAGACTTGTCTGGATTATCCTTGTTGCATTTGGTCAAAGTAGTCTATAAATCGCAGTTCCATGGCTACAGCGGGATTATGCTTGAATGTATTCTGTTCCCACAAGCGCTCTACCGCTGTCCTTTGATTGCCTTCGAGCGCCATTGCCGGTAGGTAGAAGGATATAGCTGATTCTTTATTTGAGTTGAGCTTCATAGTATATGTTTTTTCAAAGTTTTGATGAAATGCAGGCTTTGCAGAGTAATTTAATTAGTTCATTGGCGGGATTCCACCCACTCCAAAACCTTTTCCTTCGGCAAAGCATCATAGCATGCGGAATTTTTGTAGCCACAGGGTTTGATTAACACTGTGGTTGTTATAAAATGCAATAACCAATTTCGGGTTTTTTGGCAGAGTGGATGTCGATCGGGAAAAAGAGGGGTTCCGCCAAAAAACGGAAAGATGCTAATAATATAAAGTTTCGACCACCTTCGGCGGTGTTGGGTTGACAAGATATTCATTTACCATGGTTGCACCACATGGTTATTTCATGGGTTGACCACTCGTGGGTCGATTTCCTTTCAATATTCATTAATGGAATCGTTCATCGTTCATTTTATGCATCCTTGAAATGCCTTTGCCCGCCGTGGCGGCAGGCCCCGCTTATGGAAAATGCGGGCGTTTAGGAAAATCAATGATGGCAAACGGTAACCCATGAAAGCGGTGAAACTTTTGACAAAATGGAATAACAAATTCATATAAAAAAATATGAACGCGTACATGCTCCCCGCTACAACTGTCGACTACCGCTTAATCAAACCATCTACTCCTTAATATAATAGAACCAGAATATGATTCTTTACTCCTTGATAAATTCAAGGCCGTAGCCCATTTTTTACGAATGGATGAGCTCATGGCACTCCACCAAAAATGGTGGTTTTATAGACTAGCTTTTTCCAGTCTTAAACTCTATGGAATTCCTTGTGGCAAGATGATCAATCGAATCTGACCCACAAAGCCATTTGCCCAGGCCAATTGTCCAGCTCTTTAACCTTTACCCATTTTTACATGGTTTCACGGAAGCGAGTCCATGATGAAAATCCGTACTGAATCGACCCAGAAGTTTCTGACTTTTTAGCCCAGCCAATTGTATCATTCTTCCGTGTTAGCCAAAACTATTTCATGTTTAGAATCGAATTTTCCTCCCTTTCATAGCCGTACGAGGTAGAGCGTTGAAGCACATCACCTGGCGATATTTTTGCATCTGGCGTCCACATCCTAGCGAAGGCGCCTTTCGATCGGATTATACTCCTCAAAATACCCCCGATCGTTCGGCCATTCGTAGTCGGAAATTACCCACATTTGTTACTCGAATAGTAAGCTGGAAATCCGACTAAGGGTCTTGGACCAATAAAAACGGCAATGAGAGGCACCAACATCCCCAAAAAAAACAGACACAAAGAACCATTTCCCCAAGTTGCTTTGCATAGCATCGCTCCGGACCATTTCCGCTCAAGCTTTTCCCCCGATAGAATTTTTGACTTTAAGATTTACTGCCCGAAAAAAAAGGCTGCGGCCATTAAAAACCACCCATTGATAACATGGAAAATCAAGTAAAACTATTACTGAAAAGTCCAGCATTGAAAACTAAATAAATTCCGATCAAGAAACAATCAGATACAGCGAAATAGAAAAAATCGGAATGGCCGACACGATTGTCCCCGGTTTTAAAGCATTACTGCCACCATCGCGCGAGCTTGAGTAAAAGTATTGCGGTGCGTTAACTCCAGGATTTGGGAAATACTTTTAAAAAGCTTTTCCTTCCGATTGCCATCCCGGAAAGGCATAGGTAAATCCCCAACATCCCCGCCCAGACAAAACCTCAGCCCACCAAATGTGTGACTAGCAAAAATCTTGAAACATGGCCAGATAATCACCGAAAAAATACACCAAGACCAACATGGGCAGGAGTCAACTCTAAGCCATAGTCTTGATCAAGATTCACAGCGAAATCAAACAATCGGGGGGGGGGGAAGGGGAGGGGAAGGGGGGGGGGGAATAAACAAACAAAAATGCCAGAGAAATACCGAATTATAATGGACGTCTGGTCCCAGCCTGTTTTTTTGCAGCGTGTCGAGCCAAGTCATGTCCTGCCTGCTTTTTGATCGGAGAATCTTCCATGGAAAAATTAATATAAACTTTACTTGTTGTTTTTTATCAAAGTTTAGGACTTCCTGCTTGTGGGTAATGCCGTCCACCGAATTTTCCATCCTGCCATCCATCGATTTCCGCAGCAAAAAAGTGACGTTGATTGATCGCTTCTCAGTGGCTTCTATCCACTGCCAAAAAATAATGAAAGGTCATTGTCGTCATTTCTTAGGCTTTCGGATTTTTTCAAAGTCCCGCTTTGGCCAGAAGAAGGTTCCGCAAAACCTTCCGCCGTGCTTGAAAGCAATCAACATAATCTTCCGCTACCATTGGAAGCGATTCCGCCAGTTTGGCCAAACCCATCATCGCGCGCTGACCGCCATTCGCTCCAGATTCGGATCAAGAACTGGGGGGCATCAGGTAGCGAGTCACAATCATGCAGCTGCCATCGCGATTTTTCCAGCGCGCATCTTTGAACGGATACTTCCCTAATTTTTCCCCCACAGGTACGCCCGCGACTCTGGAGGTTTCCTCCAAAATTCGGTTTGGACCAAAAAACTCCTACGCGGTATTAGCCTCCAGACTTTCGGGTAGCTTTTGCGCGAAAGCGGTGCCGATTCCACCTTTCCAGGCCAAAGCAGACCGTGCCGGTACCCTGCACCGACATTACCTTCCTGCAACCAAATCCGATTTTGCGGGATTCGATGGTCTTGAATACTTCCTCCGGGGAAAGATGCATCCCTCCGCGATATCATTGAGGTAAAGCCATCATTAGTTTCTCCCACTAGCGGCATTTGGACGATTGGATGTGTTCATTCCTTTGCTGACCAGCGGTAGCGAACGATTCCTTCCGATTCCTGCCGCAAACGCTGAGCGTTGTTGGCAAAGATGATTGGAACTTTCAAGTTCCCGAGTTCTTGGACTGAGTCACTCCAGCCAATTTCCCCAAAAACCATTTCCCACGAAAGATAGCGGCTGGCACTGGTTTGCCTGGAAAAGAATGTCCTTATGTGGATAACGCCGGACTCCCGTCCGGAATTGAATTCCCCTCGAATTTTTGTAAAACTGTCCCACTTGAACCCACCACATCGGTTTAATTGCATTTCCAGTTTTCCCGTAGGGAGAATCCCAAAGGGACACCCCAATCACGAGCGTCGGCTTGTGAAGAAGCGCTCGTTCAGTCATCAAATTAGAAGTACAAATAGGTGAAAGGAAGATTTTCATTGGAACTGTTTTAGAAAAAACAGATTCAAGTTATGTCGTTTTTTTGAAGTAAAATGATTGTAGGAAGAGCTAGAATATTACACCTATTTTAAATTTTCCGTATATTCCCGGCCTCAATTTAGAAATCTCTTTTGACATCTGCTTAAAAAAGAACCGAGTGACGAAGCATTATTATTAAACATTTTTCGGAAAATTCAACCTTATTGCTGAGGACGGATACTTCATACGAAAGTCCATTTCAACTGTTGGTTCGCGGTATTAGCTACTTTCTGCACAATGTACAGACAAGCGGGATTAATCAAGTAACCCCGCGCTTTATTCCGGGCTTTTCCTACTCCGGCACATTTTGCAGCTTCCAATTTTGATGAGCTCTTTCCTTATAATCAGATCCTGTCCTCTTATCCCAAACAATAAAACCAAGCATCGCCTCGGCTTAGGCAAAAGGATGGTCGAAGATTTCGGTGCGAAGTCCCATCGGCACCGGTAGCTGAACTAGTCAAACTTCCGGGAGTCGGCCGAAAAAACTTGCTTAAATGTGATCACTTCGCGTTAGTCTGGAACCAAATCGAATTTATGGCGGTACGATTTACGCATGTATTTTCGGGTTATTCCAGAAGGCTTGGATGTGGGTAACGCAAACGGCCACAACCCCCCTGGAAGTGGCAAAAACAACTGACCGACACATCCCCTAAACAAATATGTCCACGCGTATGCGCCCATTTCATTGGCTAACTTTCATGGACGGCTAGGGTATGTCTGCGCCAGAAAACTCCAAATGTGATGAATGTACGATCACACATTTCTGCAGATATTTGAGAAAAAAGAATTCTATCCAGCCAAAAACGCAGCTAATTAGCATGTGCGGAATTCATTCTTATTTGGGGCAAAGGCGGCCAATAAAATTGCAATGGGAGACCTAAATGGCCCCGCTGCACATCGAGGACCAGGGACCAAAGAAGCGGCTTTCAGCCCCTGGCGGGAATCTGGGTTGGGTAATTCGATTGAAAATAATCCAATCCCGGAGGCGGATTGCGGATCAAACCTTTCTGGTCAAACCCTGATGGCGGACTATTTTTTGATTTGGAATGGAGAGAATCTATAAATTACAAAGATCTCGGAAGCAACTCCAAAAAAATGGGTTATTGACCTGACTACCAATTCCAGATACGGAAGTTTGATGCATTGGCTTCGCCTTTTTGGGACAAAGGATTTAGAAAACTTGAGGGTATGTTCTTCGCTATTCTTGGGAGCACCATCGAAAAATCAATTTCTTTGTTCGCTAGAGATAAAAACAGGGGTGGAAAAAAAAAAGCCGCTATTTCTATGCACCCAAGAATCCGCGATCGATTTGATTCATCTCCTCTGATTTTACTCGAGGAATCGAAAAGTGGAAAACCTTCGGCAATTGGGATTCGGAAACAATTAAGGCAATTATTTCTATTTGAGAGGCCCCTTTGCCTGGCAAAAAACATTTTCAGAGCGAATTCGAGAAATGGAAGCCAGATCGCGATCGAGTACAATTTATCAAGCATTCAACCTTTCGTTTGGAATTCTAATCGGGAGTCCTTACGAAAAATAAAGTGACCCCAAATGCGGAAGAATTCAAAAACCCCGGACTAGAATCAGCAGTCCAAAATCAGTTGGGTCATGCAGACGTTCCTGTGGGACTTCAGCTTCAGCGGGCGGAGCTGATAGTTTCTTTGTTATAGTTGCCCTTTGGTATTAAACAAAAAACAGGTTACTGAAACTTCCAGTATTATTACCCACGGACGAGAGGATACTTTATCAAAAGAAAATATTTCAGACAGTGAATCGCCCAAACGACATTTTTACAAGCCAGTTTTCCCGCAGATCATCACCTGATTTTAACATGAATCAGGGAAGGAAGTTTCTTAGGCCAAATTTGGGATGAGGCGGAAGTATGTGAAAAAGTTAAAATCCGGGAAACTTTGCCTGTGGGGGGATTTCTGCCGGGATTTTTTTCTTGGGACCTTGGGATTGATGGGTTAAAAAAAGCCGGGCAAAAAGGAAAAAAAATCCTTCTCCCTCCCCTTGTGTGTGTGTGTGGTGTGTTGTGGTTTGTGTGTGGTGGGGTGG
>Ga0163217_1097308_pt1 | contig 14287 bp, 8 predicted proteins | sample SynspAceP_FD_185933 | JGI IMG/M metagenome (GOLD analysis project Ga0163217, IMG submission 185933) | Saline lake microbial communities from Ace Lake in Antarctica - Synechococcus sp. Ace-P (PacBio error correction) | ecosystem: Environmental > Aquatic > Non-marine Saline and Alkaline > Saline ... | reverse complement strand
CCACCGTCTTCTTGTGTTAAAAGTTTTTTCGCCATTAAATAGGCGCTCATCGGTGATCCCATTACAACTGCTTTTCATTATACTCAGAATACGGGGCTCGCCTGAGCCATCCATCGTATTTTTTTTCGTCTTGAATAAAACACATGCTACCTTCCAAATTTTCGCCACATTCCCTTCGAAAATCATATCGTTTTTGCCAGGCTCCCATTGAACGGGAATTGCAAACTAAATTTCCATTCATTTTACCTCACTTCGGCAAGGTAGGGCGTGCACTACCAAAAAAAGCATACACAAACGCCCCACTAAGTTGATTTACCTGATTTTGGAAATCTCTAACCAGACGGTAATTCTTTTACCTTCCTGCTAATAGATTCAGGGTCCCAGCGATTCTCTATAAAACACTTTTTTCCTGCGAGCATCCTGACAGGTAATACCATTACAAATTAGACTTATCTAAGCAACTATCAAAGATGCGAACAATATTTTTGAAATAGCTTTTCATTATTGTTTACTGATTTGAAGTTGGAAACAGAGTACATGAAATATACCGGAATGAGTATATCATCGTTTTAAATTACGGCTTTTAACAATTCAGAGCATGCAATTTCAAAACCTTTAAAAATTAGTACTTTAAATTAATTCTATCTACATATTATAATGAGGCTAGAAAGCAAGCTCCTTTTTCTTTTTTTAATTTTAGGCATTACTGCGTGGTCAAGTATTAAATGCCCAAAACCAAACAAATTCACCAACAAGATACCCCTACGAGGTAGCATCACTCCAGAACGTGCTTGGTGGATGTAAATTTTTGTCATTTAGCGCTATAAGTACGCCAGACAAAAAATTTATTTCGGGTACGACATACCATTCGCTACACCTTCTGTCGAAACATAACACATGCAAATTGATTTGCAAGCACCCTTAAAATTGAAAAAGCTCAACTCAAGATGGAGAAGAAAAGTCTAGCGATAACTTCGAGTTGGAATGCACATTTCATCAGGCTATAACCAAAGCTCAAGATTAAAGCGAAAGCAATTGAGCTATTGTGCACTATTCGGGATATTCAAAAGAGGCCGTTCGCGCTCTTGGATGAGTGGTATCTCACCATTGGAAAAAAGTGATAGATGGGCAACAGTTTGTGGCACCTCTTGCCAAGGTCTAGGGGCGAGCGTTTGAGTGGCCGAATAAAGACCATATGTATGACTGGTAGATAGTCAGGCCATTAGCTAACAGTGCCAAAAGGTTTAATGAATGTTTCAAACGGTAGATTCACAGCTACTGCGAAAGAAGACCAACAAAGCACCTATCACTGGGGCTGTTGCAAAACCCATAATAAATAACTACGCGGGTGATGTAAAAATTGGTGCATTAGTGTTCACTTTCGAAGTAAGAATGTACGCAGGTGAGCAAAGGGTTACTTCTAGGGATATGGAGTATTATGGTATTAAAAGATTCATCTTGGCGTAGCTATGAAGAACATTTTAAAGGACGCCTCAAGAAATGATGAGGCTTTTGAAGCATTGGTTTGCGTCTTACCCGTTTTACGAGAGGGATAGTTTAAACTGGTGGAAGTACCCATCTGGGGTATGGAACACCAAGTTCTGTAACCATGCAATAAATTTATGAAAAGGCTTATTTGGGTGACGATTTATCTGGAACTGGCTGGGGATTGAATTCGATTTTCATTATCATTCACGAGGCTGGGTCAAGAATAGGTTTGCAAATTAATTCATTAACCTATAAAGATACTTGCTGATACTGTGGCATTCAGACAGCTTGACCGCCTACTTCGTGAACGAACATTTGTTCTGGATTTTTACTAAGGAAGAAGCTGCCTTGCTGATTAATGTGATTGGTACCCGTTAAAAAAACTTAAAATGATACACCATCATTGGAGCTGGTATAATGTAAACAACAAGTGAAAGTAGGTAGTGATATGTATTACAAGGTGAAATATGCTGATTCATACATACGCAGTTAGGCAATGATGATTGAAAAATGGCGTTCTATTCTTAGTAGCGCCTTAACAAGACGTTCTTTACCACCAAAGTATACTACGAGCACAAATTGAAAGTTATATGGAGTATCATCTGGATTAGAGTTATCTTAAGGTGTCTCGATCAATATTACGATCTAACTCACCATTCAGTTTTAGAATACAAAATAGCGGTAAAAACTAAACGCCGATTATACTGGATGTGGTCGAACGGTTTTAAATGCTTTAAAGCAAGTGTAGGTTAAAAAGATTTAAGCCTTACACCTACTGAAAAGTTGGAACAAGCCCAAAATTATAACGGGTGATTTGATCATCCTTGAAAAGTGCTTAGGCATATTTATTGTCCATGTTGCGAAAGAATTGTGATGGTTTTTAAGTTGTTTCATAAGCTCACCCTATATGTAAATAGGTAGTTAAGCTAGATCTGTATTCTTTACCAATAGAAAAATAATCATTTTAAAAACGGAGGCTATAAGGTCTTAGAGACTGTTCCAAGACGCCTCATTTTATTTTAAATATGATAAATTCATTCTTATTTTATCAGGCTACAGATACCAAAGTATAACTTGTTCACTATATTTAAAACTATTATTTCATAAACGTACCATAACGCTGTGAAAATCCAAAATATTATTCCGTACTCTTTTCCCTATTTTACAGCGCATTGGGACCCTAGCCTCAAGACGGCAAACAACGCCATTATATTGAAACCAAATACCCTCGCTCTAAAGTCGGTGTCAGACTGTACAAATGAATGTCCTGATGGAAAATGGGTAGCGTATCGTTTCAGAAAATGATTTAAAAAAGGGACAAGACTAAAAAGAGTTTAATCATTCCTATCGCGGGCGTGAGGCTATTGCTCATTACAGGTATAAGAATAATTCAGCAGTCAACCACGTTGGAGCGCCGACAATAAAACTGTCTTCTGGCCAGTAAAGGTGAAAATGAAAAACTCAAGTTTGGCTTTCTTAACGTTTAGGTGGCGATTCAGAGGTGACTTCACCAAAATTCCACAAGGGGTAAACGAACTGAATGGGGGCCCCTTACCGAGGGAATAATTACTACTGGTGCTAACAGATCCAAGCCAGAAAGAATTAACAGTGTAAAGGAGTGACAAAAAAGTAAAACCTTATGTTATAGATCGCAGGCAGTTTTAAACAAGACTATGTTGGGTATCTTGATCGGTATCGAAATCATATTTTACACCTATTGCCGGGGGGATTAGTTAGCACTTCATTAAATTTGGAGGATTTGATGATAGTGCTCCTGTTCTGGTCCGGACGGTAAAAAAATGACTTTTGTCAGCAATAGAACTTGAGGACACCGACGGAAATGAGATACTAATATCTGGGAGTTTCTGCTCAGCACAAAAATAGTGATAAACCTTTAGTACAAGTAACAGCAACCAAATAAAGGACGATTCACCAACGTGGAGTCCTGATGGAAAATCTTTGCATATAAAACCGTTTTTAAATGGGAAATTTGTGTGCAGGAGAGAAATTAGCTATTCTCGGCCATTGGGGCAAGCACGCGTATTAACTGAAAGTTTTAATCGTAATATTCAGCGCCAAAATTACTACGGATGGGAACGCTGTACTTTTTCTTTTTAGAAGAAAATGGTACTAGGCGTGTTAGCACGGTAGACTTAAAAGCAAAAATCTTAAAGAGTTATTCTGGAATATAAAGTTTCGCAATTATGCGGTAAAAAGGTAAACAATTATGTCCTCCTTTTAGGAAATAGATCGTCAAACAAACCTATATTACCTATGAAAAAAATTAAATTAAAGAACATTTACCACAGTCAATGATGCTCTTTTAGCGAAGTACTAAAAAACCGATCATTGAAATTTAATTTTGAATAGTACAGATGCACATCCTTCTTGAGTGTTTTGTGGTAAAACCAATAGATTTTGAGTGCCTCAAAAAAAAATATCTACTTATTTTATGGATTCATTGGCGGAACCCAGCCAATTAACGATTTTTCATTGATAGTGAACCCAATTATGTGCTGCACAAGGCTATGTTGTATTGCTATCAATCCCGAGATTCAAACTGGTATGGTGGAAGCCTTTGCAAGCTATATTCGCGATTGGGGGTAATTAGATTCCAAGATGTGATTCGGGTTGTAAGATTATGCGATTGCCAAGGGCTATGCAAGATCCTGATTTATTAACTGTGGAGGTTGGTCTTATGGTGGTATTTTAACCAAATATGTCATCACCAAACCAACCGCTTTAAAGCGCCTTATCGGGCGCTAGCCGAGCGCTATATTCGTTGCAAATTGATGGACATGACCAATTATCAGCTTACTTGGGAACAAGGAATTAGTTGCCTTGGGAAAATAAGATGCCTGGAACGTATTTCGCCCTACAAACTATGTGGCTAAATACAAACACCTACCCTTATGGATGGGTTGGTTAGGCGATGATTGGATGTGGCCTATTTTGAATTTCAGAACAAATGTATATGGCCATGAAAAAAGATTAGGTAGAGAACCAATAATTCCTCGGTATCTGGTGAACACCATGGTATTCAGCGGCTCTTTTCAAAAGGACAGATTCGAAAGGTATTTGGCGTGCGATGAAAAAGTATGTGGAATAAAATCGTTAGCCTAACGCAAGGTTTTAATTTTTTGCTTGACCTCATTTGGTCTTGTTTGTTTCTTAATTACTAATTGCCTGTGTATAGAAAAATGGGGGGGTGCCTATTGATTCTTCGTACGTTTTCAAGGAAATCATTAAAAAGATGACCTTACGAATTCAGAACCTTAAAAAACAACCAAATGAAAAATTTAAAACTTGAGATGAAATGGGCCGTGCTATTATAGGTGATGACCCTCCCGTTGCATGGTACTAGAGAAATAGTAGGGCTTGCATAGCACTCAATATTGACCGTTACATCCTGTATTTGACAATTTGTATGCATACACGTATTGATATTATGTATCTTTAAAGGAGAAGAGAAAAAGACTTTCAACGGTCAAAATGACATTTAAACAAGCTTGTTTTTCAGGACTGAATCATAACACTCCATGATTACGCGTATTTGCGCCACATTACGCAATGGATGTATTTCAACAATAATTACTCCGGATATTCCACAAAACGTCATTGCTATTCGGTGGGAAACTGGGTTCATCCTCTTTAAAAGAGTTCAAGCTACTTTATTTAAAGGATTAATTGTTACAAAGCCACTTTATAGCGTACGTTGCTGCATGGAATCGTAACGACTTTAATCGTGGCGTTTTTTTTTGAAGACCAATCAGGAACGTAAGAATGATATGCACGGATTCATTAAAAACGTTCAGCAAGGGCTTTAAGATTTTAGGAAAATTCTATAGACATCATCTATTTGTACAGGAAAGCGATAAGTATTGAAAAACTAGCTACCCAATCATTATCGACTATTAAGTAGCTAAGTTTTGTTGCTTTTTAAACTAAGGACCGATGTAGATCTTAGATAGCTTAAAGGAGTATTAACAAACCTAAAGGTCACGAAAAACGAGGGCTGGAATAAAGTTTCTTGAAGTAAAGAACCGATAAATTATTGGCACTGTTACGCACTGAGAATCAATATCTAAAAGGTTAGTCGCTCTAATTCGTATTCCCATTTAGATCTCTGTCTTTTCCTATACGCTAAAGAAGCATCCCATTTGAAGATGATTGTGATTGTCCATTCCCTATTTCTTGGTTCGCTGTACCGATAGTTTGTTCTAAGTTACTCTCCAAACATAAGCATCGAAAATCTACTGAAGGTGCATTTCGTTTTGCAAACTTTGTTATTCACGACCTCCTGGATGCTTATTAGTAAACACTATAACGATAGTTTTAAAACTATGTTTGGCGCTACTTTAATTAGTACGTTAACGAGGTGTGTAGGCTTGCGTGTATCCTTCGTTTACAGATTGCTGACCACCAATGAACGGATTAATTTTTTACTATAATTAAAATTCCATTTAAGTAGCCCCTAATTTTTCCAAAGTGCGTTGTACACGACCAGAAAACATTACGTTTTCCATCGGCAAAATAGAATTAAAAAAAGACTTGTTCTAATGACATTATCAAAATTGGTGAGTCCACGTATTCTGATCAAACGTTATTGCTATAACGCTGCACGAGCAAAAACGTTGTATAATTAAAATAAATTAAAACTGTTGTATAATAAACTTACATTTGCGATGGCATTTGTAGGGTCTGTTCACAAACTGAATACTATTAAAATTATTTAAGACCAACCTTGCGCTAACGACTTACGTCCGTAAAAATTATTAGCCCATGTTATAGTTTAGGGTTAACGACTCACTCTTTTTTAAAATCGATTCTAGTTCAAAATTCGCAACAATCGAAAGAAGTTTCTTCGTAGTACAAACTGACTGTTTATTAGCCAACGCATTGTGCTATAGACCCGTGTGATGGTAAAACTTTCCTGTTTTACTCGTAACGCATTCCTAAATAAATATCACTAAAATTATACGGGTCATCAAGTTTGGTGCTAATATCTTTATCTTAGTTATATAGGCGTTGGATTAATTGTGTGTGACCCGTCTAATCTAAAATCATGAGAAGAATAACAATATATAGAGATTTAAAATAAAGTGCATTGGCGAGCTACTAGGTATTTCGCCCAAAAGCTAATTTAGTTTACTCTTCGCGTTTAAAGATTCTTAAGTAATCTAGCTTAGCATCTAATGGGTTAGCTTTTATAACGTCTATTTTGCCCTAAACTCATTAGGTTGTTAAGGAGGTATTCTAATCCTAAGCCTTCCGCCTGTCATATGTAAAAGATCTGCACCGTTGGATCCATTAACTAACAGCGCCATGTAAAAAGATTTTTCGTTTTTCAATAATGCTGTGCCTTCGAAGCAATATATTATTTTCGTCGAGCGTGTTAATTAATATTTTTATTGTTGATGCACTATAAGGGAGTTACTTCATTAAACTGTGAAGTCCATTACGAGTACACAGAAGAAAAAACACTTTTTGGGTTTGTCCGTTCCATGGATTTCGACCCCAAAATGTCATAATCTAGTTCGATTGTAAAAATTAGGCTGTTTAAGCTGCACTTAATTTTAAAGAACCATTGGTCAAAGACACGCTCCTACTCGATTCTTCTTGGCGATTCATCCGGGATTCCTTAAATCTGGATTGTGTAATTGCACAAAAACCTTGTTTCTCTGTAGAATACGATGTATTGTAATCGCTAAAAAACCCACGTAAATCTAGAAGCCTTGTAGGCGGAATAACTAAAGTTACCCGTTGTCGCAAGTTTACTTTCAATTTCATAAGGCGTTGGCTGGGGGGTAGATGAACCTAAGACCGTCTATCTCCCACATTTATGCTCGTACCACTACCTCTAGCTTGGTGCTCTAAAAACCGCCTCCAAAATTCGAAATCCACGACATCTTGTTCAGGCTTGTCTCCAATTATTATTTAATCAGCTACCTATAAAATTTAGGCTGTATTTTAGGATATTGTAATAAACAATTCAGGTTGTACTAAATAAAGTTCGTTCATCGGGTGAGGCCGCACCCAGCCGTGCGTAAGCCCAACCAAAAGTTTTCGCTTACCTCTTTTAATTTCTATATTTAAAGCCACATTTTCTGGTGTTCGTTACCCACTCAACTGACCTACTTCAGGCAGAGGTTCCGCAACACCCTGTATTTTCATTCAACAGCATTCTGAAGGGATATTTTTTGTGGCTAATTGCCGTTGTCGCCATCAAAAAAGTCCTTTCAATTTGATCATCATTTATTCACTTACTTTGCCTCAACGTTCTACCGTTCGTCTGCCATTAATTCGAATCCAGGAAATTTTTAATGACATCTTCTAACTTTCGTTCTGTTCCCTGTATTAAACGAATCGGCATTATAGATTAAAAGTGTCCGCTTATGCTCACTTGGCATCTCATTTGATAAAGCTCTCCTCATCGAGCATGTTATCGGCTTGCATGACATAATTTTTTATGATTGTCTTCCTCCAGGGTAAATTAGATCATCAATCCCTTTCATTCCAACATAAACTAATTTTCTAATGGTAGGAACCATTTTTTCCTAATTTGCAACTTAAAATTACCCGCAGCATCTGTTATACCATACGATTCTACGACATTGGTGATTTGTTAGATAGCCACGACATTGGCCCATCAAGAGGGGCATTTAAACTATTCTGTTATACTACACTTCAAAGTTTAATTGAAGCATGCGATACTGTTAGCTACAAAGTAGCACAATTTGAAAGTATTTTTTCATAAATTAGTTGATTTCGTGTAGTGTCCTTTTGGTGTATTCGTTGTTAAATTAACCTCGTCTCGGTCCCCGATTGTTCTCATTCGATCAATCTTTCCTTGGAACTGTTTCGCGGTATCACTTTTAGTAATTTCTTTCCCTTATCGGGTGCTTCTATCTTTAATTTTGTCTTAGGATTCATTACCAATTTCGAAACATAGCATCGTTGTATTTCCAGGCACTCACTTCTAGATGAAGACCAGGTAAATCCCAATACTCCACTAGGACCATGACTAACAGCACTGAAGTGATTATACCCATGCTTCCACCCTCTTCATAGGCTATTTCAGGAACTACTTTTTTTCATACTGCCGTTGCGTCTGCACTTTGCCTCCGGTTTCTTGCGCTATATCACTCCAAGAAAATTACCAAAGTTAGCTCTGCCGTTGGTATAGATGCCGTAGCTTTAAAACATTAAATAACTGGACCCAATCTGTTTTGATTTTCTCTGATCCCATTCTTCCCCAATTGATCACTTGCAATTGGATCCTTTACTAAAATTGCTTTCCATAAAACTCTTGACTTTGAGATCAACCTATTTTCTTTCCGTTTTTATAAGACTCGGCCTTGGGTAAAAATTCTTTCCCCAGAATCTGTTGCTCCTGACATGGCATCTAATTTATCTTCTTCATCAAAAACACGAGCCTCCTTATCAAGCAAGGACGTATGTTTTTTCTAATCTGTTTTCATTCCGTTTTCTTGCCACTGCTTTTTTTGAGCCTCACTCATACGGGCACCCCAAGTTCCCAAGATCCATAGCTAACTTTAGAGATGTCAGGTTGCTTCACCCTGAAATTCTGAGCATTGAGTAGTGAACCGAACTGAATAAAGAGATAAAATACTGATTTTAAGAGTGAAGATTCATAGTTTGTAATTATAAAATTATTTGATTTAACCAATATAATAAATAGTTGACAAAAATTTTAATTTCATAATTATTAAACAGGGTTTGTGCAGTACCTGCAAGCAAATTCTAATTTTTTCAATAGTATTATTAACTATTCAAAACTTCCTTACTGTTGAACGACGGATTAAAATTATAGTACACTAGGCTCTCCATATATAAGTACAGCTCTTTGATTTAAAATACGATTATGGTTTAACGCGCTTATAAAATATTTGTTAAAGAAAAATATCCTAGCGCGCTAGTGCGAAACAATGACAGACAATAATCCAAAATCTTTTTCTACTTACCAATCTCTGCTTTTCACCTTTTAGGGATGCGTAGGTGTTAATATAAAGAATATAAAAAAATGATCAAAATTTGAACATTGACAGTTCAATTCTAATTGCAATTAAACAGACTAAACCTTGTACCCTAATTCATTATGTAGTTACATGTAGGGCATATCCAAAATAGCCAAGAAGCGATACTAAAAGTGTTCATATATGAGTTACAAACTAGGGACTTCTTAAGGTGATAGAGACTTTTTTTTAATGTATTCCTGTACTCGTAAATGTAGAAAACCATACAACCGAAAGTTAAAAAAATAATTCACCAGAAGGTGTTTATGCGTCAGAGTTCATCAGAGTAAAAATCATATTGAAGTGTATGCCAAGACAACGGGATCATCGAGAAATTTATGTTTTCTGTGAAGGCATGATAATCAAAAAGAGGACCCTAATTTTAAATGATTCAAAAAAAGATTTAAAACAATTGTTAACTGAATATGCTAAGAGTCGCTTCTTCACATGGCTGATTACACACCAATTGCTGATAAAATACAGGATGCAAAAACAGAGCTGATAGCCTACGCTATAAAAGACGCTGAATGATCATTTAATTATATGATAGACAAAAAAATTATGACAATAGAATGGAAGTAAAGTAGAGCTCGAACAAAGAGAACTAAAATTTTTGAAAATGCTAAATTGAATGTGGCTAGCGCTCAAACAACGTATGAGGATTTTAAAACGTAGCTTAAAACTAAGTTCAGATCAAAGTAAAATAATTAGAAATGCAAAAATTTTAGAAAATGGATCTCGATCATTAGAAGTTGAAACTTGATGGCGTTGTCTATAATAATAAATAAAGAAAAAGGGAACTCATTAACTAGTCAGAGAACCGTCAGCAACATTCATAGGCGCGACTACTTTTACTATCGAATTACTCAATTGAATGAATTCGATTTTGTAAAAAAAATTAGAATAGGCAGGAAGTAATTATCCGCCAGGGATAGTTATAAAGTCTCAGGTTTCAAACTCAAAATTATAGCTATGTCTATGGATGAATGTGCGGAACGGAGCACGTGGTCTTGTTCGAAAGCCTCATGGCTACTGTTAGTAATGAACCAAGGAGTGTATCCGAAATCTCTACGTAGAGGCTAAATATTATTATTCATAAAAAAGAAGCTGCCTTAACCATTACACAAGGGAAATTATATGGTTAACGACTCTAGCGTTAAGCTTGAAGAGGAAAACTTAACATGTAGAAACAGGCATTAATGATTATGATCTAGTCGAAATAAAAGCGGGTATTTCCAAATTCAACAAACTAGAATACCAAAAAAAATGAAGGTAAAGCATATTACGGAAATTGCTGGGATGCGCTCATGAGAGGCGCGATGGACAAACAACTAGTTGCGGCCATGGCGTGACTTTTAGTATTTTGCGCGTATTTATTACCTACTTGGTTTATAGAAGCCCTAAACAATTGTTACCGCATCGTTTTAATCGAACGCCGCACGTGCGACTCTACACATGGATATTCTGCCCTTCTAAAAAAAACAACCGTATAGCGTAAGTGAAGACTATAAACTACTATAATTTTATCAGCTCTATAAGCCTACAATACAGAGAGGAAAATTATACGCCAAAAAAAAAACTCATCGAGTAAACTCGAAAATGACCAAAAGGGTAACAGGGAGTAGCCCCCTAAACAAGGCTGCTCATGTTCTACCAATTTAGGGAATAAGATGCAAACGGTATATTAATGGTATCGATCACTGAAAAAAAGCACAACTTTTTCTTTTTCAGACTACATTACTCAGGACGATTACAAGGGAGCTTAAAACGGTATTCAATTTCATCATAGGAAAGGCTGCGTGCAAAAGTTATGAGTGCTGAATTAAGGTAGCATGTCATTTACGATAAGACAAATACCGAAGGAGGAGCAATTTTTACCTAAAGTAGTTGGGCTTTTTTGAATCTGAATGCGGAAGTAGATAAGTTAAAGGCTATACGAGCCTAGCTAGCCACACAAAAAATATCGGTAAAAACAAGTAAATTTATTTAAGTGATATTCAGATATAAAACTACATTAATTTTAAATCTGGACTCCTGGCATTAGCCTTGGAATGATGAACAATTTTTTTGAACTTGATGCCGAAATTATACAAAACAGCCAATGCGCAATTTGAAACAGGAAGTGTGTTCGGTCCATTATCAGCTATGCCGTTGCGTATTACCGCTTATTGTATCGGGTTTCGGCATCTACAACATACTCAACATGCTTATTTATTGAAAAAATGGATACTCTTGCCAGTCTTAAAAAGCATCGGGTTTGCAGGTGTTGATGTTTTAAGAAAAATATTGTTTGACTATTTCGACTAAGTATTGGTATCAGGTGCATTAGCGAGGTATACTCTTAGGTTTCTATTCTCACTTGGCATTGATGCCATTCCTTGATACCCCTTCGGTTACCCTTACCGTAAACTACCTATCCTATGGATTATGGAGTTCACTATACCTGATTGAGTCATATTTTGCTATTGCAACCACTTCTTTGGCCGTTGTGTTGGCCCGGCCAAAAAAGCAAGTAGTAAGATCTGTCGAAATTATAAGAGGCAAATAAATGCACCCCCACCTCCCCACCTCCTTCCTCCTCCGTCGTAACAATCGCATCAACAATCGTTTTACGAGGGGGGGGGGTCCCTGTAGAATACATGTTTTAAAAGAATCGTCTCTTTTACACGTTTCTCGTGGGAATATACTTCTATTATAGGACGATCATGAGTTGGAAAATCGACCTTACTTAGTTATTACTGTCCAACAATGGATACTGATCTTGACGGGGAGAACTGCTTTATTTGATGTATCAGCATCCGTGATAAAATCTAACAGGCCAATAGCAGCCATACGCAATCGAAAAAAGATAGCGATTGTGTTTCAATCCATTATTTACTTACGAATTTACAGCCCTAAAAAATGTACATGTTACCTGGTTTTAAAGCTAACAAGCTTAAGTGAAGAAGCGTTAGCGCATTAAAGGCCGTATACACATTAAAAGATTTTAGGAATCGAAAAAGCTACGCTAAAAAAATGGCCTACCAATTATCAGTGGGTGAAAAACAACGTGTTGCTATCGCGCGTGCCATGATCAATTGATCTGTTATTGATTATGTGTGACGAAACCTCGGAAAAATTTAGATTTCTAAAAATGAAGCTATCGTTTTCAATATTTTTAAAGAACTTACGGAAAGCTACAATAAAACAATAATTGTGGTCACACCACGATGTTAGATTGTTGCTAATAAAACAGAGGCGTATCATTGGAATTAGAGGATGGCCGAGTTATTAGAGGGAATAGAGACACCATTCACTTATGAAAAACTTAAAAAAGGTTTCAGTTTGATGTTTTTTATATCATAAATGGAGGGCCAAAAAAATGTATCAAAACCGTTTAAACGCAATTTTCTGTCCTCGATACGCTTACTAAATTGGAAAAATTACTCCAAAAACAACAAAAGTTTAATTTCATGCACGTAGAATATACCCAAAAGCGTAGCGCACATTGATTTCCTCAGCCTAAAATTAATATAAAATTGGTTTTTAAAACATTTTCTTTAAACCTTTTACTCCACTGGGTTTAACAAACAACTTGAGCCACCATGCTCTATAAACTTAGCGCTGGGAAAATTTAAAAAAAACATGCGCTAACTCCATTTAAAAATTAATGCTGGAAAAATCAGCCAAACAATTAAGGAGTTTCGTGTACTTTTATTCCGTGTCGATTTTCTAGGAAAAAACCCTTGCACCGCAAAAACCGCACTATTCACATACATAATCCCCTAAAGCGTATCTTGATAAAAACAAACTTTCTCACCAAAATCTAAAAACGATTGCTCCCAATTATTAAGCATTTAATCTTACCTTTGTTGGCTCATTTTTCTGAGGCAGGACTAAAGCTAGCGTGTTTTCGCGTTATTGGTAGTAACTCCTTGAAATGGATGCTTAACGCATGTCAAAATCTACCTCAAGAAAAATATTTTTTCTAGACTAATCAGATTACGGTAGATCACCCGCAAGATTCATTGCAAAATCTTTAAAAATACGGCTGTAACACCCGTAAAATATTTACCTTGCATATTGTTGGTGTGGTCTTCAGACTACTAACGGGTATTGTGTATTCTGCAGATTAAAAAACAGTTAATTGGTATGCTCGGTTCTTTTTGATTTTTGAATCTAATTTTAGGATTTGCTGCAGATTGGAGAATTAGGCCCGAGCTTAATAAAGGGAAAACCCCATACGATAACACCGGAAAGATATTTAGGCTCCGTGTCTGATTATATTTTAAAACTTTTTGATACTTTGGGACCATTTACCATGTAAACCCAATGGTTCCTTGAACTGTATATTGTTTTTGCCTTTTTTTTGGAATGCAATTGCAAGGTTTCACGCTCTACCAACTAACTTTTGAACTTTACGTAATCTAGAAATTTAAAGTACGATGGAAGATTAACCACGGAGCGTGTTTTTGAAATCGATTACGCAATAGCCGCTAAAAAGGTTGAAAAAAAAGCAAAGCATCGTGAATATTTTAATTTTCTTCGCTATTAAATTCTGTATGGTATTTTTGATCCCAACTTATTTTATGGCTTTGATAAAAATGCAGCTAAAAGTGAAAAATTACCAAATTGGTTATGGGACTTTGGTTTTCTTATTTTGGTTGGGTTTTCAATTGCTTCTCATTTTCAATTTTACTAGTCATTCAAATTTAAAAAAAATTGCATTATTTCCTTCTTTATGCCGTATTCTATTTTTATCCTTATTCTTTATTATCTCTCTT
>Ga0163217_1086689_pt1 | contig 14287 bp, 21 predicted proteins | sample SynspAceP_FD_185933 | JGI IMG/M metagenome (GOLD analysis project Ga0163217, IMG submission 185933) | Saline lake microbial communities from Ace Lake in Antarctica - Synechococcus sp. Ace-P (PacBio error correction) | ecosystem: Environmental > Aquatic > Non-marine Saline and Alkaline > Saline ... | reverse complement strand
CCACCGCAGCAGGGATTGAGCCGGGTCATTCGGGTTTCTGGCAAACACCAGTCCCAACCGCCTCGCCACGCCAGCCGCCGCACGCCTGCGCTTCACAACGGGATCCTTTTTACCGGCGTAGCAGCAGCATCCGCTGCAGGAGCTTCCGCCGGGAGCAGCTAGCAGCACCAGCACGGGGCCACCCATCTCTCCGGATGCGTCTTGCCGCAACCGGAGGACCACCCAAAGCGAAGCCGTCGCCGGCTCCAGGTTCAGATCGAGCCATCCAGCACGCAGGCCCCGCCGCAATCCCCCACGTCCCAGACCCCTCAGCTCGGGTAGCGCACCACCAGGCCGTTCGATCTTTCAGCACCGGGCCGACCGCTCTGTGCTGGAGGCGTCGATGGCTGGGCAACGGGCAAACGCTGGCGCGCCCCAGCAATGGGACTGGACACACCTGACGAACACCTGATCTGCATTTGCCTACGATGAAGATCACGAACGTTCTGATGCTGCGAAGCGCGGGGGCCGGACTCTCTGATCACCGTCCGCTCCACGCGCCAGCCTCACGCTGATCGAGGCTTGCCGACTCCTGCCATCACCACCCCGAGTTTCGGAGTTTAGAGCCCTGAGCTGCGCCGCCAATAAAACACTCGTTCCGTCCGGCCGACTACGGTGGAGATCCGCCTGCTGCAGGCCTTGCAGCGAAAAAGCGCCTCGGCGAACCGCCACACCATTCCCCACCAGGTGGCGAAGGCCTGCTCGCCTCGGGCCTTCGATTTTTGCCTACCAGCTTCACGGACGGCCAGGTCAGGGCCACTGGCGAGCCCTACATCAGCCACCGATCGCGGTCGCCGAACCTGGCTCCGCACCATCGGCGAGCCCCTGCGTGATGCCGCGGCTCTCCACGATTGGGGGTGGAAGGAACCGAGGTTGGTCTCGAGCAGGCTGGGAAGGCCCACTTCGCCCCCGAGTGCGGCCCTGGTCGAGGGCGTCCACCAACTGTGGTATTTCCACTTCACCAACCACACCGAAGCCCGCCGAGGAACTGCGGCGATTTGTTCCTGGCGATGGCCGCGACACGCTTCGTGCTGGTGAAGTGGCGGACCGGTCCAAACCCATGCGCACCCTCGGCAGCGATCACCGGGAGAAAGAAACAACAGCGGATCGCCCGCGAAACCCGCGAATCTATGCCCGCTCGCCAACCGGGCTGAGCATCGGAACCCTCAAGGTGGGAACTCGAAGACCTGCATTCAAGGTGCTGGAGCCCGATCGTACCGGGATCAAGGGAGGTTGGCCAGCAGCGCAGCGACCGGGGAAGGCCGGCTGGCCAGGTCACGGGTGCGGCTGCTCAGGATCGCTGACAGCCGCGGGAGTGCGCCACTGCGAGGTGAGCGGGCGGCCAAGCACCTCTATGGCATCGAGCAAGATGCGGCACCAGCAGAGGCCTTCCACGAGATCACCGACGTGCCGCCCTGCGCATCCTCACCGAAGACGTGAAGGCTGCTACCGGGCCCTGGCCGTGGTGCACGGACACTTCGGCCGATCCCCGGCCGCTCAAGGACAATTCGGCCTGCCCAAGCCGAACGGCGTACCAGTCGCTGCACAACCGCCGTGATCGGCCGCCACCGGCCGGTGGGAATGCAAGATCCGCACCACGAAAATGCCACCAGGTGGCGGAATACGGCATCGCCGCCCACTGGAATACAGGAAGGGAGGATCACCGGCCACCGGCGTCGGCGACACCGAAACGCTTCAACTGCTCGTCAGCTGTTGATTGGCAGCAGACGGCGCAGTAGACAGCAGCGACCTATTCTCGCCTTGATTCAGGAGACTCTCTTCGATGAGGAGGTCTATGTGTTCACGCCCAAGGGCGATGTGGTGGGCTTGCCACCGCTTCCACCGCCGATTTGTTGATTTCGCCTTTACCGATCCATCGGAGGTGGGCAAATCACTGCCAGGGGTGCGCATCAACGACCCCCTGCTCTGCCCCCTGGGCCACACCGTTGCAGAACTTGATTTCGTGCAGGTGATCACCACCAAGACGCCACCCGAGCCTCGACTGGCTCAATTCCGTGGGCACACCGACGGCGCCAACCGCATTCGTCAGTGGTACAAACGCAGCCATCCCACGAAAACATCTGCGGGCCGCGACTCGCTCGAGCGGGAAACTGGCCGCAACGGCTGGTTGATGCCCGCTCAAGGCGAGGCGATCGCCAAGGTGGCGGCGCCGCTGCAAAATCTCGGCGGCACCGAAGACCTGCCGCTTCACTCGCTTCGCGGCGTCACCTGCATCAGGTGCTCAACCCGCCTGCGCGAGGAAGATCGGCTGGCCAGCGAAGCGGCCGCCCCGGTGCTCTCCAAACGAGGATCTGGCCCGCTCGAAGTTTCTGGGCAAAGCAGGCCGAAAACACTGGCCACCCGACACCAGCGGCAGCGCGATCCTTTGGCCTTGAGGTCCGACTACCGCCTTCGGCGCGTTTGCTGTTGTCCCCTGCCGGGCGAGCGATCGTGGGCACGTGCCCTCGCAACCATGGCATCACAATTCCATCGCCAAGATTGCGCCAAACGTCAACAGAATCCCGTTTGGAAAGCGCCGCCTGCCCGGGCACTGGACCCAACACCGACCCCAGCGCCGCCGTTACCCGTGCAGTTGCGCATCGAAGGTGCTCGACCGGGTCGCGTGCTCAAAGACATCCTCACCCGCCTCTCCGACAGCCGCTCAAACGGCAGCGACGCCCGCGTCCGCACCCACCTACGCACCCGCCTGCGTCGACCTCAAGGTGAATTGCTTGAAGTTGCCGGCAACTGCGCCACCACCTCGACCAGATCCGCTCCGATGGCGACGTGCTCGACCTCTGCCGCACCGGCAATTCGGCTGAAGGGTCGAGCGGCTTCCTACGCAGTGATGCCCTCCAACCCCTGCTAGCCTGCTTCGAGCCTGCCACGAGCCTCGGGGTGACTACTTGGATGTGGTGGAGGCGGCCGCCTTTCCACTGACGCGCCTTGCGCCTTCCGCAAACGACGAGCTGCTGCGCCACTTGGAGAATCGATCCGCGGCGGTGAGCCGATGGCAGCATCGGAGGCGCCTACGGATCGCTTCGAGGCGCGCACGCCGCTGCCTTGGCCCTGCCGCTACCACGGCTTATCAATTCGACAACTACAAACCCCTTGTCGCGACGGTCGCGGCTTTTCTTAGCCAGCTGCGCGATCGCCACGGCCACCTTCCCAGGACCTGGGCACAAGGGCCCGGCACCACCCCGAGCCGTGGCGGTGACGGGCCGCCTCACCCTCAAGGGCGGCGTTCGAGAGCTGATCGTCCAGTGAGGCGCTGCACCGCCTCGGCGTGTCCACCAGCGCGCACCCTCAGCCTGTGGAACCGGCGAGGACCTTTCTGGCGCGCGATGAAGCCCCTCCCACCCGCAGTATCGGGATGTCGCTGGCGCGGCACCCACCTGCGCTTCGCCAGCTGCGACGGCTGCGGCACTGGGCCAGCCCCAGCAACTGAGCGGCTGATTGCGCCATGTGGTGGCCATCTAATTACCCGCAGATGCGGCAGCCCATCCGGCCGAGGGCCCCGCCGGCGTGAGCCCCAGTTGCTGCCCTTTCTACGGCGCCTGGTGGATCGGGCTGCCGGCTGGGCGCCCGAATTGGATGGTGCCGGCTTCACCCATGGGGTGCTCAACACGACAACAGTCGCTGCGCCGAGAGCTTCGACTACGGGGCCCCTCGCCTTTCTGAACCTGGGATTCCAGGCTTCACCGCTCCCGCCTATTTCGACCAGAACGCCTCTACGCCTACGGCCAGCAGCCGCTGATCTTGCCATCAGAAACCTGCCCGGCTTGCAGGAGCCCTGGCGATGCTGCTGCCCCGCCCTGAAACTGCGTTGAGCCGCCTCGAGCGCTTCGCCCCGCCTACACCAGCACTTTACCGCCGCGCCTTGCTGCGGCGCCCGGTTTCGACCTCAGACGTTGAGCCAAAACGTGGCGACACCGCGTGGGGTCAAGGCGCTGAAGCTGCCCGACCTTGTGCGCTCACCCTGCAGCTGCTGGCGCAATGGCGGTGGCCTACGGCTCCTTCTTCGCTGCCCTGCGCACGGATCAGCAGCGTCGGTGTGTGCCCCAAGGAAGGCCGCGCCCTCCTGCCTTCCTGCCGGTGCCCCGCCACGCCCCGAGCCCCTGCAGCCTGGCGCGATGGCTGGTGGCCTGGAAGCCCATGCCGCCGACGATAGCAGGCCCAGATCGTCGCCACCCTTGCGGCGCTGGACCTACCATCACCCGGTGCGCGCTGAGGTGGAAACGCCTTGGTTGAAGCGATCGATCAACGCGACGTACTGCACCCCTGCATCATGGCTGGATCAGTTGTTTGAGCGCGTGTGGTTTGAATCATTTAGTCTGCCGATGCTGGCGAGTCCGGGTGTTTTGCGCTACAGCCCCAAAAAGGCTGAATCTGTCTGACTTTCCCTAACAAGACTTCGAATTGATTTTCATCGATGACTTCCAGAACAAAGCCGCCCAGCTGATGGACGACACCCCGATCTGGTCCATCACGGCTCCAGCGTGGACGCCGCTGCAACAACGGCGCGCGAACATCGGGCCCTCTACGAGGAGTTCAGGGAGTGTCGTCAGCCCCAGTGGCGGCCACATCGACCTGAGCTCTGACCTGGATTCGCAAAGGGTGATCCCGCACAGGATCCGGCTCAGGATGTGTCAGCGGCTGGCGTGCTTCGCGCTCCGCCAATACCAAAAAGCCAGGGAAACGGTGCTGGACGCTCACCAGGCCCACAAGGCTGGACCAGCAGCAAGCGGCTCGAGACGACCAGCCAGCTCCAGAAACCCTTCTCGCTTGCAGGCACCTCGGCGCTTGGGGCCAGCCCGGCCGGGCCGAGGCATGCCAGGCGCCGAGCTGGTATTGAACCAGTAGAGCGGCACGTAGGTGATGGGTTGCTGATCCAGGTTGCGGCGGCCGCCAGCAGGTGATTGCCACGCAGCAGGCTGGCCAGCGATGCCGAGCAGGGTTCTGAACCCGTAAGAAGGAAAGCACCACAGAAGAAGATGCCGGCCGCCAGGCCCACGCCCGCTGCTCATGGTGCCCTCCTGCTGCCAGAGCCAAAGCAGCCACCGCCGCAGCCGAACTGCCAGCGAGCGTCGTGCAATTGGACTGTTGGATCAGACGACACGATTGCGCGATCGCCACGGCGTGCGCCCGGGCAGGGAGGTTGGCAATCGTAAGGATCTCGGCGACCGCAGCGGAACATCGCCGTGTGCGCTTTCCGTGCCCCCAAGGCCAGCCAAACCCTGGACACCACGGTCTCTACGGCCAACATCTGCGATCCAGCCACGGCATTGACGGTGACGAGGCCCTGCTGCCTGTGGATGAAGCCCCCCGCAGCTTCAGCGGCGAGAGACGTGATCGAGATTACACGGCCATCGGATTGATCGCTGTGGAGCGGGTGCTGGAGCTGGTTGCTGGCGGCCGGGGGCGCGCGGGCCGCGGGCCTGGCGAGATTCAGCCAGCGGCACTTCCTGAATGGGCCGCCTCGATCTCACCGCGCCGAGGCGATCAGTGAAACTGATCACGGCCGCAGCCGCCCGGCCGCCCAGCTGGCTATGCCGGATTGGAGGGATTACAGCGCCGCATCGAAGCCCTGCGCCAACAACTTCTTGACAATTGCCCGAGCTGGAGCCCCGGTGGATTCGAGGAAGACCTGCCGCCCCTCGATGGTGCTGCGTGGTGCAGCTTCCTCGAAGAGAGCGCAAGGCTTGGAGGAGCTGCTTGCGGAGGCCGGCAAGGCCAGCTTTTTGCCGTGAAGGGTGAGGTGGCGATCGTTGGCCGCCCAGTCGGAATGCCAGCCTGCTCAATGCCTCAGCCGCGGGAGCGGCGATCGTCGCGACCACCCGGCACCACCCTACCGGGTGAAGCGAGCTGTTGCTCGAAGGGGTGCCGCTCACCTTGCTGGACACCGCGGCAATTCCGCCCCACGACGACCCGAATCGAGCAGCTGGCATCGCCCCAGTTCATCAGAGCGATGCGACGGCGCTATGCCGTGCTGCTACGGGTCATCTGGCCGAGGGCTGGTATCAACGGCCGACCGGGAAACCTGCGCGCCCCAATTCCGGATCAGGTGCCCCAGCTGGTGGTGGGCAACAAGCGTCTGGCCGGTTGACGGCCAGGCCTGCTGCCAGACGCCGACGCGACGGCCATCGATGTGGCATCAGCGGGCCCGCCATGGCGGACGCCTCAAGCCCTGGCGACCGCCCTGCTCAGCCGCTGCGGCAAACAAGCCTGGTCCTGGCCTGGTGGATGGCGCTGAACGGGCGGCAAACGAGGATCTGGCCGGCCGCCCCGCCGGCAGCCGGACCGGAGCCTGGAAGGCCGCCGCCCAGCAGTTGCCCTACGACTTCTGACGATCGATCTGCGCCAGGCCGCGGAAGCTCTCGGCCGATCAACCGCGAGGAGGTCACCGAAGCGGTGCTCGATCGGTTTTTCGCCCCGCCTTCTGCATCGCAAATGAGCCGGAAGCGGGCGCGTTGAGGCAGGATTGAGCCGAGCACGTTCCTGCGCAAAGCCTTGACTTCCCGCTGCCTGAGTCTCTGAATCATCAGGCCTCCAGGCGGCGCCCAGCTGGACCAGCCGCCCGGAGGAGCTGCTGCGCGCCCTGGCTGCGCGGAAGACTCGGCCGCGGCGATCTCGACAGGCCCCAGCCCTGATCGGCCGCCGCGGCCGTGCCCACGGACCTGAGCAAAACAGGCGGGCCTGTCTGCGCGGCGTGCTGCTGGAGCCCCTGTTCCAGCTGCTGGAATCCAGCGCTGAAGCTTGCGCCTGCTGTGGTGGCGACGGGAGCCTGTGCAGCCGGCCAGCGGGCTCGTGGAGCCTCGATTGGCCTGCCTACAGCCTTGGTGCGCCGCGTTGAGCGCACGGCCCTAATCTTGGCGATGCGGCTCTTCGGTATCGCCAACGCCACCGCCACCTTTGGTGCGCCCTGGAAGCACAGGGTTCCCTGCTGACACCGCTCAAACCACACCGGGTCTGCGCGCTGAGAAGTACGCGGTGCGCTGTGGGGCGGGCCTGACAGTCACCGCCTCGGCCTCGATGACGCCCCATGCTCAAGGAAAACCACCTGCCTGGGGCGGCGGGCTGGAGCGCGATGGCGGCGGTGCGACGGCTCGGCCCCCTGCCGGCAAGGCGTGATTGTGAAGCGAAAAAACCGGCTGCCGAAGCGGAAGCGCCTGCGGGCCGGGCCGATGGGCTGCTCGATGCAGTTCTCCCCGCGGACGGCCCAGCTGGTTGCCGCGGCTGCGGCACTGGCGGCAACCGCCCGGCCGGGCGGGTGGATGCTGGAATGCCTCCGACTCCAACCGAAGCAGCTTGCGCGCCTACGCCGCACCGCATTGATCTGACTCCAGCAGCGCCCCGATCACCCGGGCCCCCTGCGCTCGACCTCAGCATGCGCTTCACAGAATGGCGCCTGAACCTTGTCTTCAGCACCGTTGCAGTCCTGTTGCGGCTTGCTGGCAGACCAGACCAGCATGCGCAGAGTGCGTGGGTTTTTTGAGCCGTAGGCCCATGCCGCACCGCCGCTGAAATCCCCCTCGCCCCTTGTGGGCCCTCAACGCTACTGGCCCTGCTGACCGGAGCTGCTGTCCGGCGCCGCCGGCCCGGAGGGGTCCTGAAAACAGAGTGCCACCAGCGCGAGCTCGGGGTGGGCGGCGACCACCGCCTGCCACCGTTGCTGTTCAGCGATTTGCCGCGTTCAAGCCCATCGGCTACGGCATGGCGTTGTGAACAAACGCATCCAGGCCGGAGGCTGGCCACGACCCTGGGCGGGCCCGTTGACGCTGCGCTTTGAGGCGGTGGCCGATCCCGCGAGCTGGGTTGCGTCGCACGTCGCGCGGGCGAGCTGGCCCTGGCCTGCGGCGTGCCCTTCTCCTGGCGCGCCGACAGCCAGGTGTATTACACCCTGCCGATCGGCCTCTCCGGGGATCCGGTGGCTGGCCGAGACGCCGCCTCGACGGCACAGCCGAGTCGCTGCAGGGCCAACGCATCGCGTGGTGCCGAATCCTTGGGCGAGGGTGTCAGGCCATCCCAGCCCCAGCCCACAAGCACCAGCTTCTCCGGCCTGGCCAGCCGTTGGCCGCCCTGCAGCCGGAGTCTCGATGGGCGTGATCGGCGACACCAACCTGCTCAGCGGCCTTGGCCCACAGCCGCAACGCAAGGGCCTGGTCCTCACCGCCCTCGCTTCCCTACCGAGCGCTACGCGATCGTTGCATCGTCCCGCCAGGACGACTCCCCCTTCCGTGACCTCAGCAACCTGGCATCGCCCGATTGCGTGCCAGATTATCTGAACGCGAGGCCCGAGGCGATCGCCGCGTGGGATCCCTGGGTGGGCCCCGGCGGTGTGGGGGCCCTCTTGAGCGCATCCGCAACCTTATTTTCGGTCGGTGCTGCTCAACACGGAAGCGATCCGACCCCAGCGATTCCGCCACACCCCGCTAACCACCCAAGCGTCCGTCACCCCGTCCTTGTCTTCCGTCCCACCCCGATGGCATTTCTGGCTTCGTTCCAGGCTGTTCGGTTTCCTGTTATCCTGGCGGCCCTGCCCGTATCCCAGCGCCGCCAGGCGGCTGCCTCCGACGGCCCGACCTGACACCCTCTCCGTGGAAGGCCCGCCTGCGCCATTGCCGGAGCGCTTGCGCAGCAGCGAGACGGGCCCGAGAGGCCGACGGACCCAGCGCTGGGCAGGAGGATTCCGCCACCTGCCGCCTCGGATGATCTGCTCGCCTACGTCTTCGTCAACGGTCCAAGGGATCGGCTGGCGCAATGGCCGCTTCGCGCAACGGGGCTTCCGCAATGGCGGCTTCGGAATGGCGGTTTCCGCAATGGCGCGGCTCCGCAACAGCGGCCGGCACCACGCGCGTTTCCGCAATTTGCCAGTCATGGCTTCCGCAAACTACTGTGTGAAACCGGCGCGAGCCATGCAGCAAACCATGGCCCTGAGCCCGCCCAGCCCACAGCGCAGACAGCTTCGGCCCCCACTGCGCCTGCTGGTGTGCAGCCCCACGCCGTTCTGCAAACCTCGACTGCGACTACTGCTACCTGCCAGCCGCAACGACCGCCGTCGCCTGCCGCTGAGAAGCTGCTGGAGCGCACGCGGAGGGTGCTGGAGAGCCCTTATGTGTTCGCCGAATTTTCCACCCTGCTGCTGCAGGCCGGTGAGCCGCTCACCATGCCGATCGCCTTCTATGACGACGCCACGGCCCTGCATTCGTCTGCGTTCTGGAAGGGCGCGTTGGGCCGCCGCGCGATCAGCAGTCGCTGCAGACCAACGCCATGGTGATCGACGCCGCCTGGGCGACTGCTTCGAGCGCCATGACATCCATGTGGGCGATCAGCCTCCGAGGCCCGGCCTCCCTGCACCGGACGCCCATCGCCGCACCACGCACCGGCCTGCCCACCACCGCCGCCAGCCTGCCGGCATCCGCTGCTTGCAGAGCCGCGCATCCCTTCCAGAGTGATCGCCGTGCTCACACGACGCCCTGGCTTCAGGCCGACCTGCTGTTCGATTTTCTTCCGCTGACCACGGCCTTCCACAACCTGGCTTGTTCAGAGTCATAGAAACGAAGCGACAATCTCAGCTCCTCCTGTCGCGGCCCCACGCCGAGGCCGCACGTCAGCTTTCTGGAGGTTTCTGGAACGCTGCGCCAGCAGCCCGGGGCCTTCGCCTGCCGCGAGTTCGACGAGATCACCAACCTGGGCCTGCTGTGACCCAGCCCTCAGCCGCACACAAAACCACCCGTTCGCGATCTTGTGAACGTGATGGCCGCGCAATTTCTCCACCTTCGCCCGGAGCTGCTGGCGGTGCCACCGCGAGTACGGCGACTTCGTCGGCCAACGGCGCAGCGGACAGCCTGGAATTCGGGCGGTGGACAGCGCCAAATTCCAGCGCTTGCTCAGCGAGATCCGCGCTTCCGGCGTGGAGCGCTGCAAGGCCGAATGCGACTACTTCGGGGCCTCTGCGGCGGAGTGCCGAGCCAACAAGTAGCTGGGCAGGGCAGAACGCAGCTTCGACTCGCAGCGAAAAACCCAGGCCTGCCGCTTACCGCATCAAACTCAGCGCGACGTAGTGATGGCCGGGCCTGGAGCGCGAACGGAGCTGACCTGGCTTTGAGTGGCCTGCCAGCTGAGTCGGCTGACGCGGATGATCGGCAACCAGTGACCGCAGCCCCCGCGACCGACCACCCAGGCCATGGCCTGCGCATCTTCAGAGTCAACGCGCATTCTCCGCTGCGACCCAGAGCGGCCTTCCCGGCTGCGCCGCCGGCCAGCCCTCACCCCCAGCTTGCCGCCGCCAGCAAGCCGGAATTCGGCGATTCCAGGGCCAACGCGCCCTTCGCCCTGCCAAAGCCCCTGAAGCAGCACCCCGGGCGATCGCGACCGCGATCGTGAACCAAGTCTGAACGCCGACACAGCTTTACGGCCCTGTGCCTCCACGGAATCCACAGGCCCCGGCTTTCATAACCTCACCTGCGACCCGAGCGGCTGGCCCATGAAACTGCGCCAGCGCCTGGGCGATCCCCGCTGGCGGTGCCAGGCGTGGCGCGTCGGCGCCAAGTGGTTGTGGATTCTCCAGCCCCAAACATTCGCCCAAAGAGATGCATTTGGCACCTCGCTCCACGATCAATCGCGACTCGCTGGCGCGGTGTGGAGTTTCCTCGCCATCGCTGCTGCGCTCAATACCATGTGCGACTGGGGCACCCAGTTGCATGAATTAGATCACCCATTCTCAACGCAGGCAGCGCCCCGAAAAGCGCTTCAGCACTCCCGATGCGTGGATCTGGGCGTGACCTCTGTCTGGATGGCCTCTACCGCCAGGCCAAGGCCCCGCTTTGATGCCGATGAGCCTTCCAGGCCACCTCGCGTGAGGGGTGGTGAAGCTGCAGGGGGATCCGTGTCGCTAAGGCATGGGCCTGCTGTGACGATCAAGAGCGCCCGAATTCCAGAAGCTCTCGACCGGCTCGACATTATCGCCTGATACGAACGGGCGAATCCTTCTACAACCCCAACCTCGAAGCGTGTGGCCGATCTGGGAAGCCAGCGGCTGCTGGTGACCGACTACGGCGCCCGCTGCGTGTTCCATTGAAGGGGTGCTGGAGCAAAGACGGCACCCCCTGCCGGTTTCGTGCAGAGCGCGAACGGCGGCGCTTCAAACTACGCCACCACCGACCTGGCGGCATCCGCTACCGCTTCGCTGTGAACCGCCCGAGGGGCGATGGGGTCGGCGGTATCTACGTGACGATGCCGGCCAGCGCCCATCGGCCGGCAGTGCTTCCAGGTGGCGGCTCGGGTCCGGCTGGATTTCCCAAGGGGCCCGCCTGGGAAGCACGGCCCTTCGGCTGTGCAAGGGGTCGACGGCAAGAAGCTCAAGACCCCGCTGGATGACCACCGTTGCGCCTGCGCGATTCTGCTCGATGAAGCCGTCGAGGCGCGCTGAGGCCGACCTGCGCGTCGCCTCCAGGAGAAGAAGCGCAGTGAGACGAGCCTCCATCACCCATCGCCACCACCGGGCCTGCGCGTGAAGTTATGCCGATTCAGCCAGAAACCGCAGCACCAAACTATCAATTCAAGCTTTGATCGAATGCTTGCAGGGCCCTCACCGGCAACAACCGCCCTTACCTTGCTCTATCCGTGGCGTATCGCCCGGCATCGCCCGCAAGGGAGGCGACAGTGGCGACAGCCGGAACGGAACTGCATTTCAGCAACCCAGGAATGGGCCTGGTGCGGAGGCGCTCAAGCACGATGCGATTCCCGAATGGGAAGAAGACTGCTGGCCCCCAATACGCCTCTTGCAACCTACCTGTTTGAGGCTCGCCAGTAGTGTCAAAACCGCTTCTTACGACCCAGTCCCGTGCTCAAAGGCCGCCGAACCGGCCCGCTTCCTCCCGCCGCCCTCTCAGCCTCAACCGCCGACACACCCTGAAAATTTTAGGCATGGGCCTGCTGGGAATCCCGACCCTGGACGGATGTGATGCAAGTAAACGCCTGGTTGCCTAGCCAGATGCCAGCTAATTGCCGCCGATAGTGAGTAGCCATAGGCTCAGCAGCAGTGGCACGTGATATGAATCCAGGCTGCCATCCTGCTTGAAGACACGGAAATCTTCGGAAGAAGGTGCTGATGCCTGTTTTTTCAGCCATGTCACCTGTCTTGAACGTGACCCGAGTAGTTCCCTTCTCAAGCGGGGGTACCTCGGGATAGAGATCGCGCAACCGGCCTGCAGCATTGGTGGCGAGCCGTACGCAACAGCGTCCATTCTCACCCTATCATCCGCTCAAGAAAATCCACGCTCAACCACCAGCACTGGCACCATCTTGTGTATTGAGAACATGAACGCTTAACGGAATTGTCAGCAAGCCACGGCCATCGACAAGACGTGAAGTCTGCCATGGCATAAGCCGAGTGCCAGTGTCTTGAGCATCTTAAGAAGTCATCCACCAGAGACAGTCTACTTGTAGCCTACCAACCAGGACGTATCTCAGCATGAAGCGCAGTGACTAGCGCAGGAAAGAAAACACTCTGGGCGCAGTTTCTCTCTCATCCCACTTCAAAAGAGGTGACGCCAAACAGGGCGATCAACGGCAGATCAGCACGCTCCCTGAACATTCTGGCGGTTCTCAACGAGATGGTCATGCCGTTGCGTTCAAGCCAGTCCACAAGCAGCCTGGTTGACGTCTGGTGTGTCAAAGAAGATTGGCCCTGAAGCTTTACCGAAAGCCTTCAGGGCCGAAACAATTGATTCGCCCCATTCTGGATTGTTCCGCCAAAAGTGGCCCGATCTGATGCCAATGAGCGGCCACTGGCCGAATCACACCATTAACCAACAAGCCGCCGTTATGTAATCATTCCAGAGCTCACAATTTGTTGGCTTAATTCCAGGTCGAAAGGAACGGAGACCGGTCTGCAGGAAAAAAATGCTGTCGTAATGTTCGATTCATTTCAAAGGCAAGTATCAGCTGCACATGTCTTGCAATGTTACAGGCATGCTTTGCTCGCGCCAGCTTTCCTGAAGGTCTGTGCGATAGCCAAAGAGCCTGACCTTCGTAGTTGCTTGCTGTCTGCGACGCCATCAAGGCCAATGGCGGCCTTCAAGCTGCGAAGGCGGCTTCCAGATCTGGAATGCCATAAGCCTCTGCCTCGATAACCCTGGCTTCACAATATGTAGAACCCTAAAAAATCCCAAAAGATTCGCCATATTGGATTGCGGAGATCAGTTAGCAATCGTTCATCACCAAGAAATCCAATCAGAAAACCATTGGATCCAGCGGTATAGTAGCAATGAGCTCATTGAAGTCCTGGATCCATTCCTTCCTGCGGCCCGCCCAATCAACCAGCGATAGGCAACTCCGCTTCGGCTCATTGCTCTTGATTCTGTAGTCGTTTTCTTGCAGGAAGCAAATTTTCTTTTTTTTTGTGCCCCGATCACTTGCCACAGAGGCAGGCGAAAAATGCGGTTGCTAGGGACAAGTTGAACTTTACCTCAACTTCAGCGGCTCCACGCAATTTGACCCAATGGCGTAGCGATGAGGCTTGAGGATTGACCTCGATTTCTTCAAGAGCCGCTTAAAATAGGCTGATATATCTTGACCTAGAAAGGCTGTCCTATACTGAAAGAATGCGAAAACACTCGCCAGCGTTCTGGGATTAAAATAGATACGGCAGCATGAGGCGTTTTCAAATATCAAAACCCAAAACCTCCTCCCCTAGGGCATGTCGGAATATTTTCCACTGATTCATAGATGCAGTGGTCACTCTAACGCTCCAAGTTCAGAAGGCGACCCCCTTTTGCCGTTAAACAATCACCCATTGATTCCCATTCTTTGTATCTTAATTTGTAGCCGAGACCACGCCAAGCTTCACAAGGGTTCGCCTGGCTCAAGGCCGGTGTTTGCTGGCGATTGGACAAAGGGGGCATACTGCGGGCCTATCTCCACCCGCCCTCATGGAAAAGCAAGACATAGTCCGTGTTAACTTCCCTTTTCATGTTCCAAGCGTCTTGTGATCCTGATTGTCGCTTTTAAAACTCTTCCATTTCCCAAAATTTGACTTTGAAAAGCCGCCGCAAAAGGGACCTTTTTTTTTGCTTTGGGGTGGGACGGGGGCTAATGCCTTTTTTCATTGCAGGGGAGAAAGGTTGGAAAGTGGGAGTGAAAAAAAAAAAGCTTTTTTTTTTTGATTTTTTTTTTTTTTTTGCTTTTTTTTTTTGAAAATTTGGGGGGCCTTTCGAAAAAAATTTTTTTTTCCCCATTCTCTCTC
>Ga0163217_1107331_pt1 | contig 14288 bp, 19 predicted proteins | sample SynspAceP_FD_185933 | JGI IMG/M metagenome (GOLD analysis project Ga0163217, IMG submission 185933) | Saline lake microbial communities from Ace Lake in Antarctica - Synechococcus sp. Ace-P (PacBio error correction) | ecosystem: Environmental > Aquatic > Non-marine Saline and Alkaline > Saline ... | reverse complement strand
CCTTACACAATTCGAATGACACAAATTGCCCTCCCTTTCTGATCGGCGTGATGGCGGCGGCACCGGATGCCGCGTCGCTGTGCCACCCGATGGCGTATCCTTGCGAAGCCACAGGGGGGGTGCGCGAATGTCAGCAAGAATGCGCCGCCGCAATCGGAACATCCTGGACCGCCCGCGAGGCAGTTTGCGAGGCGGGTCTGGACGTGTCCCATATGTCCGCGCTGGCGAGCTGGGGCTTCGCAGGGTACACAGGCCCGAATGGCCCGCGCGTGCAGGCGGTCTGCCCTTTGCCAAATCCGGCGTGACGAAGAACGCACACTCGTCGGTGCCGTGGGTGCGCAGGACTTGCGTATCTGATCGCGCTTGGCACCGGCACTTTGTGGGCCGTCAGAGGCAGGTGGTGCAAACTGCATCGGCGGTGGGGCTATCAGGTGTCGGATCAGGCCTCTGTGCGCGGTGGGCTGGGGGCACGGAGTGCATGGAACAGACGATACGGCCGTTTACGGAATCACCCCCGCCAGCCCGCTTTCACAACCAATGCTGATTTAGGTTCAGCGCGGCACGGGCACGTCCAATTTCAGCTCAAGGCGCGACCCGGCGACTTCGCCACCCTTCGCCGCTGATGTTGGTACAGGCCGCCGCAGAGGGCGACAGCATTCGGGCGGGCGCTGGCTGATGGCACGGGTGACTACCTGACCGCGCCCTAATTCGCGCTGGATCACCAGCCGAGACCATCCTGTGCCTGGACGGAGGGGTCGGCCGCATTATGCCGCCTATCTGCCCGAAAACCAGACCGCTCATTCATCGATGCCAAGGGCCGTGCCGATGGACGGGGCGATCGCGCTGGCTTGCGCGCAGGCCGCGAAGAACCGCCCAGGATTGCCTTTACGGAGCCTCGTGTGTTCGAACGGCCAGACGCTGTTGGTCGATCATTTTTGCGTGGTGGTCGATGCCGGCGGCGGCCAACATCATGCCACAGGCCGAGCTGCACAGCGGCCAGGACACATCGCTGGGCAGGGGCACTGTCGCCGTTTCCCGGGTATGTTGATCTGCAAGTGAATGGGCGGCGGCGGAGGGATGTTGAACAGCGCCCCTGATCTGCCACAGTGCGTTCATGCCACAGCACACCGGCGGCTTGGGCACCCTGCGTCCTGCCAGTAAATCACCGATAGCCGCCCAGCCGCGCCCATCGCCGCCCGTGACCGAGGCGCTGCCACAAGGCATTCCCGGCTCGCGGGCCTCCACCTTGAGGGCCCGCAATCTGTTCGTGCCCGCAAAAGGGCGCATGATTTGGTAGCTGATCCGCTCTTTGCGGCTGACGATATTTATCGATGTGACCGACGCTGTCGCGCAAAATCCCAGAACTGATTAATGACCCTCGCACGGAGAAAGCCACCCCCGACCAGATCGCGGTCGCTGGACCGAGGCAGCCGATGCTGGTATCGTTGGGGCACAGCGATTGCGATACGGGACACGGCGATGCGCGCCTTTTGATTTGCGGGTGCCGCATTGGCGAGCATCTGTTCACGCCATGAGCCAGGCCAACGGCCGCGCCCGTCTGGTGGACGGGCGCGCTGGATCTCCGCGCGTGGCTTTCAGGGCTGATAGGCGGATGGCGTGCGTGCATCTGCGATTGATCCGCGCAGCATGCCGCCAACCGTGGACGCGGGAGAGGTGTTTCTGGTGACCGACGCAATGGCGACCGCGGCTCGTGATCTCACCTGCTTTACCCTGAACGGGACGCGAGATTTTGCGCCGCGACGGACGGTGAACATGACGACGGAGCGTGGCAGGGGCCGACCTGAGCCTGCTTCAAGCCGTTGCGGTTACTGCGAAACGGTGGGCGAGGCCTGCTCGAGCGATCCCTTGCCGCGCACGGTGATCCCTGCGGCATCCTGCCGAAACCTCCGGGAACTGGACACGCCAAAGCGATGATCTGGATCGGGATGACCTGACATCTCTTGCGCTGGCTGTCGAGCTCTAAAAAAGCGCCCACGAAAAAGGGGGCGCCAGGTTTCCGCGCCGCCTCATATTTTTGGTTGCAGTTCCGCGATCCGCGCAACGCCCCGATTTGACTGGTCGAACGCCTCGCGGGTTGGCCGATTCGGTCGTCCGTGGCATCGAATAGGATTGCGGGCGCACCAGCACATAGCGCGCGCCCTCCATGCCTAAGGCTTGCGCTGCGTTTCAGCGGACTTGGCGACACGGCTCGAAGCGATAGAAACAGACGGATCCCTGGATTTTCAAAACCAGACTGTATGTGATACTGCACCGTGGTAATGATTTCCTCAGTCCGCCAGCCCTTCGACCGAAATCGCATTCATTCGCGGGATCTGGTGGAGCAGCGTGTCGGGCACGGTTTTGGCGAAAGTCGGCTTGATATAGTGCCGATTCTCAACGCGGGTGCGTTTTCGGTCAGCAACCTGATCCAGTTCATCACAGCAGATATTGCCACGATGGCTTGCGTATTCAGCAGCCCGACAACCCCTGCACCGAACCGGAACGTTTCGCTGATTGACCGCGCGACGGGGACACGTTCGTCGTCGGTCAAGGAAATTGTATTTCACGTCTTCCTCTTGCTGTGAAACTAGCCCAGATCGATTCTTTCTGGGGAAACGGAAATCGACCCCACTGCCGTGGCCACCCGTGGCAACGCCGGACGAGAATTGCCCGGCATCCCCACAGCACGACGATTATGGGATGTATTCCTTGCTTGCAATTTGGGGGCAAGCTGCGCCAGCTTCTCCGGCCCCATGCGTTCTTTTGCTCCGCCACGGGATACCCGCACCGATGATCGTTCCTGCACATCTCGGCAGCGGGCGCGCGGTGACCTGCTGAATTGCAGGTCAGCGCAGGCCGGTCCTTGGAATAGGGCCATCGCGGTCGGTGTTGATAGTTGTTCAGGCAGGACCACCAGCAGCGCGTCGATGGGCAGGTTGGCATCTTTGGGCAGAAAAAACCCCTTCAAGCCCCTGCCCCAGCGACCCTTGCAAATCTGGTCGGGCTTGCGCGATTGGTCTTGGTCCACCAGATGCACCGCCCCGGTTCATTGGCAAAGCGGTCCACGACAGACTCCTCGCCTTGAACCCGCTCAATGGCAGCGGCTCCCAGGGGGAGCGTTCTTCGTTCTCGCCAAAGCACATGGTGTTTCATCGGATTGCCCAAAAACCGACCGTTCGACGCCGCCCGTAGTCGCGCCGCCGGACATTTGCGAATGATTTCAACCGCATGGGCGCGCCCGTGGTGGCGTTTGGCGCGGTGTGCCGGCCCAAAGCCTAGCGCCATTTCACCCGATCTGGTCACAATCGGTTCTGTTGACACTCACCGTGGGCGCGCCCATGGTGGTGGCCGTGACCCCCGGGAATGTTTGAATTCGTCGGGTGCAGACGGCTCTACGCGGCGGATTTCACCACGGGGCAGATATTCGGGCTTTACACCCTGCCATCCCGGCATTGATTCGCGATCTTTCGACCGTTGGCGATTTTGCCATGTTTTGCGGCAGCCGTGGCAAGCATCCTGCGGATCACGGTGCGTCCCCTCTAGCATGCGGATCACCGTTCAGGCGTGCGGCACAAGGGCAAACCCGTCGGAAAAGCCGACTGATCGAACATTGAAATGTTTCCGCCATGTCTTCACAGCTGGCGACCTCTACCTTGCTGGCGCGCAGACGGCTGCCGTCGGCCTCGGCCGCAGGGTGGCATACACCTCGGGGTCAAGTGTTTCGACCGCATCCAGGGCGCCAGGCAGGCAGGCCGTCCCAATCAATCTGCGCCGAGCTTTGCCGTGCACTGGGCATCTGATAGACAAGCCTGGCAGTCATCGCGGCACGAAAGCTCGAAATGAGTTCACAACCTCGCGCTTTTGTCGATCCAGTACACCGCGGCCACGATCTCGAAATCCCAGTTGAACGAGTCTTGGCACGATCCTTCCAGCACGGGCATGGTCGCTGCGCTGTGCGAAATCGGGCGTTCTTTCTCGCGGACTGCCCGGACCAAAAACGGACAGCATCGCTAGGCTGCGGACAGTGCTTGCAGAACGGCCGCGATATTGCAGGTCTCGCATCCTTTCACAAAACAATCAACGCAGGGCCACGTGCCGTCAAAATGATGGGCTGCCCTCCAGATTTCATTCAGCGGAAATCCGGTTTTGCATCGTCATGTCGCCCCCTCCAAGTGCCGCTTGATACTGTGGGGATCGAAACAGGGCATGTCCAGACGGTGTGGCGGAGACGGATGGAATCGACACCACACGCCGTTTATCGACGCGTCATGGTTTTGGAAGAACAGGGAAGCCACAACTCGGTCGCTCGCACTGAGGGCAGACTAGAGGCGTGGGGTGCGGGGAAGTTAATGCGCAGGCTTACCAGTGCGTGTGTCGTTTCTCCCGCAGAGTGATACCTTGGGCGTCCAAGATGCTCAAGCAGCGGACGATAAACTTGCGGTCGTCGCCAAGGATGCGTGCTCGCGGTGGTAAAGGACATGGCGCAGAGGGAGGCCGCCGCGAGGGTCGCTGCGCTTGTCTGATGGTCGCTTATGAAACACCAACTGCTGCTCAGCGCGATATTAGGCAGCGATACCAGGCGCCCTGACCACCATTCGGGCAATCAGATCAGCGTCGTTCCGGCGCATCGAACTTGCGCAGTCAGGGGGGGTGGTGCCGCCGGTACGATACTCTCTTCAATCTCCGTCAGGCGCGCGGCCTTGTTGCGCGGCAGTGTGCAAAGGATTCATGTGCGGCCAGACCAATTCAAACCATGCGCACATGACATCGCCGCGCCTTGACAGCGCGGCTTGGGCCAAAAAGGCAGCGCCCCGCAGCGGCGTACTGTAGCAAGGCAGGCCAGGCCCTGCTTTTATCGGGATGTTCGGCATGTGGAAATCCCGCACGCCCCAGCAGCGCTCGTGCACCGCGGCAAATCCATCGGTCAACGCGGAGCGATCTGCGGCACAGGGGACAGTGCCCTCTGGCAAGCCTACAGGTCTCTGGCACCACGCGGCCAAGTCGCATCATATCAGCCCGAAACGCTTAACGCGCCCTTGTCCAATAGCGTGCGCGATGCCGCCGCGTCTTGAGTGTGTTGCGCTGCAGAACCGCAAGCCGCCGCTTGTCGCCGCCCCGACCGCCAGTGGTTGCGGTGTCCAGAATTACCGCACCGCAGCGTCGCCGCGGGCGAAAGCTGGCGCAAGCACCGCCGCCTGCCCCGCAAGACGACCACCGGTGTTTAACCGAAGCCTGCCCCGCCGTCCCACCCAGGCGCGATCTGACCGCGCCCATCAGCCGCAGTGTTCGCGACTTCATGCGCGGTGCCCAGGGCACGCGCAGCTCTTGCTATGTTTGACCGGTCGCGCCGCACTGGCAGAGACGGTCAGCGCCACGTCCAACATTGCAGACGGTTGCGTATGCGGTTCCACACAGGGACATCACCGGCGCCACCTCTTTCACGAGATGCCGCAGCAGGTTCACGGCACCTCTCGCCTATCCGCCCGTTTCCGGCGCAGTACCGAGCGATTGCAGCCGCGCACACGTTGCTGCGCCGCGTGGCTGAACCACAAGCGCATCGCCAACAGACCAGCGCCGCCCCAAGCAACGTCCCCGTCACCATGATTGCCACGCCCCGCAAATGTGAACACACCGATCACCGCAGTAAGCGCCCGCCAGGAACCCCCGTGGTGGCAGGTCTTGAAAAACTGCGCCGCGCCGCCTGTCTCAGCCGTCCCACCCCCGCGCGTCGTGGCTGAAAAGCGGCACCAGTTCGGCCGCGTGACACCCTGCGCGCAAAGGCATTCGCATCGCGGCAGCCGCGCTGGCAGATTCGTCAGAGGGATTCAATCGGCCTTTGTCACCGCGTGGACGACAGCTCTGGGACTGCACAGTGGCGCAATTCACATGCTCGCGCGTTTGCGCAGCGACGCCATCCAAGCAGAACGAAACCCAAGAGCGCCTGGCCGCTTGCGCGGCACCATCGTTGCGATTGAATTCCTCGTGTTTCCCGGTGCGTCATCAGGTCAGTGTACGCTGCCTCTCGCATGCCAAAAGCCCAGCCGCGATCGACAGACCACGGGCTTTTATGTTCGGCAGCGTCGTTTTCTGCCTGTCAACCGCCGCACCACGCCGTCTTTGCCATGGTCCCACATGGCCGATCACGATCACAAGCCGATGTCATGGGGCGGCAATTCGTCCGAGTGCGCAACATATAGCAATTCCGCATCGGTGCTGTGCGCATATTCCGCCACAACTTTCCCTGAATGGATGCGCGCCGACGACCGCACCGGCCCCCCCGCAGCGGTCGCTAAGCGCTCGGTGAAAGAGGGATACAGGCACCACGACGCTTACGCTTTCAAGTCTGCTGTGGCACACGTATCCGCCACGATAGGCAGCGGACGGGGTACGATGCTGTGACCATTCATACTTTTCTACAGACGCGCAGTTTCTGCGGCCCGAACTCGACTCGCCAGGGGCTTGCGCAAGGCTTGGCAACGCAGGCAACCCGTTGACAGCGGATTTATTGGGGCGGAGTACAGTCGCAAATGTTGCCTCAAGTTGCGGACGAGGGAAGCTTATCGATTCCGGCAAAGCCGCAGCAGCGGATGCTTGCGCAACCCTTGCATAATGTCGGCTCGCCCCGCAATGGATGCCGCTAGTGCCGCCAACAGCTTGTCACCGAGGGACATGGACCAGGATCGAGCGCTTTTCATATATCCGCCACACACCGGTTCTACGGACCGAAGGCGACGGTCAATCAGCACGCGCTGCCCAGTCTTCATCAGGTCAGGTCCGCTTGCTGCAATGCGCCAGCCGTGCGTGACGGGGCAGAGGTATCCAAACAAATGCGAAAATGCTGTATGCTTTTAAACAGACCTGCCGTGTCTCATCCACCGCGTCGCATAATCGCTTAAGCGGGTTTGTTCGTGGCGCCGACTTCTTTCGGACTGCCGCTTTGAGCGATGAGTCGGGCAGGCGGATGACCGCCAATTTCGATCAGGCTCCCCGCGACGCGAATCACTTGCGCCCCGACGCGGTTCCATCAAACCCAGCCACAACCGCGCGGGCGCAGTGTTCACGATCGCGCCGCTCTGGCACCGTCAATGGGCCAATCAGCGCTCGCATGCGTCATTACGCGATCCACGACTTACGGTAGCAGGTTTCGTTCAAGTTCGCGGGCGCACGATGTCGGCGCATCGCTTGCAGGCTTCGGGCGCAAGGGCGGGACTTGGCCAAGATTGTGTGGATTGATGATACCCTGTTCGCGTTTGATCACCGGGGACGCAGGTTCGGGCTGGCGGGCCACCTCGATCGATCTGCAGGTGTGCGGGCAAAACCACTGTGTAATCAGGCAGTCGACAGCCGCGCCGTCAGATTTCGCCGCGCAGGCGTCAGTGTCAGCCGTCGGGCGGCTGGCAATTCCTCGTTGGCTATAGGCGGCGACACTGGGCAATCGGTGGCTGCTGCAAAAACGTGTCGATATGTGGCCAAATGTTCTTAGTGGCTGTTCACGCGTCGCCCGTGGTGGAGGTGCAGTGTATTCACGCCCGCCCGGGGGACAAAGCGAGATCGGTCACTGCATCAAGTCGCCCGCGCGGTACAGCAGACAACCACCACACCGCAAACGCGCGCCATTACATCGCCAATGCAAGCGCCGTGGGCTCTGCCGGCACAGCGATTATCGGCCATTTCCAAGTCGCCTCGCGGCTGTCGGCAACGCAATAAAACGACCGTTTTGTGACGAACGTTGGCCCTTTACGCCGACGCCTCTTCAAGGCGCGGCGTTTTCAGGCCAGCCATGCTTCGGCGATCTGCAGGTTTTCGAGGTTCATCCGGACGGTTCGTCTGTCAGCGTCATTCGACCCACGTGGCGTGGATGACAAAAGCAGGTGGTCTTGCACCGCTTGATCACCGGCCCGACGGGCATTGCCCACGGCAAGTCAGACATGCCGTACCGCAGCGTCAATGCGGCCATATTACATCGTTCGGGACGGATTTGGCGGGCTTTCGGCGGATGGGGCTTCGACGGAAAGGCGAGCAATGAGGAAGGCGGCGGCAAAGGCACGGTCGTCCACCTCTTCGCGGTCATCGAACGGGCTTGAGGCTTTCCAGCAGTGCCGGCAGGGTAAGAACGGCCAAACAGCGGCCGCCTTGAGCGTTGCGGACATTGTCAGCAGGTGATCGGAGGAAAAACAGCGATCAAAGGCTGTCGTAATGGTGATTAATCGCTGGGCACATTTCAAGCCGCGAGATATGTGACCGTATTTGCGCCCCGATCAGCCGAATGAACTGTAGGGTGGCCGCTTCGCGCAGTGGATTGGGACGTTGGGTGGTGAGTCAAATAATCCCGCTTCAGGCGTTCAAGTCGCGCCCACATCAAGATGATGCGCCTTCCGCCCGGCGTGATCAGCGCCGTGTTCGCGGTGCGCCAGGATCGTTGGCATCGGGGAACAGCCGTGTCAGGATGACTACGAACAATAGCTCGTCCGCATGAAAGGCGCCGGAGTGGTCACGGTTTGGGTGGATCGTATGGAGTTTTGTACCTTTGCGCGTCGTTCATCGGTCGAAAGAAACGGGCACCTTGAAGGGGCGCCCTGTGTATGCGTTCTCGCTTCACACCGCCATCGGGCCTAAATTTGTGAAAGTAGAAGTGTGTAATGCGTCCGGCCGCGGCGCCGCTGTGGGCAAGTTTCGCCATGCCACCAGCAGCAATTCGCGCGGCGATTGTTGGTCGGTTTGAACCATCGCGTTCGATATTGTGGTCACGGGCGTATTCGACCGCTTTTTCCTTGTCGGAACTGAAACGCACCTGTGTTTGCGATTGTCTTTCGACGAGGCCAGCCTCAGCGGGGTCAATTCGCTGCGCGTGCTCCGGGTCAACTCAAGCAACAAACACGGGTTTTGGCAGTGCAAGAGGGACATGGCAGTTCGGGAAGGGCTGATAAATACGCGGCGCTGCTGAATCTCCCGCTGTGATTAGGCGTTATCAGCAATACAGGCCAAGGATCAAGGCATCACGGTGATTGTGACAAATTCGGGTGTTACATATTGCTGCGGCGCAGATAGTGATCCCATTGCATTGGGACTCCCATGAACCTTTCCCTGATGACGCTAATACCAACCTCGCCAGCTGATTGATCGGACCCCAGTGTTTTGACGCCCTTAGGCTTTTGGGGTGGCCGGTGCCCTACCGCAGTCGCGGAGAAACGCCCGCATGGTCAATGAAAGGGCCTGCAGTGGCAAGCTTGGCGGCACAAGCAGCTTTGAGCGCACACCGGACAGATTTCTCGGCCGCCCGTGGGCCGGTTAGCAAAAAGGTCAGTGAACGCAAGCGCCTGACCATTAAGCCTGCGACGAAGCGACATATGCGTCGCGAGGGTACGGCCCCTTTGAACCGGCCAAACATTGACATTAGGGGACCCCCAAGGACGATGTTATGGCTAGCCCACTCTGATAGTTGCCGCGAAGCGTATCTTGCCACCCGCGCCAATGTCGCGACCGCCCAATGAGGGCGGCAAGAAGTTCATGCTTTCGACCGTTGAACCCGCAGGGACCAGCCACGCAATCAGGAACTGGTCGAGGGGTGCGGTCAGTGCGAAGCGATCAGGTGTTGTGGGGGCCACGGGGACGGCAAGAGTTTAGTGGCAAGGTGATGAGGAAACAGCGCCCCGCATCATTCTTGGCGAACGCGGCTGGCGCGCAGTTTTGGGAATTCAAAGGGTTCTTTCCCGAAAACGCGGTGATATTGTCGTATTATTGGTACCTATCACGGAGCCTATGTCCCCGTTCTGACCTTATGAGAAGGAAAGCCAATTTCAACGGAAGATGACGGATGCGCACCTCTGCCCGGCGGGTGTTGGACGCCGTGATGTGATCATCATCCGCTCTTGTCTCGTGATTTACCCGGTATGGCTTCTGTCGAACTATGGGCGCGTGACGCCAGGATTGAAACCGGGTTTACGACAGCGGTAGGTGTCGCGACTGAGACGGTTATAAAGCAACCGACGCGCCTTCCCAGGCCCGGACTTTGTGCGTGCGCAGGTGTTACCTCGAATTTTCGTACCTGAGACGCGCTGGCGTCTGGTCTTTCTTTGGCGAGAGCTGGAAAGCATACTAATTTCGACCCTTTACGGGCGAGACGGTACCTTCGACCAGATCGCGTCTACGTACGCACTATGTGACCCCCAGCGAACCGATGATCAGGCGGTGATCGGCTCAGAGGTGCGGATGCGGTTGATCAATTGGGTGGGGAAGGCCCATGCTGGGCGCACGGCTTGAGCCAGCCCCGCCTGGGCAACTTGAACGAATGCTGGAGCCACGACAGTGTGAACGGATCGCGAACTTACTCGCGAGATTGAGGGGCCGTGCCCGGCCCGAACGCCCCCCCCCTTGTTCGAATTCATTCCTGACCAAGCCATTGTTTTTGAGTGATCCACGTTCGGTCCGCAATCCGGTGGATGTACGGGTGCTTTGGCGCAGATGGTTGGAAAACGGGTTTCGCCTGCCTCTTGTATGCAACGTCTTTGAAGTCGAGGAATGGGAGATGCGCCCCGCCCAATCCCGGTGTTTGTCTCGGCGGCGCCCGCGCGTGGGGTCGAACAACCGGCGGTGTTTCACGAAAGATCATTCGTCCACTGGACTGGTCGCTCAGATCCGAATTCGCCGGGATGGCAGGGTCGCGATTTGCTGGGCGAGGTGGCGCAGGTCGCTGCCGACGGTTCGCCGCTGTGTCCGTGCTGACCAAGGCGCATGGCGAGACTGACAGAATACATGCGAACAGGGGCATCCGCGTGCGCTATTGAGCGAATTGGATTGAGCGGACCGGATTTCCTGGCGCGACTGCGGTCGGGCGTTTGGACGTGTGTGGATCAATGTGCGTGAAGGCGTGGACATTCCCGAAGTGGTGGTGGCATTCCGAGCGGATAAAGGGCTTCTGCGTTGAATGTGTTCAGACATAGGTTCGTGCGCGCGGATGTGAGGCGCGTGATTCATGTTACGCCGACGCATCACGGGCTCGATTGGAACGGGCCATGGGCCCGAACCGATCCGCCGTCGTGCAAGCAAGTGCCTTATACGAAGAGACGGATCCGCGAAACGGTTGAAAAGAAGTCGATGCATCCTTGCCCCCGGTCTTTACAAGGGATGTGGCATGGGCCGCGTCACGCCAAGTTCGAACCGTTGGGCGGCGGACTGACCGGTGGCTGCCGGGTTGCGCCCCGGACATGGCAAAGCGGCGGACCTGATTGAAGAGCGAGTCTGCGTGACGAGGTCAAAGGCTTGAAGCGTGATCGCCATCGCGATGATCAATGGACCGCAGTATTGCGGTGGTAAAGCGTTGACAACGCGAAAGCATTCGGGGCGGTAACGGTGGCCGCAGGCGGGTGGCCCCCCCGGTGGAAATCCGTTACGTGGAAACGCTAGAGGGCGCGGCTAGTCTTCGACTCGGTCGGCAACTCATGCTCCCGGGTCCGGGCTTTTCCTCAGTGTTCCTGGAATTGCTGTCGTATATCTTTCGGACGCTGCTTGAGATGTTCACCTTTTGTTCGCCCGTTTGAGCAGGGCGCGGCAGCGGACGTGTGGGGATTTTGATGGGCTTTCTGCTCTTCCATTTCGGCTGGTATGTAGGCGGCAAACATGAACAGTCCCGCAGTTCCCGATCATGACGCTAATTATTTTCATTGCCCCGTTGTCAGGTGATTGCTTTGACCGCGCCACAATTCCGGAATCTGCGCCTTTTCGGGAGGTCCCATGCGCCTGATCGCCTGCCTGGGGACGCCTCCTCTGGCCCCGCCTGCCGACGAAAACAACGCCGATCTGGCTGATTCGTGGCATTCTTGTTCTGCAAGGCAATTCATCGTGGACCTTGGATGCAATGGGACCTTGTTGTTGCTGATGGAGGGAAGGTCACGTCACTTTAATTGACGGGGCAACGGGCCGATGCGTCTAAAATACCGCAATGAGCCACAGAATAAAAAAACGCCCTGACCCTTCAGGGGCGTTTTTTTCGTTGAATGAGCGTTATCAGTCGTTTCGCCCCGGCGGCGTTCTCCCCACCCGGGAATTTGATGGTTTTCTCTTCGGTGTGATTTCGACTCAGGATTTAACATGACTCTTCTTCGGTAGTTCGAACGGTTCGGCGTCGAACTTGGAAGGTTTTCCCCCAAGGAGCGTCGACTCAGGCCCAGCGGCATTTCTTTGTTCTGATTCAATATCGATGGAAAGTTGGCAATTGCGATCAAGAATGGCGGTGAGCCTTGCGATAATGCTGTGAGGTCTCATGTGTTTCCTTCAAAATTACACTGTCCGTCAGGGGCTATCGGGAGGCAAATTTCGTCGATCCGAAAAAGTTCAACAACAATTTCGGGAATCTTTGAAGATTCAAGTTGTGACCGACAGTAATTCAGATTCAATCAGGAGCTTTAATGGAATCGGCATTTCGGACTATCATTCTTGATCGAGACTTTACGCCGATTACAATCTTCACTCGGCGTTCGGCCTGGAATCTTGGATTTGGGTCCTGATCTTACCGTCGTTGCTTTTGTTTGCTGATTGCTGGCCAGCGGGCAGCCCCAGGTTCAAGTCTAAACGGCCCTTACTGTTACGAAAAGGCCCGTGCAAAGTACGGGCTTTTTGCATGCGTCGCGTACCGCGCCCCCGCCTCAGTTATAAGTATTTATTTAAGCATGAAGCGCAGTACGTTGAAGGGTACCCGTATTGGTTTGGTCATTCTTATCTCCTGACCTTTTCCGCCCCGCCACAGCGGCGCTGGTTACGGGAAAAGGCAGGCTTCCAGTTAAATATGTCAGTGTCAGCAATTTATGAATTCGGGAAAGCGTTTCTTGAATACCCCGGCGCCCCCGGATGACTCACCATCGGGGCGAGGTCCGTTTTCTCGAAGCGTTATGGCTGCATCGGGGTCGTATTTGTTCTTAGCGTCCGTTGGCCGCGGATCCGCCAAGCGTTTAGGTCCCGGCCGACTGGATCGGCGCCGGGCGTGGGTGGGAGATGTGACTGATGTAAAGCGGGGGTGTATGGGGCGCGGCTTCCGCGTCCCCCGCGAGAAAAAACGGCTGGTCCGGACCCAGTTCGTTTGTGGGACGTTATCTTCAGAGCATTTGGGCCCAAGTGCGACAGACTTTCGGGATCACTTTGGCGATTAGGTTTTCAGGGATGTGCAAATTTTCTACGCGGTCGACTCTGCACCACGCGACTCTATCGGCCTCATGTTGTGCGTCGATCAAAGGCGCCTGATTTGCTGCATCGGGGCCGAACCGCTGATAAGCGGACGTTCCAACCCGCCGCTGAACTGTCGATTGGCCGGGAATTCTGGTTTATCCATCCGGCCTGTAAGATCGTCCCTTTGGACGTGGTGCTCCAGACAGATGCAACAGATCACGCTCCGTTCCCGATCTGTCAAGAATTAGGGGTGCGCTGTATGGCCGTAGTTCGATCCGTCGGCACGGCCATCCATTGTTGTGCTGTCCACCGCGATCGCCCCGCAAGGGGACGGCGGAATATCCACACCAGGTTTGCAATGCTTCGGTATGTTCGACTTGACGGGTTAGAGCCGGATTTGTGATGCCGTTGAAACGAATTGCCGGTATCTCTATGTTGCGCATTGCGCGAGAATCCTATCGGCAAGTCGTGTCGATACGTCCCCACCCGATCAATAACCATTGATGCTGCGGAACGGTGTCGTTGATCGTAGCCCGTTGATCACATTGACCGGCCCTGGGGGTTTGATCACGATATAGTGACACGGGTGCCCGACCTTCGCCCGGAGAAATATATTGCCCGCTGTCGAAGGGAGTGAAGATTTTTCGCTGCTGTTTTCCCCGGGGCTTGTTCGTTGGGTCCTTTTCCGAGAAAAATTGTCGATGTTTTAATTTCGTCCCACGTTCTCCGCCGTTATGTGCGCCGCAAGATAAACCCAGAGAGCGGAGCGTTTTTGACGTATCCCTGAAAGGAAAATGGTTTCCGTGGACGTTTATTCTGCCGGCAAGCAGGAAGTGGCGAAGCCGCGTGGCAAGGGTTTATCGCGGATCTTGAAGTATTGGAATTGCAGTGATCGCCTCGTGGTGGTCCGGACGTCCGCGGTTCGGGGACCAGATGGCAGCCGATCCGAATCCTGAACCCGCCGTTCGTGATCCCGATTTGGAGGCCCGCGAAGATAAGCAGTCGCGCAATGGAAAATCGTTCCGCGGGCAGGTTGATCCCGTGGGCACGTTGTTTGCATGGATTTCCCGATTGTCATGCGGGACGATTGTTCGTGCTATAGTTGCCGATCAGCGAATACTGAACCGCGC